>Ga0247727_10013322_pt1 | contig 13894 bp, 12 predicted proteins | sample WisWelCaveWW1625_FD_202498 | JGI IMG/M metagenome (GOLD analysis project Ga0247727, IMG submission 202498) | Biofilm microbial communities from Wishing Well Cave, Virginia, United States - WW16-25 | ecosystem: Environmental > Aquatic > Deep subsurface > Groundwater > Cave microbial mat | place... | reverse complement strand
GATGTGGGCGGGACAGCGGACGGAGGATCTCGCGGTCGGATAGGCGCGCGCGCCGTTCGCTGTCTTCATAACGCCCGCGCGCCTCACGCGGCGCTGTGGCGCCGAACGTCCCCGTCGAGTCCGGCTTCGAGGGCGGCCACGGCTCCCATTGGGACGCGGTGCTCGAGGACGCGGGCGAGCTAGGCCGCGTCGTCGCCGAGGCCTACAAGCACGGGACGGCCGAGGAGCCGGTTCCGCTTGCGGTCGGGGAGCGGATGGCGCAGATCCGCTTCCGCGCGCTGCAGCTAGGCACGCCGGGGTTTGAAGCGCGCATTATCGAATTCGCCATCGAGGGAAAGGAAAAGCTCGCCGTCGCGACGATGTACCCGCACCTGCGCGAGGCGTCCCCTCCGGTCGCGTGCCGCCCCACGCGGGTCATCGAATGGGGCAGCGGCGTGCTGGAGGCGGAGGTGGCGGTGCGCCTCGGCCGCGACGACGGAGAGATCGTGTTCTTCGCGACGGATTACTTTGACGGGCGGGCCCGGTACCGCAGCGGCGAGCCGATCGGCGTCGCGCTCTCGGCAATCGCGTACACCTGCGGCGTGATCTCGCCGAAGGAGCGCCTCGAGGAAATCGGCGGCGCCAAGGTGGACATCTCGCGCGCCTCGATCATCGCGCCGCTCAAAGACTCCGAGCGGGCGCCTTACTACGACGATGATTTCTTCCTCCAGGGCCCGGTCGCGTCGTGCGCGCCGTTTGCCTACCCGCCTTGGGGGGAAGGGGCGGTGCTGCGCCTGGAGCTCGAGGGGCTGGGGCAGGTGCCGGTGTTTGCGCGCAAAAAGGACTTCCCGCACGGCTGGCCGCGCACGGGCGAATTTGTCGCCGCCTACACGTGGCTCCAGGGGCGGCTAGGGTAGAATGGCCCCGACGGGCCAGGCGGAGGGAAACCCCGCGAAAGCGTTCATTTGGGAGCGCGCGGTTCCGCCCCCCGATCCCGGATGAAGGTCGAAGTCCGAAAATTTGCGCCCGCCCTTGCCAAGGACTTTTTCGCGCTCCACTCGACGCCGCCCGGCGAGTGCTTCTGCGCGTTTTGGTACCTCAAGGAAAACGAAGATTGGTCCAAGAAGACTGCCGAGGAGAACCGCGCGCGGCGCGAGGAGCTCCTGAAGGCCGGCGAATACGATGGGTACCTCGCCTACATGGGGGGCAAGGTGGCCGGTTGGTGCCAGGTTGGCCCCCGCGACCGCCTCCCGCACCTGCGGCGGCGAATGGTGCTGCGTCCGGACGCCGCCGTGCACGCGATTTCGTGCTTTTACATCCTGCCGGGCGAGCGCCGCCAGGGCGTTGCGGCCGCCATGCTCGCCCATGTGCTCGCGGAGCTGAGGAAAAAAGGCGTGCGACGCGTCGAGGCCTTCCCGCGGCGCGGCGAAAAGCTCACCGAGGACGACATGTGGAACGGCCCCGAAGAAATGCTCGCGCATGCGGGGTTCAAGGTCGTGCGCGAGGACGCACAGCGCCCCGTGATGTCGCTCGACCTATGACGGCGGCTGCCGGTCACGCCGGCGGGGCGGAAGCGGTTGCTCCCGGCGGTCGCGCGGGGTCCGACAAACCGAGCATGCCGTCGAGAAGGGCCCTTAACTCCGACAGCCCGAAGGGCTTCGCGAGGAACCCGGCGGCGCCCGCCCTGAGGGCCGCTTCGCGCACCGAGGTGTCGGCCGAGACGAAAAGGATCCGCACCTCCGGCTCGATCTCGCGCATCGCCCTTCCCGCATCGAGACCGGAAACCACGGGCATTCGGTGGTCGAGGATCACAATGTCAGGGCGAGTCTCGAGGCGGCGGAAGACCTCGATCGCGCGGGCGCCGTCGAAAGCCTGAGCAACGACACGGTGCCCAGCGATGGTGAGCGCGGCGTCGTAGAGCTCCTGGATCATCGGGTCATCATCGACGGTCATGATTAGGGCCATAGGATTGCGTCCCAGCACACGATCCGTGGGGCGCATTGAGGCTAAGGGCCGCATGGCCCGGTTCTCACCAAGTGCGAAAAAAAGGCGGGGTTGGGCCGGGCGAGCGCTACCCTAAGCGACCGCGGCAGCAGCGTCGACTAAACCGGCGCCGCAGGAGTTCGCCGCCGCGCCGATATCGGTCGCCGTGCCCTGCAACTTGGCTTTGACTTCGCTCGGGTCCCACGCGTTGTTGTCGACGGTGTCGTCGGCATCCGTAATCGCCGTGGCAAGTACGAGGGCGGCGGTCCCCGCCACATGGGGGGTCGCCATGCTGGTGCCCGAAAAGGTGGCGTAGCTCGACCCCTTGTAGGTCGAGAACACGGACACGCCGGGCGCACAGAGCGCGACATACGAAGCGCTGCTCGACCAGGATGCAACGCTGTTTGCTGAGTTCGTCGCGCCCACGGCGATGACACCGCTGTAGGCGGCCGGGTACGACACCTCGGTCGTCGTCGAGCTGCCGTCCCCGCTGTTGCCGGAGGCGACAACGAGGACGACGCCGGCGTCGAGCGCGTAGGAAACTGCGTCAGCGAGGCCGGAGGTTCCGGACGAGCCCCCAAGCGACATCGATGCGACATCCATGTCGTTGTCGGCGGCCCACCGGATGCCCGCGGCCACGGCGGCCCACGAGCCAGAGCCGGTCTTGTCGAGAACCTTGACGGCGTACAGCTCCACATTGGGCGCGACTCCGACGACCCCGATCGTGTTGTCGATCCCGGCGATCGTGCCCGCGACGTGCGTGCCGTGGCCGTGGTCGTCCCCCCACTTCGTATCTTCATACAAAGTTAAGCCGCGGGTGTAGAAGCGCACCCCGCCTTTGATGTTGTCTTTGAGGTCGGGGTGATCGGCCTGGATGCCCGTGTCGATGACCGCGACCTTGATCGCGGAGCCGGTCGAGGTCGACCACGCATCGTCCGCGTTGACCTGCGTGATGCCCCACGGGAGGGTCTGGTCGGGCTGCGCGGGCGTGCCGCCGCCGTTGCCTCGGCCGTTTCCCTCTGAGATGACTTCGCCGAGGCTTCCGGCGTCGGAGTCGAGGATGTACGCGCCGGCGGCCCCGGCGAGGGCCGACGCCGCAAGCGCCGCCGTCACGGATGCGACCACTAGCGAAGCGACGAGCGCAGCTGACGAAATGCGTGTTCGATTCAAGTTCTAAAACCCCCACGGTCGAACCCCCGAGCGGGCGTCCGCCTATCAAAGGTTTCGGCCATCTTCGAACGGCGCGGATTTCGCCCTCCCGGGGGCGGCTCGCGGCCCGGGCAACCGGAATCTCGACGCGGCTGTGGCCCCACGTTCTCGGTTCCTACGGCGGGCCGGGTTCTTTTGCAGCCTTCTCCGCGATGCCGCCGAAATAGGAGGTAAGCCGCGGGATGAGGGTTTCGCGCCGGTCGGTCAAGTCGATTGGCACGCGCCCCCCGACAAAGGCCTCCTTCACCGGCACCGCCTCGAAAATGAGGCCGAACGGGATGCGCTGGCGCATCACGTATCCAGCAGCTTCGCAGATGCGGTTGATCTCCTCGAGGGAGACGAGCTCGGACGGGACGGTCGGGATGAACCCCTGGCGCGCCATCCGGCCGGGGAACCCGACATCTTCGATGCGCATCTCGGAGGCCGCCGCGCGGATGGTTTGGGGGCCGTCCTTCGCAAGGTCGAACCCGAGGTCCGCAACATACTCTCTGGAAGCCTCGATAAGCTCGTTCACGACCTCGAGGAGCGACTCGAGGTTCCGGAAATAGTAATAGAGAAACACCGGCTCGTTCTCGAGGTCGCCGGAAAGGTACGATCCAACATCCTGCGGGCGCACCGACACGGCGATCGCCCCCGCAGCCGCGAAGTCTTCGATGAGGCCGCGCGTCAGCACGGTGAACGGGTTGGTCGAGCCGATGTCGAAGAACGCCGGGTCGTCGAGGTCGAGGAACAGGAACGCGGGGTCGTCTTCGCAGTCGATCGAGAAGTACCCGATGTCGTCGACCCCGTCGCGGTCAAGCAGCGAGCCGGTCACCGTGTCGAGCGGGCGGGTGAGCAGTTCCCGGCGCACGTCGGCGGTGATCGTGGGGCCCGCGATCGAGTCGCCGTCGCGGAACTCGGCGTAGAAGTGAGCGACGCCGAACCGCTTCTCGATGGCGCCGAGCACCGCGAGTGGCACCGTGTGCGAGACCTCGCGCTCGTCGCCATGCCAGGCCGCCTCAAGCGCGATGCCCGTCATCCAGCGCTCGAAAGCGAATTCAAAGTATTTGATGACGCGACTTGAGGTCGCAGGGGGGGTTACGATCCAAGCAACCCTTCGGCAAGCGCAAGCTCGGCATTCAGCACCGAGCCCCCGGCCGAGCCGCGGATCGTGTTGTGCGAAAGCACGAAGAACCGGATGCGGCCGTCGTCGGCCACCCTGACCTGGCCGACGCCGACCGACATGCCGGGCAGCCCCTCGGCGCTCCCAAGCAGCGCGTCGAGCGCGGGCTGGGGGCGGGCCTCCTCGGTGAAGAGGTGCACGGGCTCGTCGGGCGCGGTATGGAGGCTGCGGCCGGCGATTTCACTCCGGAACTTCCTGAACGCGTCGAGCACCTCATCGATGGAAGGCTCCATGTCGACGGTCACGACCACGCTCTCAAGGTGGCCGTCGCGGACCCACACGCGGGCGCACGAGGCGAGCACGGAGAAGTCGGCGGGCCGGATCTTCCCGCGCGAGACCTTCCCCATGATCTTGCGCGACTCGGTCTCCATCTTTCGCTCTTCGGCGGCGATGTGCGGGATCACGTTGTTGGGCTGGGCAAGCAGCGCGAGCCCCGCATTGCCGGCGCCCGTGACGGCCTGGTAGGTCGACACCACCACGTCGCGGATCTGGAATCGCTCGGCAAGCGGCTTGAGGCCCATCACGAGGCCCGTTGTGGAGCAGTTCGCGTTGGTGACGATGGGGGCGCGGCCCTCCTCCTTCTGCAGCTTTGCGAGCGCGAGGTGCGGCGCGTTGACTTCGGGGATGAGGAGCGGCACGGCCGCATCCATCCGGTGGGGGGCGGCATTCGAGAACACGGGGATGCCCAGTTCGGCGATCTCCGTCTCGAGGTCGCCGGCCACGGCGGAGGGGAGTGCGGAGAAGACCAGCGAGACGCCGCTTTTGGAAACGGTTTTCGCTGTGGTCTCCTCGACCCGCATCGAGGCGACGGCGTCCGGCAACGGCGCTTCGATCGTCCACTTGCCGATCTTCCCGTACTGCTTGCCCGCGGAATTCTTGGACGCAAACAGGGTATCAAGCTCGAACTGCGGGTGGCCGTCCAGGAACTGGACGAACCTCTGGCCTACCATCCCTGTGGCGCCGAGCAGGCCGACCTTGAGGGGCACGCTCGGGGCAAGCCAGGGACGACGATATAAGGATCACCGGGAGCGGTGCTCAACGGAGGAGCTTCACTTCGCCGATCGTCGCCGCGAGCGCGCCAAGGGCCTCTTCGGTCAAGATCGAAGCGAGCGTGAGCCGCGCGGACGCGCGGAGCATGTCGAGTGCGCGCACTTCGAGCCGGTGGACCTGCGGGATGCCGCGGGTCGCTTCGAGGGCCGCGACGGCGAGCCCGAATTCCTTGTCCGCTTCGAACCAGGAGTCGAGCGCGTCGGCAAGGTCCTCGGTGCGGCACTCGGACTGGGCAAACGCGGTGCGCGCGGCGTCCCAGGTCGCGTTGCGCCGCTCCCGGGTTGCCGCGTGGGGCTTACGGGAGAATTCGTCCTGCGCCGCGATCGCCTCGCGCAGCCTTTCGAGCGTCTCGCGGTGCGCGCCGTGCGCGGAGGTGATCGACTTGTCGCGGGCAGAAAGCGCCGTCTCGAGCTTGGTGAGCACCGCGTCGAACTTAGGGGGCACCCGCGCGCGCCCGAGGGCCGCTCTTTCCCGCGCGTAGTGGGCGCGCGCGCTCTCGTACGCTGCGCTCACTTCCGCGAAAAGCCGCGAGGCGTCCTCGTACCGCGCTCCGTGGCTCGACAGCCGCCGCAGCAGTTCGTCGAGCGCGCGGCGCCCCGCCGGCGTAAGCTCGCGCCGCAGGTTGAACGAGGCCGCTTCGTACTCAAGCGTGACCGCGCGCAGCTCCGCGAGCGCGTCCTCCACCTGGCGCCGCGCGCGCTTCTTCGGCTCGGCGCCGCGTGCACGCACGAAGGCGTTCTTCGCGCGGGTTGCACGGTTGCGGCCGTCGGCGAGCGCCTCGCTTGCCGCAAGGAGCGCAACTCGGGCGCTCTCTAGGCGGGATTCGCGGGAAACGGGGGCGGGCGTCAACGCAGTGTCTCCCCCTCAATCGCTCATACCTCGCGCTCGTCGCCGCCGCCCCCGCCCCAGGGCCAGTCGCCCGCGAGCTCCGCGAAGGGCCGCACCGGCCGGGCCTCGCGCGGGCGCTCGCGCGAAAGCGCCTTCGCCGCGACGTACTCGATGATGGGGCCGGCGATGTCGACGGCCGTCGCGCGTTCAAGGCCCTCGAAACCGGGCGAAGTGTTGAGCTCCATCACGAGCGGCCCCGACCGTGACTCGATGAGGTCCACGCCGGCGACCTCGAGGCCGGCCACCTGCGCCGCGCGCAGCGCGAGGTCGCGCGCCCTCTGCGAAAGCTTCACGGGCTCGCCGACGCCGGTGCGGTGGATGTTCGCGCGGAATTCTCCGCGTGCAGCCTTGCGCCGCATTGCCCCCACCACCCTGCCGTTTACGACCACCACGCGAAGGTCGATCCCCCGTGATTCGCGGATGAATTCTTGGATTAGCAGCCCTTCACCAGCCCCGCCGAAGGCGTCGAAGATCGACTCGGCCGACTGCCGGGACTCGGCGAGCATCACGCCGACGCCGTGGGTGCCCCGCGTCGGCTTGAGGATGTACGGCGGGCGGCCGAGCAGGCGGAACGCCTCCTCCAGCCCCGCTCGCGTCTTCAAAAGGACGGTTTTCGGCACGGGAATCCCGTGGCTTGCAAGCAGGCGAGATGCGAGGAACTTGTCCCTTGAGCGCGCGATCGACGCGTGCGAGTTGATGACGAGGAACCCCGCGCCTTCCAGGTGGTCGATGAGAGCGAGCTCTTCCTCCGTGATGCCGCTGCCGCGGCGCACGAGGATGGCGTCGAGGCCCTGCAGGTAGCCCTTCCGCTCGTGGAACACCTGCGGAGGGCCGGCGCCGAGCACAAGGTTGCAGTTCAGCGGGTTGAGCTGCATCAGCGTGTGGCCGCGCGCGAAGGCGGCTTCCTGGAAGCGGCGCAGCGAGTAGTTCTCGACCGAGCGCTGGAGGCACGCGAGGAAGAGGCTCCGCGGGCCGTTCGGGGATTCGCGCGCGGGCATGGGGCCACCTAACCGGGGAGGCGGCCAGCCGGCTTTCATCAAATCATCCTTTCGCACGCACGCGTGGGGCGGCGAGTGGGCGGTGGGCGCGCCAGGGGTTTAAGTCGGGGGCCGATTTCGGGGGCGGTGGTGCGACGGCGGTGGCGAGGCCCGCGAACCCGATTCTGCCGGCAGCGGCGCTCCTCACGCTCATCGCGGCGGCCGCCGCGGTGGCGTTTGCGGCAAGCGGGGAGACGGGCGCCCCGGCCCTCGAGCAGGACGGCGTGTGGCGCGCGCGGGGCAACTGGGATGTCGGCGACGGCGATGCGGTGGTCCACGACGGCGAGGCCATCGAGGTTCTTGGGAACCTCACCGTGCACGGGAATGCCACGCTGCTCCTCGTGAACGCCACGCTGACGGTCCAAGACCGCACCCCTTACTCCCACGCGGTGCGCGTAACGGAGGGGGCATTCTTCGAGCTGAAAAACGCCACCCTGCTCGTGGAGCGCGCCGGCGACGCGTTGGTTTCCGACGGAGGCGAATTCTGGGGGGAGCGCTGTGTGCTCCGCTTCAATGGCAGCTCGAGCGCGGAACTCGCCTTGCGGGCCGAAAACGGCCGGCTCCAGTTCACCGATTGCCAGGTCCAGACGGACGCGCACTGGGCCCTCGGGGCGCGCGCTTCGAACGTCGATGTGCTGGACTGCGACTTCGTCACCCTTGAAGGCGAGCCGAGCGACATCCGGCTCGGGGGCAGCGGCCGATATCTGTTCGACACCACGCGGTTCGGCACGCTCGACCTCGAAGGGCCGACTTCCGCGACGTTCTACTCGACCGTCCGCTTCTTCCTTTTCTCGCCGGAAGGCGCGCCGGTCGCCGGGCAGGTGAACGGGACGGGCGCCTACGGCGAATTTTTCTCGGTGGCCACAACGCCAGGCGCGCCCGCCGCGGTGCGGTTGAGATGGCGCGAATTCCTCGACTCGGAGGGGAGCTACCCGCCCGAAGCGCGCGGCTCTCCGGGGCCTGTGTTGGTGACGGCCGTGAACGCGTCGGTCGGGGGGAACTCGACCGCGTTCTGGGTCGCCGCGCACAGGACCAACCTCTCGGTGATCCTCGACGGCCCCTTCGACCTCGGCTTCCTATCGTTCACGGTCATCGGAAAAACCCTCGAAGGCCCGCCGCTCATCCGCGCCTACTACATCGAGCTTGACGAGACCGTGTCCCCACTCATCCGCATTCAGAACAACGGGGCCTTTCCAAGCCCGCAGGCCCGAATCGAGGTTGTCCGGGTGGCGCTCGACCCTTCCTCCCGGCAGCCCGAGGGAGGAGTTTGGAACGAGACCGTCTTGGAGGTTCCCTCGCTCGCACGCGGCGAATCGTGGAATGCCACGTTCACCTTCGCGGTAGGCACGTTTGGGGGCGAGGACACTTCAACGACGCCATGCACCACGAGCGTTTCGTACACCTCTTCGTTGCGGGCTTCGCTACAAGGCGGCGCCGCGGGAGACTTCGCGCCCTGGAACGACGCGCGCGAGTTCACGGTCGTGGCGTTCAAGGTCGAGGCGGTCCCCGGACCGACCTGCCCGCAGGGGGGCACCGAGATGCTCCCCCTCCTTGCAGGTGGCGCCGCGGCCGCCGTGGTCGGCGTGGGCGCGATCACGTACTGGTTCGCCGAAACGCGCGTCGCGCGCCGCGCGGCGCGCAAGCGCCCGCCGGACGGCGAGGGCCCCCCGCCGCAGGGATGAGGGCGGACCGGGGCGAACCTATATCTTTCCCCTTCCCTCACTAGTGTAGGTCTATGTGCTTCCCCGCATCCGTTGAGGTCGCAGAGTCTTTCGCCGCCGAAGTCCGCGAGCGCTTCCCCACCGAAGTCCAGAAAGCCACGGTCGTGCGGACAAGCCGCCCGCAGGGATGGCTCCCGGGCACGGATGTCGAGGTGGTCATCGTCGCGGTCGGCGACCCGGAGGAGCTGCGGCCCCAGATCATGGATCTCGTGTCCGAGTACATGTTGCGCGACGACGTGTGGGTCGAGGTGCGCGTCGTCGAGGCAAGCCTTGCCGACGAGCCTGCGGGCCCGCGCGGCAAGGTTGCCGCCTGAAAAGGGTGGGAGAGGCGGACTAGCGCGCCGCAACGCCGACGCCCGGAAGCGCGACCGGCCGGTCGCGCAAGCTCCCGCAGCTGACGCACTTCACTTCTTCGGCGCCGAGCGTTGACCCGCACTTCGCGCAACGGTCGTTTTGAGCCCCCTTGGCGCGCTCCGCAACAAGCTCCCTCTCCACCTCGAGCTTCCCGCGTTCGTATTCCCCTTTCGCGCGGCCAAAGCTCTTGGCAAACTGCGGAACCATCTTGGCCCCGCCGAAGAAGAGGACGACCACAACCACCAGCACAAATATCCATTCCATTCCCGAGAACGCCATACTACCGTCTCCTTAGGTGCTGGCTAACCACGTTTCGGCGGCCTCCATAAGCCTTTCGTGCTTTCGATACCCGCAGGGGCGTGCGGAGTTGGCCCCCACTGGAGGCCCGGTGCACGACCCCGGGCCCCTTGCCCGCCCTTCCAAAATCAATACGGTAAGTACCAAACGGTGAGGCCTGGAATCACGCCTTCACTCCGTTGAGCGACGCCGGGTGCTGGGCCCCGCTGAATTCATGCCCCGTCGCCCCGCACGCTTGGGAGCGTAGTGGACGTGCCGCCAGATGGATTCTCCAAGGAGCGCCGGGATTTCTTCCAGCACGTTGCGGTCGGGGCGGCCGCCATCGCTGTCGGCTCGAGCCTCCTGAACCCGCGCTCGGTGCTGGCGCTCGAAGGGGGGCCAGCGCTCTCGGCGTTGAAGGCCGTCGTCATCACGAACCCGCTCGCCTCCTACCCGCAGCGCGACTGGGAAGCGACGTACCGGAACCTCGAGAGGCCTGACTCAGAGTTCCACTTCCTCTGCGCCCCCAACGACACCCACAACTGCCTCCTTCGGGCCTTCGTGAAGAACGGCATTATCGTGCGGATCGGGCCGTCCTACGGATACGGCAAAGCCACGGACATCTACGGCAACAAGGCCACCGCACGGTGGGACCCGCGCTGCTGCAAGAAGGGCCTCTCGCTCATGCGCCGCGTGCACGGGAACCGCCGCGTGACCCGGCCCATGATCCGCGAGGGGTTCAGGAGGTGGGTGGACGACGGCTTCCCGCGCGGGAGCGACGGCCTGCTCGACCCTTCGTACCTCAAGCGCGGCCAGGAGCCGTTCGAGGCCCTCTCATGGGACGAGGCCTTCACCTACGCCGCAAAGGCGCTCAAGAACATCGCAGAAACCTACCAGGGACCCGCGGGCCGCGCGCTGCTCGCTCAGCAAGGTTACGAGCCCGAGATGCTCGACACGATGCACGAGGCCGGGACTCAGACGCTGAAGTTCCGCGGCGGCATGCCCTTCCTCGGCGCGACCCGGATCATCGGGATGTACCGCTACGCCAATTCGATGGCGCTCTTGGATGCAAATGTTCGCGGGGTGGCCCCTGCTGCCGCCTACGGCGGGCGAGGCTGGGACAACTACGCATGGCACACGGACCTGCCGCCCGGCCACACGCTCGTCACGGGCCAGCAGACGATCGACTTCGACCTCGCGCTCGTCGAAAACTCCGAGGTCGTGACCCTCTGGGGCATGAACTGGATCGTCACGAAGATGCCCGACAGCCACTGGCTCACGGAGGCGCGGCTCAAGGGCACGAAGGTCATCGTGATCGCGTGCGAGTACCAGGCGACGGCAAACAAGGCGGACGAAGTCGTGCTCATCCGCCCGGGCACCGACACCGCTCTCGCGCTTGGCATCGCGCACATCATGCTGCGCGACAGCACCTACGACGCGGCGTTTGTCAAGGAATTCACGGACCTGCCTCTGCTCGTGCGCACGGACACGCGCCAACTCCTGCGAGCCTCCGAGGTGGTGCCCGGCTACACGGACGCGCCGCTCACGAAAACGAGGGTCTACGCGCCCACGGACACCGTCCCAACGCCCGGTGAGCACCGCGAGCAATGGCTGCCGCAGGCTCTCCGCGCGAAGTGGGGCGACTACTGCGTGTGGGACCTCACGGGCGGCGGCCCGGCGGCGGTCTCGCGCGATGAGGTCGGGGCCGACTTTTCCGCGAGGGGGTTGGACCCGGCGCTTGCAGGGACGTTCACGGTGAGCGTCGTGGCGGGCGGCACGGCCGAAGTGCGCCCATTCATCGCGGTGCTCGCCGAGCACCTCGCGAACTCCTATGCACCCTCCGACGTCGAGGCGATCACGGGGGCCAAAGCCTCCACCGTCGAGGCGCTCGCCGCCGACCTCGCCCTCCACAAGGGGAAGACCTTCTACATCACGGGGATGGGCCCGAACCACTTCTTCAACAACGACCTCAAGGACCGCGCGGTCATCCTCATCGCTTCGCTCACCGCGAACATCGGCCTCACGACCGGCAACGTGGGCTCGTACGCGGGCAACTACCGCGGCGCGTTCTTCAACGGCTTACCGACCTACGCTGCGGAGGACCCCTTCAACCTCCTCACCGACCCGCTCACCCAGACGGTCGCGGTGAAGAAGTACTACAAGGAAGAATCCGCGCACTACTACAACTACGGCGACCGCCCGCTCAAGATCGGCACGAAGATGTTCACGGGCACGACCCACATGCCCACCCCCACGAAGTCGATCCACGTCTCAAACTCGAATTCGCTTATCGGGAACGCCAAATGGCACTTCGATGTGGTCATGAACACCTTCAAGCGCATCGAGTGCGTGATGGTGAACGAGTGGTGGTGGACAGGCTCCTGCGAGTACGCGGACATCGTGTTTGCCGCCGACTCCTGGGCCGAATTCAAGATCCCCGACTTCACGGCGGCCGTCTCCAACCCCTTCTTCCAACTCTACCCCGTGACGCCGCTCCCGCGCCAGCACGACTCGAAAGGCGACATCGAGGTGTACGCGGGCGTTTGCCGGAAGCTCGCCGACCTCACGGGGGACACGCGTTTCGTCGACATGTGGAAGTTCGTGCACGACGGGCGCGTGGACGTCTACCTCCAGCGCATCATCGACAACTCCTCGACACTGAAGGGCTACGACTTCAATGCGCTCCACGAAAACGCGAAGCAGGGGATCCCCGCGCTCCTCATGACGCGCACGACGCCGAAGACGCTCGGCTACGAGCAGATCCACGACAACCTACCGTGGTACACGAAGACCGGGCGCCTCAAGTTCTACCGCGAGGAGCAGGAGTTCCTGAACTACGGGGAAAACCTCCCCATCCACCGCGAGCCGGTCGACGGGACCCCCTACGAGCCGAACGTGATTGTTGCGCGCGCGCACCCGTTCATCCAGCCTGAGGCGCCGACCGCCTACGGCAAGGCGTGGAGCGACCTCGCGGCCGAAGACCGCCAAGTGCGCAACCGGATGGTCGCGCCCGACGCGCTCGAGTCGACGCAGCACCCGCTGAGGGCGCAGTCGTTCACCCACGTCTTCATCACGCCGAAGTACCGGCACGGCGCCCACACGACCCCGATCGACCTTGACATGGTGGCGCTGTGGTTCGGCCCCTTTGGGGACATCTACCGGCATGACAAGCGCAGCCCCTGGGTCGGCGAGGGGTACGTCGACCTCAATCCGGCGGACGCAAGGGCCCTTGGCATCGAGGACGGCGATTACATCTGGCTCGACGGCGACCCGCAAGACCGCCCGTACCGCGGGTGGTCGGCGGGCTCGACCGAGTACAAGGTTTCACGCTGCAAGCTGCGCGCGCGCTACTACCCCGGGCTCCTGCCCGGCGTCGCGCGGTCGTGGTTCCACATGTACGGCGCCACCTTCGGGTCGGTCGAGGGCCACGAGACAAACCCCGACAAGCTCGCGCGCAACCCGCGGACGAACTACCAGGCCATGTTCCGCTACGGCAGCCACCAGAGCGCGACGCGGGCGTGGCTGCGGCCCACCATGTCGACGGACTCCGTCGCGCGCAAGACCTACTTCGGACAGACGCTCGGAGAAGGCTACGAGATGGACGTGAATACGGTGACCGGCGCGCCGAAGGAGTCGTTCGTCAAGCTCACGCGCGCGGAGGACGGCGACCCCGCGGGTGGGTTGTGGCGTCCAGCACGAGAGGGATTCCGGCCCGGCTACGAGACGCCGACATTCCTAAAGTTCCTGCGCGGCGAATTCATTGGGAAGGTGTGAGCGATGGCAACGGTATACAACTGGCAGATCGGGCGCGACATGAACTACTGGTACCCGCAGGCACGGCCCGCAAAGCAGTTTGCCATGGTGTTCGACACGAACAAGTGCATCGCGTGCCAAACCTGCACGATGGCCTGCAAGAACGCGTGGACAAGCGGGCGCGGCCAGGAGTACATGTTTTGGAACAACGTCGAGACGAAGCCGTACGGCGGCTACCCACAGGCGTGGGATTCGAAGCTCCTGGAGATGCTCGGCCCGCAGCAGTGGAATGGGACGACTTACCAGGGCAAAACGATCTTTGAGGCGGCGCCCGCGGGCGAGCGCTCGCTCGGGATCCAGCCGGACGACCCGGACGACACGAGCCCGAACATTGGCGAGGACGAGGTCTTCGGCCAGGTCGAGAAGGGGCTCAAAGTGATCCTGCCGCACACCCCGTGGATGTTCTACTTGCCGCGGATATG
>Ga0247727_10013321_pt1 | contig 13894 bp, 23 predicted proteins | sample WisWelCaveWW1625_FD_202498 | JGI IMG/M metagenome (GOLD analysis project Ga0247727, IMG submission 202498) | Biofilm microbial communities from Wishing Well Cave, Virginia, United States - WW16-25 | ecosystem: Environmental > Aquatic > Deep subsurface > Groundwater > Cave microbial mat | place... | reverse complement strand
TCTTCTCGCCATAGAAGTGGTTCATCGCCGTCTCGAACCGCTCCGCGATCTCGCGCTGCTCCTCGGAGAAGATCTGGATGTTGATGTCGTCCGGGGCGTTCTGCTTGAGATTCGCGAAGCGCCGGAGGAAGTCCTCGAGCTTGTCCGGGGGGACCGTGATCTCGACATCCTTGCCGCTCGAGCCCGTCGTTCCGGCATCCTCATCGATCTCGAGGTTGAGCTCCTCGGCGATCGTGATGACGTTCTTCATCTTGACGAGATCCCGGATGACGTCGTCGATCGGATATGACGTGTCGAGCGAGAAGAGAATCGTGGCGTCTTCGGTGATGACGTCGTCATCTTGATTGGGGATGATCTTCCTCAGCGCATCATTGTTCTTTTTGTCGGGAGTCGGCGTTGGATCGGACATTCGATTTCCTCCTTCTTGAAGAGCTCGCCTTGGGCGGACTCTGTGTTGTGAACCTTTCTCAGATTCTCGGTCCATACCTTCATGCGCTGGTACGGAATTCCTTTGAACTGCACCCAAGCATAGAGATCGCGGCCAATGAGGCGCGTCTCCTTGACGATGCCGGTCATTCCGGCCTTGAGAAGGTCCGGAGATCCGGGTCCTACTTCGGAAGGCTGTCCCCTGTAGACCACATGGTCATTCACTTCGATGGGAGAGAAGTGGAGCCAGCCGCAGTGAGCGGGGACAATGTGGCCCGGGAATTGATCCAAGCGTACACGGACGAGAAAGCTGCCCGGAACTTCCTCCTGATGCTTCTTGGTGCTCTCATCATCCATCGTGCCCAGCATTCCGGGCATGATCATCTTGAGTGGCATAACTGGCTTCAGGTTTCCCAGCGCGACTTCGGGGCCCACCCATAGGATGCGTTCCTTCATTTGCACCTCTTTGATTTCGTCTTGACCGGCTGGCAGAGCGCACCGCAGTCAGGACATTCCCCATCCGGCATCGGCTCGCCGGGACCGACTCTTTCATGGAGGTGCGGGATCTCCGGATCGATGTCAGTCGCCAGCCAGATCTGGTTGCAGTCCTGACAGCGGGTCTTGTCCCCGTCGATTGTTTTGGCCTTGATGCGCAGCCACTCAACCTCGGCCCGGCCGAAAAGATAAGCAAGCTTGCTGGCATCGATGTCCATGGATTTGGCGATCGCGATTTTCTGATCGAGTGTCAATCCGATGGCGGCAATCTCCGCCAGCAGTCTCGGAAACTGGATGTCGTCGCGATCCCAGAAACTCTTGGCTTTTATCATTTCTCCATTGCCTCCAAGCACCCAGCGCAAAGCTTCTTGTCGACGTCTCCTTCGAACTCCTCGAAGATCCCTTTGCACTTCTTGCAACGGATCGTCTCGCACTGGTAGTGCCACTGGGCGTTGTCAGTGATGGCCTCGATGGAGAGGCCTTCTCGATAGGCCAGATGAAAGAGATCGCAGATGAGATCCCCGATGTCGGTCTGGAGATCCCCCGAGCTGCCGGAGGTTCTCGTGAAGGCGTCGAGCCCGATCTTGGCCCATTCGGCACGCTCGGCGTTGATCCCAACGAGCAGCTTCTTCGGCTTCGGTTTCTTACGGTTCCTTCCCCGGACTTTCCTGTTCAGGATCTTGGGCATCCTTGTCCTCCAAGGCTTCTCGTTCCTTCTGGTCGCACACCTCGTCGAAGCAGTCGCAGCAGTACGGGAGCAGCAGGTCTCCCGACGGATTGAAGTAGCAGGCGCACCAGCGGCAGATCGACTTCTTGCAGCCCGTGCAGGCGCGACCTTCGAAGTCGAGCCAGATCGCCCGCCCGCAGTTGAGGCAGGCGTCGAACGGCTCACTCCGATGTCTCCGGTAGTCTTTGATTGAGTCGGGCATTAGTCCCGCCATGATAGGATCGGCCCTCTTTCTTGGGTGACGAAAGGTGAACGAATGCTAGAATGTTGCGATGCAGCTCATCCTCAATTTGACCCCAACGGGGATGATTCCGACGAAGATGATGACCCCGCATGTGCCCGTCTCGATCGACGAGATCATCACGAATGTCCGATTCTGCCATAGCGAGCACGGGATCACGATGCTCCACCTTCATGCCCGGGATGGGGAGGGAGCGCCGACACATCGGGCCGAGGTCTATGCCCAGCTCATTGGTGGGATCAGGGACTTCGCGCCGGACCTCGTGATCTGCGCGTCGCTTTCAGGCCGGACGGTCTCGAACGTCGAGCTCCGTGCGGATCCGATCCTGAAGCTGAAAGACGACCTCAAGCCCGACATGGGAAGCCTGACACTGTCGAGTCTCAACTTCGCGAAGCAGGCCAGCGTCAATTCGCCCGACACCGTCCAGACGCTTGCCCAGATGATGTTCGACAACGGCGTCGTGCCCGAGCTCGAGATCTTCGATCTGGGCATGGCCAACTACGCCAACTACCTCATCATGAAGGGGCTCCTGCACCCGCCGTACTATGCCAATTTCTTCCTCGGCAACATCGCCGGGGCGCAGCTTGATCTCGCCCATGCAGGCATCATGTTGCGGGACCTCATGCATCCGGAGACATTCTGGAGCTTCGGGGGCATTGGCGACGCCCAGCTCGGGGCCAATACGCTTGCCATCGCCACCGACGGCGGCGTGCGCACCGGACTCGAGGACAACATCTACTTCGACCGTGGCAGGAAGATTCTGGCGACCAATGCGATGCTCGTGGAGAGGATCCACCGGATCGCCGCCGAATTCGAGCGGTCGGTCATGAAGCCGGCGAAACTGCGCGAGCTGCTCAAGCTCAAGCCCGGGAATGGGAGCTATGGCCGATAGGCATCCGTCGACCAGATTCCGGTATCTGCATGTGATTCCGGACCACCCGTCCTACCGGGAGATCTTCTACTCCTACGAGAACGCCTCGGCATCCCTCGGCTGGATGAAGGTCATTTCGCCCAGTGCATGGGCAGCGGTGCAGGCCGATCTGGCAGGCAGTCCTGATCTCGGCGTCATCGTCTGGGGCCACACGGCGCTCGTCGAGCCGGTCAAGCATGCAGGCCTGCTTGCCGGGTTCTATACCGAGGTGATCGGCTCGAAGGAAGAATTTGGAGATCCGACGGCCAGTCGGCTGGGCATTCTCGAGAAGTACGTAAAGTTCTCCGGGAACTTTGACCTGCTTTTTGCGGCGACGCCGGCAGGACAGAAGAGACTCCAGACGCTTTGCCCCGAACGATGCGTTCACCTGACGGCGGCGGGCTATGACCCCATCATCATGGGCAGGCCCTCTTGGGATGCGCAGAAGAACATCGATCTGGCGTACTACGGCGCGACCACGAACCGGCGCACGGAGATCATGCCCGCCTTGCGGCAGAGCCTTGAGCATGCCGTCTCGGACATCAGCGGCAGCTATGGCTTCCCCCGACAGCTGCTCCTGAATCTGAGCAAGGCCGTGCTGCATCTTCACAGCTGGCCGAAGGCCACTTGCTCGACGTCGCGCATCTGGCAGTCGATCGCGTCATCGGCGGCGATGATCATGGAGGCGACCGATGCATGGCCGGCCGTCTCAGGCAGGCACTACATCGAGATCCCGATGGTCACCCCTTCGAACATCACCGATGTGGCGGTCATGATCGACAAGGTGCTCGAGGATCCACGGCGGCTTCTCGAGATCGCCCGCACTGCCCACGAGGAACTATCGGTCTATACGCCCGAGTACGTCATGGAGAACTACTTCATTCCCGCAATCCATGGAGAGATTGCCCATGCGTAGAACGCCCGTCAAGGTGATCCTCAAGGCCGTGAAGCTCAAGCCCGATCTAGGCGCGGCGTGGGCGCTCTTGGAGCGCTACAAAAAGTACTGCCCGGCGATCTACGCCACCAAGAACGGCTGGAGTGTCTATTTGGACACTCATCACGGAAAATACGAGCTGGGCGACATCTATGCCGAAGCCAAGACCATCGAAAAGGCGATCATGAGCGCCATCCTGCAGCTCTTGGAGAAGAAGCATGCGGCCGCCCGCTGATTACGTGATGTTCGGGCATTCAGACTTCTTCGGGGACTTCACCGATCTCATCCATGAGCTCGGCGGACGTCTTAAAGCCGTCGTCACAAATGTCCCCGAGAAGCCGCGCCCGGGGAGGCTCACGCTCGCCCAATGGATCGAGCGAATGGACCACAAGGTCGAAGTGATCCCGCTTGCGGACTGGAAAGTCCGGTCGGTCGAGAAGTATCTCATCGGCTTCTCCGGACAGAAGATGGAGCCGCTCGTCAATGAGCTCAGGGAGACACACGGAATCAAGTTCGAGAACCTGATCTCGCCAACCGCCGTCATCCCCAAAACCGTTTCGATCGAGCCGGACAGCGGGGTCATCATCGGGGTGAACGTCATCGTCCGCCCCTTCGCCAAGATCGGCCGGCACACGATCATCAATCACGGCACGATTGTCGGGCATGCCTCGGTCGGCGACTACTGCTTCATTGGCCCGGGCGTGACCATCTGTGGATACGTCAAAGTCGGCAATGACGTCATGCTCGGAGCCAACTCGGTCGTCATCCCCGACAAGAAGGTGGGAGACCATTCCATCGTGGCCGCCGGATCGAGCGTCATCGAGGACGTTCCTCCCAAGACGCTGGTCGCGGGCGTGCCGGCCGTCAAGAAAAAGGCGCTCTAATGCACCATCCCAAAAGCGGACTCAGGTATCTGCACGTCTTTCCGGAATCGAGCGCTTACGCCGACACCTATCAAAGCTACAAGAAGTCTGAAGCGAAGATGGCGTGGATGGAAGTGCTCTCCTCGAGCCAGTGGCCCAAGAGGAAGAATGCCTCCTGCGCCGATCCATCGGTCTTTGTGATCTTCTGGGGCCATAGCGCCAGCGACATCACGACAGACAGGAAGTGCCAGATCGGCGTGCACTATAGCGAGAGCCTTGCGCCGATCGAGGCCTTGAAGACCTTCGAGCCGAATCAGCATCGCCAGTTTGAGGGCTTCATCCGGCATAGCGGCCTCATTGACTTCGTCTTCGCCCATACGCCCATGGCCGCCGACCAGCTCAAGCAGTATGTTCCTCCCGAAAAGGTCGTCTTGGCCCCGACGGGATACGATCCGGATGTCATGGGCCATCCGGACTGGAACGTCCCGAAAGTCCATGACCTCGTGCACTATGGATCCCCGACGTACCGCCGCCGGACGGCGACGGCGCTCATCCAGTCCCATCTGCGCCATAAGGTCTCGAACCTGACCAACAAGTACGGCCGCGACCGGCAGGGTGCGCTCAATCAGAGCAAGGCCATCCTGACGATCCAGCACATCCCCAAGCTGGCGTTCCCGACGTTCCGGCTCTGGCAGGCGGTCGCTTCCTCCGCCCCGCTCGTCATCGAGCCGGCCGACGCATGGCCTGCTATTGCAGGCAAACACTATCTCCAGATTCCATGGGTGGACGCATCGAGCGTGGAGAAGGTGGCTGTCCAGCTGGACGAGGCGCTTCTGGATGCAGGCCGTCTTCTCCAGCTGGCGCGGCAGGCTTACGAAGACCTGTCGAAGTACACGCCGGGTTACTGCATGGAGACCTTCATCGTTCCTGCTACGACAAGGGTGCCCTGATGGACTATGTCATGTTCGGCGAGTCGCATTTCTTCGGCGATCTGACCGACATCATCGCGGCCCTCGGCGGCCGGCTGAAGACGATCGTCCTCAACATGCCTCCAAAACAGCAGCCGGGACGCCTGTCGCTCAGGCAGAGGCTCGACCGGCTCGACTGCACCGTCCGGGCCATGGAGCTCAAGGACTGGCATCCGGGCAAGAACGAGCAGTACATCATCGGCTTCTCCGGCCGGAAGATGGAGCCGCTTGTCACCGAGCTCAAGGAGAAGTTCGGGATCGTCTTTTCCAACCTGATCCATCCGACGGCCATCGTTCCGCCGTCGGCGAAGATCGCTGCTGACTCCGGGATCATCATCAATTCCGGCGTCGTCATCGGAGCTTATACGGAAGTTGCACCGCACGTGATCGTGAATCGCGGTGTCACGACCGGCCACGATTCCAAGATCTTCCCCTACGTCTTCCTCGCGCCTTCGGCGGTTCTCTGCGGCTACACGATCATCATGCGTGGAGCCTTCATCGGAGCCAATGCGACGATCCTCCCCGACATCACCGTCGGATGCGATTCCATTGTCGCAGCGGGCTCCGTCGTCACCGAGGCCGTGCCTGACTACGTCATGGTCGCGGGCGTGCCTGCGGCGGTGAAGAAAGTGCTCATCGATGGATGACTTCATGGCGGTCTGGCGTGTCGCCGAGCGGATCGAAGGATGGTTCGCCGGCAAGGAAGCCGAGGCTCTCTATAATCTGGCCAAGGCTTCCAAGGACGCCGTCGTCGAGGTCGGAAGCTACGTCGGCCGCAGCAGTTATGTGCTCGCCGCCGCCGGGCCCGTCACATGCATCGATCCTTTTGATGGAGTGCTTCCACTCTCGCCGCACATCAAGCCAAAGGATACGTGGATCGGGTTCAAGAAGAACGTGCTCGACAGCCAGTTCGGCAAGAATGTCACCGTCATCCGGGGCCGCGACGAGGAGATCTTTCCGACGTGGACGAAGCCGGTGGGCTTTCTTTTCCTCGATCACGACCATAGGGATGGTCCTGTGCGCCGGAGCCTTCTGGGTTGGAAGCCGCACATGGCCAAGAATGCCCGTGTGGCGCTTCACGACTACGGTCACGAACGCTACCCTGAAGTGAAGTCTGCCTGCGAGGCCGTCGGCCTCCGAATCGAGCGGGTCGTCCTCACTCTTGGAATCGGATACTGGCCATGAGAGAGAAGCTGCTTGTCTTCGGCGCTCCTTACTGGGACGAGGAGATGATCCGCGAGGTCTCCGACTGCATCCGCTCCGGCTGGTGGCAGAACGGCCCGCGCAGCCAGAAGCTCGAGATCCTCGTGAAGTCCTATACGGCATCCCCGAATGCCGTGGCCGTCAACTCATGCTCGTCAGGACTGCATCTGGCTCTTCTGGCGATCGGAGCCAAGGCCGGCGACGAGGTCATCACGACGCCGGTCACATGGGCCACGACCGCCTCGTCGATCCTGCATGTCGGCGCTGTGCCCATCTTCGCGGACGTCAATCCCAAGACCGGCAACATCGATCCCGAATCGATCAGGAAGAAGATCACGTCCAAAACGAGGGCGATCCTCATCGTCCACTTGGCCGGCCGGCCCTGCGAAATGGACAAGATTCTTGGCATCGCGCGGGAGCATGAACTCCTGCTCGTCGAGGATGCCGCGCATGCCTACGGCGCATTCTGGGGAGGCAAGCCCTGCGGGACATTCGGCGACATCGGTGTCTTTAGTTTCAACCGCGCCAAGAATGTGGCTGCCGCCGAAGGCGGCGTCGTCGTGACTGAGAACGAGCGGTGGGCCCATCGCATCCGGAGATTCGCCAACGGGGGCGTGGATGCCAGCTCCTTTGACCGCTTCGCTGGCAAGGCCGTCTCTTACGGCGTCATCGAGGCCGGCTTCAACATGAAGATGCCCGATATCATGGCGGCCATGATTTTGCCGCAGCTGGGTCGCTTTGGCGTGCTGCAGAAGCGCCGGGAGGAGCTCTGGACGCTCTACGACTCCATGCTGGAGGGATCGCCCTTCCTGAGGCCACTGGCGACGTCTGGCGACATGGTCCATGCCCGTCATCTCTATCAGATCCAAGTGCCTGATGGCATGGATCGGGACGGCTTCTGCAAGGCCTTGAAAGCCATGAACATCGGCACCGGGGTCCATTACCGTCCGCTCCATCGGGAGCCTCTTTACCAGTCCGACGAACGGCTGGCCGGAGCGGAGTCTTTTGGGGCAAGAACGATCTCATTGCCTCTCTCGGCGGCGGTGAGCGACGACGACGTCGCCGATGTGACGAGCGCCCTTCTTAAACTCGCATGACTCCCTCTGTCGATCTCATGGTCCCGGCTTACAACCGCTGGGCCTTCACCGAGGCATGCCTGACGAATCTGGACGCCGTAACCGATTGGTCCTTGATCCGGGAGTTCATCGTCTACAACGCCGGCTCCAGCGACCCGACGCGCCAGAAGCTTGACCCTCTGGCCAAGTCGCTGGGACGCAATCCCATGGTCGTGCACATGCCGCCGATGTCCGTGACGGACGTCTTGGTCAAGCACGTCATGGGCACATCCTCGGAGTTCGTCGCCAAGATCGACAACGACACGATCGTGCCGCCCGGATGGCTGCCGGTGATGCTCGATGTCCTGCGCCGCCATCCTGAAGTCGATCTGCTCGGCATCGAAGCGCATTACCCGGTAGACGCTCCGCCGCGCGGCGGATACGGCTACAAGATCGCGCCCTTCATCGGCGGCATCGGCGTCTTCCGCCGCACCGCCTTCGAAGGACCCATGCCCAAGGGACGCGACATCTATTTCGGATTCACCGAGTGGCAGGATAAGACGCCGGGACTCGTGAAGGGCTGGATCTATCCGGCGCTGACCGTCTGCCTCTTGGACAGGCTGCCCTTCGAGCCATGGGCGTCGCTCTCAGCAGATTACGTGAGAAAGGGCTGGCAGCGCCCATGGCCGAAGTATGATCCTTCCCAGAAGATCCTCTGGAGCTGGAAATGGCGAATCTCCTGAAAGTCGACCTCGGTTCCTGCGACACTGCTCATGCCGGCTTCGACAAGCATGTCGATATCGTCCGCAGCCCGAACATTCCTGCGGACAAGATGGTCGTCGCGGACCTGACGAAGCCATGGCCGTTCGCGGACAATACCGTCGCCTACTTCCGCGCCTACGACATCATCGAGCATCTACCCGACAAGATCTTCGTGCTCAACGAAATCTGGCGCTGTCTTGCGCCCAACGGAACGATCGAGATCTCCGTCCCCACGATCGGCGGCGTCGGCTCCATTTGCGATCCGCAGCACATCTCCTACTGGTCCCGGACGAGCTTCGAGTACTTCAGGGCCAGCTCCCCCGAGCACAACCGGTTCGCCCGGAGCTACGGGGTCAAGGCCAAGTTCGCTGTGGTCCAAGAGTCGAAGAAGACGATCGACCGGACGTTCACTTCCGGCATTGAAAAGATTGAGCATTTGCTCATCGTCTTGAAGGCCGTCAAGCCATGAACCCGCTCCTGCTTTGGAAGGTCGTCATTCCGTCCAATGACGACCGGCGGCTTCGCATCGCCGTCAACTCCATCCTCGCTACTCACCCCGGCCTTGATCCAAAGAGGATCGTCGTCGTGGACGATGGAGCCAAGGCAGGATGGCTGCCGACGGACCCCGACATTGCGTGGGTCGACGGGGTAAAGCCGTTCATCTATGCCAGAAACGTCAACCTTGGGCTCGCCGCTGCCGGCGACTTCAAGGGCCTCGTCATCATGGGCGACGACTGCAATGTCGCCACCCAGTACGCCTTCGACATGCTCGATTTCTCGGCCAATCCGCCGGTCGTGGGGATCAGCTCGGCCGCGATCGACGGGCCCGTGGGCAATCATCAGCAGCGCTTCCGGAACGACCCGGTCATTCTTGAGACGCCCAATGCGATGGCCTTCATCTGTGTCTACATCCGCAGGGCCGTCTGGCAGAAGATCGGACGGCTCGACGAGCGCTTCGTGGGGTACGGATGTGAAGACACGGACTTCTGCAAGCGCGTTAAGGATGCAGGACTCAAGTTCATCGTCGATCACCGGGTCCGCGTGATCCACAACGGGCCCGACCAGCCGTCGGCATGGCGGACGAGGCCGGATATCAGTGCACAGCATGTCATGAACAAGCAGCTCTTGTCCGAGAAGTGGGTCAATTCCACGAAGAAGTCCGTCGGCGTCCTCGGGCTTTACCGTGTGAAGAACGAGGCCCGCTGGATCAAGGAGAGTCTCGAGCGCACGCTGCAGGTTGCCGAGAAAGTCATCCTCTTCGACGACCATTCGACCGACCAGACGCGCGAGATCGCCCGGTCGTTCAAGAACGTCGCGGTCATCGAAAGCCCGTTCGAAGGGCTTGACGAGGCTCGCGACAAGGACCATCTTTTCAAGGTCGCGCTGACAGAGAGCCCGCGCTGGGTCGTTTTCATCGACGGGGATGAAGTCTTGACCAAGCGCGCCCTTGGGGAGATCCGCTCGATTGCCGCCGGACCGGGCGGGATCATTCGCTTCAGGATCGTCTTCCTCTGGGATCTGCCATATCAGGAGCGCTACGACGGCGTCTACGCCCGCATGTGCCAGCCGAGGATGTTCTCGGTCTTTGATCAGGATGTGATGAAACTGGCCTACCGGCGGACTGGCTTCGGCGGCAACTTCCATTGCGGCCAAGTTCCACTGGGGCATTTGGGCCCGATCCGCTACGCCTACTCCGAGATCAAGCATTACGGCTACCTGCACGAGGCCGACCGGATCCGGAAGCATGCGTGGTACAACGAGAAGGACCCGGGCAACAAGCTCGAGGGCGAATACGCCCACATCATCGGCAAGCCCAGCCGCCATGCCCCGGGGCCCATTCTCCTGAGGAAGTGGATGGACGCATGACGTCCTCCGCTCTTCAAGAACCATCCTCAGAATCCCTGATGGGGAATACCTGCGCCTTTGTTGCATCATGATCGGGGAGGCTTGACATCCGTGAGTCGCCAAGCCTCCCCGGTTAGAATCAGGTGTTCCTTTCAGGAAGTGCCCGATGATTGGAGCAAGCTATAAGCATCGTGACGGCGGATGGAGTGTCTCCATCCATGGCGAGCCGGCCGACCTCAAGGCGTTCGAGGAGCTCATGCAGTGGATCCTCGAGCACGAGGTCTCCGTGAAGGAGACGGAGATGTCCGAGGAGACCAAGCGCTACAAGGAGATGAAGCAGATCCTTCAGACGCTGCCCGACGTCGATGCCTTCCTCAAGGTCATGTCGGAGAAGACGAAGCTGGCGAAGTCCGTGATTCTTTCCAAGGCGCTGATGGTCTACGACCTTGTCTACTCCGCCGTCTCCACCGGAGACCGCGTCGTCATCAAGAAGGCTGTCGGCGAGGAAATCGAGGTCTCGCCGGGCTTCCTCTAGCCTTTGGCTCCTTTCGATTTCGGTTCTGGAACGCGCGGGACCCAGAGCGGGACACGAAGCGGTCCCCGGATGAGCCGCCATGTGCCCGTGATCGTCGACGGGCAGACGCGACAGCATTCTCCTTCGAAGGTGCCACCAGACTCGCATGTCTTCTTGAACTGCTTCTTGCTCGCCTCGGTGCGCAGCACGGCCTCGGCGACGAAGACGGCTCCGCAGCTCGTGCAGACTACGGGCGTATCGCCGTAGGGATCGGGCTTTGGACACGTGCATTCGCAGCCCTCGTCGGCCAGCAGGTAATGGTGCAATCCGCACTTCTTCTCGTCGTGGCACGGGCATTTCTTGTTCTTGGTCTTCTGCGTCCGGCTCATGGCTGCACCTGCACAAAGGGATCGATCTTCATGATCTTCACGATAGCCCCGGGATTCTGGCCTCCCGTCTCGATGGCGGCCTGCGTCGCCGCATCCTTGGCGTCGAAGGCGCGGATCTGCCGGACGAAATCGTTGACTCCGCCGCATGCCAGAATGAGGCGGACATGCACCAAGTATTCCCGTGGCTGCGGGGCGTCGCTCATGCATCCTCCCCGGGCTTCAGCTTCCAGCCGAACTTCTTGGCGTAGGGCTTGCCGAGCGCGTCGATGGCGATCGGGTCGATCTTGAGCCAGCACTTGCCGTCGGGATACCAGACCTCGACATAGACGTGATGGAACGACTTCTTGGCATCCTGAGAGACGGCGACGAAGCGCGTCTTCAGGCCCGCCTTCTGAAAGCCACGGGCAAGAAAAACAGCAAGGTTGTCGGCGTCCATGGCGCTCTCCAGTCCAAAACAGTCTCTCGACAGCAAGCTCCATGCGCAGCCATCCGGATTCTTGTGACTGGCGCAGTGTTCCATTCGCGCAAGGTACTGGCTGACCCAGCCGTTCTTCATGTCGTCACCTTCTGCGATGCGTCGAGTATGAACGAGAACTCAAGCGCATGGAAGCGCACGCCGATGATCGGCTTCGCGCCCGACGGATGCGGGCCGGCCTTCGTGTACTGCTTCATGAGCTCCTTGGCGAACCGCTCGAGGGCCGGCGCAAGCTCGAGCTCCTTGACGACATCAGGCTCGAGATCGGCCGTCAGGGGAAACGTCCCCGAGAACGGGGCCTTCGGATCCTGTGGAATGGGCTGGACTACGTAGCTCATCGTTTCTCCAAAATGCATTCCTTGCCGACCTCGAGATCATCGAGGATGACATGGAGCAGATTCCAGACGCCGCGAAGGAGTTCTGCTGTCCGCTTGTTCGGAGTGGAATCGGGATCCCAGAGCATCCGGTCCATGAGGTTCCCGACGCAATTGGCCTGCCTCTGCAGAAGCTTCCTGTCGACGGACCGGCTTCCTTTCTTCATCGGTTTGGGTAGATTGGCGAGCGGCATTGTTCCCTCCAAGATTGACCGAAAACGGACCCTTCCCATGCTTATGAGCGCGCCTGCTGCGGCTCCGCCGGCCTGATGATTGGTCGGGGGCGAGCGAATGAGCTTTCCTGAGTGTCCTGCGTGCGAGTGAGCTGCCCCCGACCAGTCATCAGGCCGGCGGTGCGGCAGCTGGCGTCGCGTCTGGACTTCTTGGAAAGCAGAATGACAATCCAGCCGGGCGATGCGCCCGGCATGCCTTCTATTCGAAGGCAAGCCATGAGAAGATTTCGAAACCCGCTTTCATGCTTATGCCCTCGGAGGACGAGGGTCGCCGATCGACGAGCTACGCGAGGAACTGGACTCCATGGAGCCGTGACGAGCGAGCTCGTCGATCGGCGACCCGGGTCCGTAGAGGGTAAGGCGTTCTTCCGCGCACTCGTGAAACTCCATCCGGGCGGTGCACCCGGATTCTCGAGATCCGAAGACCTCAAGAACTGCCATGAAAGCTTTCGTGACTAGTTATCCCTGTTCGTCAACTTCGTACGGCTCCTCATCGACGATGCGATTGATGGCGTCAGGCTCTTCTTCCTCGTCGATCTCCGCCGGAGCTGCAGGATGGAGCGCATCCCGCATGCGCTGAACACGCTCGAGCACGCTCTTGTTGTATTCGCATTCGGCGCATACACCGGTCCTGCAGACGCATTTGGCGATGAGGCCATTGATCTGCTGGATGGCATCTATGATCTTCTGGCCCGCCACCCCGACATTTTCGGGGGCGACGAAGCCAAGCTTGAACAGAAGATCCCGTTCGATTTCATAGGCGCTTCGGATTGGTTCCGTGGCGGCCATGGGTTCACCCTCCATTAATTCGTGCCTCGATCCTCCTGCCAGCGCAAGAACCCAGCCCCACCAAGGCATGACATTATCGGGTTGGGGATAGGGCGGCAGGATGCGGATCTTCATCTCGCCACTAGGAGGCTTCCACCAGTTCTTACTAACTGCCATAGAGCAGCTCCTCCGAACTCTTCCACTTCTCCCCATCGCGCAGGAGGATGGCGACATCGATGTATCCGCGCACATGATCGACAGCCTGCGGCGTGAACTCATCGGTAACGACAAGCAGCGGAAGATGCGCGAACGCCTTGCGCGCGGAGCGGTGGCAGGCGGCCTCGATGTCTCTGAGCGTCGCCCTTCCTTGGACTTCCACGACGGCCGATCCGTCGCTAAAGTCGATCTTGCGGACGTATTCGATCTCGGTCAGCTTCTTCAGTCCGATCCTAAGGATCAGGGCCTTCTCAGAGACCAGCCGGCACTTTGACAGGCGCGGGATCTTGGACCTTCGCGGGCGTGCCGCAGAAGACGAGCTCTTTCGACGCGAGCGCCTTCCTGAGTCCGGCATGCGTGAATTCCTCCATTTGCGTCTTGGCGGACGTGTAGCTGCAGTAGCCGACCTTGCCTTCCCAGTCGACGGAAACGAAGCGCGAGCTCTCCTTGCACTCGAGCAGGCACCATGTCGACTGCCATTTCGCTCCGAGGATCT
>Ga0247727_10013320_pt1 | contig 13895 bp, 7 predicted proteins | sample WisWelCaveWW1625_FD_202498 | JGI IMG/M metagenome (GOLD analysis project Ga0247727, IMG submission 202498) | Biofilm microbial communities from Wishing Well Cave, Virginia, United States - WW16-25 | ecosystem: Environmental > Aquatic > Deep subsurface > Groundwater > Cave microbial mat | place... | reverse complement strand
TGGAACCAGAACAGGAACTTCCCGTTGCTGGTCTTCCAGATTCGCGGACAAGCGCGCGGATGCCGGAACCGCCTGCCTCCCGGCGTATAGGTCGCGTACTCGGGCCTGGTCCAGGTTCGGCCGCGGTCCCGGCTGTAATAGTGAACCGGGTGGCCTTCGATGGTGCGCGCCATGGCGTAGAGGCTGCCGTCGCTCAGGGCCACCAGGTTGTGCTCATCGCACACCGGACCATTAGGAGAGCCGAGCCCTTCATCGTCTTCCGGCAACATCACCCACTGGTGCCGCTGCGGATTCCTCTCGGTCAGGATGTTGGAGCCGCGAAAGATGATGCCGCGATCTTCCGCCATGAAGCCGTGTCCAAAGTAGGCGATCTTGGCGGCGCCCAGAAAGACCTCGCCGCCATCCACAATCGGCTTGCCGATGCCCCAAAAAAGGTGAACGGCGTCGCCGAAGGGGTTCTTGCGGTCCAGGCGCAGGTTTCGAAGCGGGAGGTAATGGCGATCCGCCGGCCAGGTGCGGCCGCCGTCGTCGCTGAACTTGTAGGCGAAATAGCCCAGGGAATCGACGCGCCGCCGCGCGGCCTCGACCAGCGAGCGGTTGTCGCGCAGGTTGTCCTTATTGTAGGTATAGAAGACATAGACGCGACCGCCAGGCGTGACCAGCGGCATGGCCCAGGAAGCCTCCGGGCCATCGGCCGGCTCAATATCCACCGGCAGGGTCCAGGTCCTGCCGGTGTCCGTGCTCCGAGTGGCCACCACGTGCTGCCCCGGGTCTCCTTCCCTGCCCTGGCCGGTAGTCATGACGCAGAGCCAGGTCCCGTCGCCGGTCAGGACGACGTAAGGCTGGTCGCAGTAGCCTTCACTGGGGATCGCGTGCCCCTCCGCGAAGCGGCGCCAGTCGCGGGTGGGGGGCGCCTGCGCCGCCAGCGCCATCGCGGCAAGGATCGCGGCGCAAGCCAGCCGAAGAGCCCGGGACGTTGCTGGGGACAAACCGCCTCCGCGGATCCTCATGGCTCAGAAAAGCAGCCGCAAGGAGAACTGCGCCTGGCGCTCCCCGATGGCGCTGGAAATGACCCCAAAGTCGCCGCTGCCGAATTGCACCGCCGGCGGCAGGAAGAACGGGGTGTTGGTGAGGTTGAACATTTCCGCCCGGAAGACCAGGGCGAGCTTCTCCCCAAGGCCGGTTCTCTTCGACAAGGCCAGGTTGTAGCTGCGGCGCCCCGGACCGCGAACCTCCGGCAGCGTGCGTCCGGTGTCTCCGAAGGTGAAGGGAGCGGGTATCCGGAAGACGGAGGTATCGAAGTAGCGATTCAGGCGGGATTGGGCATCGCCGGAGAGTTCCGCCGACTGGCCGATGTTGTTTGGCCGCAACACCGCCGAGAAGACGCCGCTGTTGCCGCTGGAGGTCAGCGCCAGCGGGAATCCCGTCGTCAGGGTGACGCCGCCGGCCAGCGACCATCCCGACGCCAGGGCCGGCAGCCGGTGGCCGCGTCCCAACGGCAGGTCGATAGTATGGCTGATGCTGAGCCGCTGCGAGATATCCTGCTGCGAAACGGCGCGTTCCGACCGCAGGTCGTAGGCGTTCTGGGCCGGCGGCCGGAAGGCCGTGAAATTGACAACCCGGCCGCTGCCGTCGTCAATTATTTTGCCGGCGGTGTAAACCATCAGCAGGTGCATGCCGCTGGAGGCGCGCATCTGCGCCCGCGCCTGCAGGGAATGGTATTTCGAGGAGGCGGTTGCATTCAGGTTGCTGTCCATTCCGAGGTACTGCGGGAAGGGGCGCAGCAGTTGCCCGCGAGTGAGGGTGGCGGCCGCCAGCGTGCCGGTCCGGACCAGCCCAAAGAAAGGATTCCGCACCGGTTGGTTGAGTTGCGCTCCGAGGGACTGGTATCTGGGATCGACCTGGTTGAACTGGATCGACATGGGGAGGCGGGTCCCCTGGCTGCCGGCGTAGGCGGCCTCCAGCAGCCAGCCGGCCGGCAATTCCCGCTGGAGGCCGAAGTTCCAATGTTGCACGTAGGAGTCGTTCCGGTTGTAGCGCGGGTTGATGGTGATGTTCTGCCCGAGCTGGAGCAGCTCCGCCCGGGAAGTCGGCGGCTCCAGCAGCCCGCCCGGGTAAGGATTGCTCAGCGGGTTCAGCGGCGTCACCCCGTCGATGCTCGAAACCCAGTCGGTCACGATCTGGAAGCCGGCGGCGCCAAACTGAACGGCGTTCGGATATCCAAACCGCGGGCTGTAGAAGATCCCGTAGCCGGCGCGAATCGCAGTCCGATCGTCCAGCCGGTAGGCGAGCCCGACGCGTGGGCCAAAGGCCCTGGTGAAAGCGTCGAAGTTGCCGCGCGGTTGGCCGTCCAGGCCGGGGTGAGTCAGCATCCCGCGCAGATCCGGCAGCTCCGCGATGCGGAGCGGAAAAGGCCGGTCGAAATCGAAGGTCGAGAACCGGTTGTAGCGTTCCGTTCGCGGTTGTTCGTAGTCGTAGCGCAGGCCGGCGTTGATCGACAACCGGCCCAGGCGGATGTCGTCGTTGAGGAATCCGGCGAAGTAGGCGTTGCGGACGGCGAAGGCCGGCGTGTTCTGGATGTTGCCGGCGCCGTAGCCGGTCAGGAAAGAAGCAAAGGCGTCGCCGGCCGTCAGGCTGGCGCTGAGCGGGTCGGGGCCCTGGGTGAAGGCACGGGTGAAGCTGTAAAGCCCCGACGCTGCTGTCGGTCGAAACACATTCTGATTGTAGAGGCGAAGGTCGGCCCCATAGACGAAGGTGTGGCGGCCCGCGATCCGTGTCTGCTCCACCACCACCGTGAAAATGTCGTTGGTCTGGGGCGCGTCCGGCGGCGTGCCCAGGGGGGCGTAGCCGGTGAAGGAACTCTGCGGAAAGACTTCCTTTTGCGCGGCGGCGCCGATCTGGGGCCGGAATCCCAGGTCTGCCAGACGCACGGTGCCGGAGGAGGCGGTGATCTGGTTTCCGTCGCGCCGGGTGACGCCGGCCCGGTAGTTCAGGATGCTGGCGGCATGGAAGACATAGGTTCCGTTCAGAACGGTGGCGAAGGTGTTGTTGGTGAAGAGAATGTTCTGGGTGTCGGCGATGGTGCCGAATTCGCCGCTGGCCAGGCTGTCGCCGGTATTCCAGGTGAGCCGGCCAAACAGGTTGTGGCGCTCCGAAAAGCGGTGATCCAGCCGGATGGACCACTGGTCGCTGCGGGTGTCCTCCTCCGGCGCATACACCCAATTGTTGAGCTGCGCCGGTCCCTCGCCGGGCCGGTTTGGCAGCGGGACAAAGCGCTGCATGGCAGCCGCCGCCGGATCGAACCGATCGGATGGAATCCGGTTGCCCGGGAACGCCGCGCGGAGGAACCCGCTGCCGGCGGGGTTCGGACGGGTGCTGCGCGGATCAAAAATGGTGATGAGCTGGCCGCGGGTGTTCAGCAGGCCCGAGAAGTCGCCGGCCCTCTGGGCCGCCGTGGGAAGGGTCAGCGACCGGCCGCCCAGCGCGGCGCCTTCCCGATGACCCTGGTAGTCGCCGAAGAAGAATGTCCGGTTGCGGACCAGCGGCCCGCCCAGCGCCCCGCCGAACATGTTGAAGCGGAAGAGGCCGCGTCCCTGGTTTCGGGCGTTGGCGAAAAAATTGTTCGCCGCCAGCCGGTCGTTGCGGAACACCTCGTAGGCCACGCCGTGAAACTCGTTGGTTCCGCTCTTGGTCACCACGTTCACCACCCCGCCGCCGCTCCGGCCGAACTGCGGCCCGTAGCTATTGGTCATGACTTTGAATTCCTGGGTGGCATCCGGGCTGGGCGACAAAGCGAACTGGTTCTGCACCGGGAGCATGATCGAGACGCCATCCAGGAGAAACTCGTTGCTGCGGAACCGGCCGCCGTTGATGGAAATATCCGCGGCGTTGAAGATGGCCAGACCTGTCGCCGAGCCAGAGGAAATGACACGGCCTTCGCCGAGGGGGTTGATCTGCACGCCGGCGGTGAGGCCGACCAGGTCGAAGACATTGCGTCCCGCCAGCGGCAGCTCGGCGATGGTTCTTTCCGAAACCACCTGGCCGAGGGAACCTTTCTCGGTCTCGACCAGCGGCACTCGCTCCTGAACGGAAATGCTGGTGGCGGCGTCCCCGATCTCCATGGCGAACGCCAGGCGGATCTGGTCATCCACCTGGAGAAGAACCTGGTCGCGGACCACGGTCTTGAAGCCGGCGGCGGAGACCCGGACCGAATAACTCCCCGGCTTCAGGTAGGGCGCCTGAAAATTGCCGGCCTGGTCCGTTTTCACAGTGACCGGCAGCCTGGTGGCGGTGTTGGTCACGGAGATCTCGGCGCCGGAAATGGCCGCTGCGGAGGGGTCTCGGACAGCTCCCAGAATCGTGCCGGTGATGTTTTGAGCGTCCAGCGAAGCCGGCCAGACCCCAAGCCCGATCATCAGCAGACCGGTGGCGCCCCAGGTTGCGTTTCGAGCCGGTGCGTTTCGAGCCATGGTTCTCCCGCCTCCTCTTCTTCAGCGATTATACATGGAGGGCATACTGTCGGATGTCGATCAGGTAGAGCTGCCGGCCGCCGTTGTGCGGAGAATCGATCACCACTTTCTTGCCGTCAGGGCTGAAACGCGGGTGGGTGCGGCAGCGCCACTCGCCCGTATACTCGGCCGGGGAGTGGAAGTGGCCGAGAGGGCGCCGCCGGCCCGTTTCCACATGGTAGAGATAGGGGTGCTGGAGGCGCTGTTTGTCCGGATAGGTGTCGTTCAGGATCCAGCGGTTGCCGGGCAGGTAGGTGCAGTGCCCGTTCTCCGTCATCACGTTGGGCGCTACCACCTCAGCTCGATCCGAGCGATCTGTGTAGAGATAGAACTTATCACCGCGCGACGGATGCCAGGCCCACGCCAGGATCTGCCGTGGATGGCGCCAGATGAGATGCGAGGTCTTCCCGTAGGGATCCACGATGTAGGGGTCTTTGCCCTCCGCGCTGACAGTGAACAGGCGCGTGGCAAAGCCCCGGCCTTGTTGGCGGCCCCGCCAGCGGTGCAGGAAGATGAATCGAGAGCCGTCCGGGGAGACCAGCAGATGGTTGAACCAATGCTTGGCGCCATCGAAGTCGTTCGCCCGCCGATTGGGTATGGCGGCGATTTGCGCGAACGTGAGAAGCAGCTCGGTTTTCCCGCTTCGCAGATCCAGGCGCCAGATTCCGGCCTTGGCGGGCGCCGGGTCGTTGGGATTGGGATCGGGTAAGCCCGCGTATCCGTACCCCGGGGGCTAGAAAACATACTTCAATCCAAATTGAATGATCCTGCCATCGCCGGCCGAATTGATGCGGCCGTAGCTGGCGGTAGCATCGGGATTGGTCCCCGGAGCGTTGAGATTGGGCCGGTTCAGGGCGTTGAAAAACTCGGTCCGAAACTGGAGATGGTGGGATTCGAAAGTCCGGAACCGCTTTTGCAGACCGAGGGTGAGGTTGATATCGCCCGGCCCCTGAAGCTGGCCTTCGGCGCGCGGCGCGCTGCCGAACTCGCCAGTGCGGTTGGGGACGAACGCGGCGCGATCGAAATACTGGCCGATCAGCCCGGCGCGCGGGCGATCGGTGGGAAGGCGCGGGTCCTGGAGGCGGTCGGGCCGGTTGGGGTGAGCGCGCAACGCCCGGTCCTGCGAGGTGGCGAACTGGAGCGGCGGGCCGGAGTACATGGACCAGATGCCGTTTACCTCCCAGCCGCCCAGGAGCACGCCGGCGACCCCCCTGCCGAGGCTTCCTGACGGCAGCTGCCAGATCCAGCTGGTGACGAAGGCGTGGGTGCGGTCGAAGTCCGACGGCCCCCACTCGGCGCGGCGGTTGTTCGGATCCTGGCCGCCGCCCGCATTGGTCAAAACGTTGTTCAGGTCATGCAGCGATTTCGAGAAAGTGTAGGAAGCGAGCACCGTGAGACCCCGGCTGAGACGCCGGTCCACGGAGGCTTGCAGGGAGTTGTAGCTGGAGTTTACCGAGCTTTCCAGCAGGCTGAAACGCGCGAAGAAGGGCCTCAGAGGCCGCCGGTCATTCTGGTTGGCTACCGACGAGGCGCCGGGAATGTAGACCGGCGCGTTCCAGTCGCGCAGATACGGGATGCGGGTGCCGTGGCTGCCGGCGTATCCGATGGTGACCAGCCAGTGGCGAGCTACCTCGCGCTGAATGTTCAGGTTCCACTGCTGCATCATGAGCTCGCGGAAATCGGGCGCGTAGGACAGGCTGACAATGCCCAGGTCGAACACCGAATCGCGGCTGGGGCTGAAGGGATGCGGGTTGCCCCCCGGAAAGTTGGCCCAGGGATTGGCGGTGCTGGGCGGGGCGTTGATATCGATGATGCGGGTGAACGGCTGGTAGATCGCGAACTGACCTTCGATGTTGGACCACGAAGGGTTGTAATAGATGCCGTAGCCGGCGCGGATCACCGTCTTCTGGTCATTCCTGGGCGCCCACGCCAAGCCCAGACGCGGGGCGAAGTAACGCTTCGAGTAGCCCCGCCCGGAGCGCGGCACGTCCGGGTCGCCGTGGAACAACAGCCCCGGGTGGGCGTTGACAAAGACCTGCGACTTGCCCCCTGGCCGGTAGACCATGGCGGCGTTGTTGATGGCCACCGGCGGCAGAGGGAGCTCGTAACGCAAGCCAAGGTTCAGCGTGAGCTGGCGGTTCACCTTGATGTCATCCTGCGCGTACCAGGAAAGATGCAGCCCGCGAACGTTATCCGGCGCCGGGCTGCCCTGGCGGAACAGCGAGGGACGACCGAGCAGAAAGTCGCTCAAGGCCAAGTTCGAGAAGTTGCCGTTGAAGGTATAGGACCCGTTGGTGCGCGACATGTTTTGGTCCGACTGCTGGGTGCGGATACCGTCGGCGCCGAGCTGGAGGTGGTGCCGGCCGCGGATCCAGGTGAAGTCATCGCTCCAGTAGTAGGTGTTGTAATCGCGCGGAATCCGGATCTGCTCGATGCTCGCCTGGAAGAATCCCGCCACGTTCAGCAGCGGAAAGTCGGGCGTGTAGGTGTAGAAATTGCTCGCCCAGCCCAGCTTTTTCAGGTCCTCCAGCGAGATGTTGGGCCGGTACTCGTTGCTGGTATACCATCCGTTGAAGCTGAAACGCGCCGTGTTGATCTTATTGGGGCCGGCGTTGGCGGTGTGGGTGAATCCGTAGAGGTCGGTCTCGAGAGTGACCCTGCCTGCCTGGAACAGCGGCAGATTGCCGTGGCCCGTCGGCCCCTGCCGCCGGGTGACGAAGACCCGCGCGCTCAACTGGTGCTGGCCGTGGCCCAGCACCTGGTCGGCGCGGCCCAAAAACTGTGTGGGGTTGTTGTCGTTGGCGCGCTGATAGCGGTGCGTGCCGAGCGCATCCTGAGCCGCCGGCACATACGGCCGGGAGAAGTTGAGCGCCAGCGGGTCCAGGCGGCTGGCAGGAATCTGGTTGCCAGGGAAGTTTTGATTATTGAGCGGATCCCGGATGGCGCGGCTGCCGGTGAAATCGCCGCGAAGCTGCGCTTCGGTGGGAACGAAGATGGTGGTGATGGAGCCCAACGGCTCCTTCTGCTGCTCGAAGTTCACGAACCAGAAGGTGCGATCGCGCCCGTCGTAGAGCTTGGGAATCCACACCGGGCCGCCAGCCGCCCCGCCATACTGGTTGCGCTTCCGCTTGACCTTCTCCGGGAGGAAAAAGTTGCGGGCGTCCAGTTTGTCATTGCGCAAGAATTCGTAGAGGGCGCCGTGGAGAGCATTGGCGCCGCTCTTGGTGGATATTTCGATGACGCCGGCGGCGTACCCGTAGCGCGCCGAGGGAACGCTGGTCTGGATGGTGAACTCTTCGACGGCGTCGGGGCTGGGGCTGGGCAAGATCTGCTGGAACACGTTGTCTACGTTGAGCGCGCCATCCAGCCGCACGTTAGCCATGCCGCTGTTCTGACTCCCCGACCGGCCGCCGCTGATATTGATGCCGCTGGCGCCGGTGCCCGGCACCAGGCGCGCCAGGCCATAGACGTTGCGCCCATTGAGAGGCAGATCTTCGATACGCTTGGTGTCCACCAGTTGCTGCATGGTGATGGTTTCGGTGCTGACGCGGCTGGACTCGGCGGAAACCGTGACCTGCTCCGTGACATTGCCGAGCTCCAGGGATATGTTGAGCAGCGCGTCCACGTTGGTGGTCAGACGCACGTCGGACTGGGTAAACGTCTTGAAGCCGGGGTTCTCCGCTTTCACCAGGTAGGCGCCGATCGGCAGGCGCGGGAACAGGTAACGGCCTTCGGAATCTGTGATGGTTTTGAAGGGTAGGTTGCGCTCCCGTTGCGTGGCGGTGATCTCGACGCCGACCAGCAAGGCGCCCGAGGGATCGCTCACACGCCCGGTCAAGCGCGCTTCCTGTCCGTAGGCCAGGCCTGCGACCACCAGCAGAAGGCCGAGCCCTTTCGTGTGAAGCAGCGGGAGCAGGATGCCAGACGTTGTGGGCATACTTGATCCTTCCTTCTTCAGCGATTATACATGGAGGGTATACTGTCCACTATGAGCCTCATCCTGTACTTCGTCGGTTTGTTTTGGGCGGCGCCGCCTGGTCTTGCGCCCGTCAAGATCGAGAGCGGCCTGGTAGCCGGGGTCGAGCAGGGCGACGTGCGGGTCTACAAAGGCATTCCTTACGCCGCTGGGCCGGTGGGCGAGCTGCGCTGGAAGCCGCCGCGGCGAGCGGCGGCCTGGAACGGGGTGCGGGCCGCCGACCGCTTCGGCGCTTCCTGCATGCAGGTCGTTCGCGCCGGGGTGAGCGAGATCAGCGAGGACTGCCTCACCCTCAACGTCTGGACTGGGGCCAAGACGGGCGAGAAGCTCCCCGTGATGTTCTGGATTTACGGCGGCGCCTTCGTGATGGGCTCGAGCGCGGTTCCCATTTACGACGGGGCGGCCCTGGCCCGCCAGGGTGTTGTAGTCGTGTCCATCAACTACCGGGTGGGGGACTTCGGGTTCTTCGCTCACCCGGCCCTGTCGGACGCCGCCGGCGGCGAGCCGGTCGGCAACTACGGCCTTATGGACCAGGTGGCGGCGCTCGAGTGGGTCGAGCGCAACATTGCCGCCTTGGGAGGCGATCCCCGGCAGGTCACCATCTTCGGCGAGTCGGCCGGCGGCATGAGCGTCAACGACCTCATGGTCTCACCGAAAGCCAAAGGGCTGTTCCAGCGAGCGATCTCGGAAAGCGGCCTGGGACTGAACGAGGTGCGGCCGCTTTCGAGGCTGGAGGACAGTGGCAAGACCATGGCGGCCGATCTGGGCGTCGCCGGCGCCCCCGATCCCATCGCCGCCCTCAAGGCTATTCCAGCCAAGGAGCTGCTGGCAGGTGTGAGCGCAGCCAGGGCCAAGCGCGGCGGAGGGATTCTTTCCGGCGGCTGGGGCCCGGCTCTCGACGGCCAGTATCTGCCGGCTGAGCCCGGGGTGCTTTTCGCCCAAGGCAAGCAACACCGGGTACCCTACCTGGCTGGGTCCAACAGCTGGGAGGCCAGCCTCATGGCGACCTTCAGCGTCCCGGCTGAGAGCACCCTGGCGGGCCTTGGCGCCCAACGCCAGCAGGCGGTCTCGATCTACGAAGCCGAGTGCGGCGGGGACCAGGGCGTCATGGCAGCCTGGATTTACACCGACGGCCAGTTCGGAGCGGCCGCCCGGTACCTGGCGGCCCACATGGAAAAGGTGAACCAACCGGCGTGGCTCTACCACTTCTCCTACGTTTCCGAGAACCGCCGGGGCAAGGCGCCGGGGGCCGCTCACGGAGCGGAGATCCAGTATGTTTTCAACAACTTGAGACTGTCTTCCTCCACCGTAACTTTCACCGCCGCCGACCGCGCCATCTCGGACCGCATGAGCGCCTATTGGGTTCGTTTTGCCAAAACGGGAAATCCCAACCCGCCGGGCAAGACCGAGTGGCCGGCCTACAAGGCCAGTTCGGATGAGTTACTGGAGTTCGGCGAAACCGTCGCCGTGCGGAAGGGGTTTCGCAAGGCCCAGCTCGACTTCCACGAGGGGCGTTACCGGGGGCGGATCCGGTAACACAGGCCCGAGCCCACGATCCACAACCCACAACCGGAGCGGCCGCAAGCCGCTCCCTGGAGGGCGGTCCCCTTGGGCCGCAGCCGGCCCCCTGGCCGGCTCCTACCGCCTCAGACAACTTGAAGGGATTGAATCTTTGTAAGCTTTTCGAGGCGATTTCAAAGTGAGTTCTTATCAGCGACGCCTTCCCCATTGGCACCCTCTCGGCCAACCGCTCTTCCTCACTTGGCGGCTCCACCGCTGCCCCCGCACCGATCCTTCCCCCCCGCCAGCCTGACCTCCGGAAGGGCTTTCGTCACCATGGATCGGCTCCCTGCGGCGGGCGCTGCGGATACCTTGACGAACTCACGTCTTCCAAAGCGCCGAGTCAAGGAATTCGCGAGGGGACATAATCGGCACGTTGCGAAACGTGGTGAGCTCGAGCAAGTCGCGGTCGCCGCTGACAATTACATCCGCTTCCGCCCCGACGGCGCACTCCAAGATCCGATCGTCGTCCGGGTCCGCCGCGACTCGAAGCGACTGTTGGGGAGTGACCAGGCGGCAGAATCGAAGCAGAGTCCTCGCGGCTTCTTCGGTGCGCTCCGGCGACGACTGGAACTTGTTTGCCAGCACGCCCCGGAGCTCTTCGAGGATCGGCTCCGAAATACAGAGTTCGATTGTGCGCGCCACCGCCAGGTCAAGGATCTCGCCGATCTTCCCCCCGAATTGGAGGATGGAAACATAAACGTTCGTGTCGGCCACGACGCGGAGAGCCATTACTACGGCTGGGCTTCCCGCTTCCCCCGCCGGTACTCGTGGATGAGTCGCTCTACGTCATCCTGTTGAAGGCCAAGCTTTTCGGACATCTGCCTGCCGTAGTCCTGGAGCTCGCCGAGCTTGCTTTGAATCAGAAGGCGGCGTACAGCTTCCTGCAACAGATCGCTGACCGTCCGACCGTCACGCTCGGCGAGCTGCTCGACTTCTCTGAGCATGTTTGCCGGTAATGTAATCAAGGTGCTCATAGGCTTTCCTTGAGTCCTGCCCGTAGTATAACCGATCATAGCCGGCGCTAGATCCGATTCTCACCACGGTCCACAGAATCTTCGCCCCCGCCATCACACTCGGCCACAGCCGGCCGGAGATCTGCCGGCGGTAGCTGACCGGCGCCTCCGCCACCCGCAGGCCGCGCCGCAGCGCTTTGGTCTGCATCCCGACGGTCCAGCCGTAGCCGGGCGATGGTCCACAGACCTTCGCTCCCGCAGTCACGCTGGGCAGCAAGCGGCCCGAGATCTTGCTCCGGCCCACCCGCCGGCGGTAGGCCCACCGGGACCTGGAGCACGCGCAAACCCGGGGCCGACACGTAGAAAAGTCCCGGCCATCGCTCCGCCACCGCGCATGGGCCGCCGTTGCCCGATACCTGTACACGCCCAACCATCGCCCGTCGGGGGAGCACTGGCCGTGCAACTCGTAGAAGGGCGTCGCCCTGGTATGATCAGCTTCGGTTTCGATCGCCACGGTGTCCTGAAAGGAGGGAACATGGCACGCACTCGCGTCGGCCCATTGGCTCTGGGTTCTACAATCGTCGGGCTGCTCATTCGTGCAGCTCTCATCGTCGAGATGCCGGCGTTCGCCAGTCGCGCCGCAGCGCAGGTTGATCGATCCGAGTCGCCAGCGACCACTCCCGGGACCGTGGAATGGCGGTTCAGTGAGCCGCAGCCCGACTGGAAGCCCACGTGGCCCGGACCAGCCACCCTTGGGACGGTGGACCTCCAGCGCACGACGGACGCCCTGCGTGTGACCCTGCTGAGGGGCACCGATCCTTCCACAAGAACTCTGCGGGGTGGCATTTACGTCGACCTGCCCGATTGGCGCCGCGAGGAGTGGGCCGAGGTGGTGGTGCGTGCCCGCTCGACAGGCAGCGTGAACAGCATGAGTATCGGCCTCAACCCCTGGGAAGGCACCCTTGCCGCGGGCGCTACGCAGCCTTGGTTTCAGGCGATGGGCGGCGTCACCCATATTGTGCGTGACGGCTTGGTCCACACCTACCGAATCCATCTTGATTGGGGCAGCCAGCGAACCGGCCCATGGCGGCGGGTGGGGCTCCGGTTCGAAGCGCTCAGGCCTCTCAAGCCTGGCAGCATCGACATCTTATCCGCGCGCGTGGTCCCGGCAGCCGCCGGGCAGGCGCAGGCTCGAGTAACCGAGACGATTCTTGAACCGCCGCGGTTGAAGTCCGACTTCGCGCTCTTTCGAAAGGCGCTCGAAGAAGCGCACCCGGCCCTCTACCGTAACAAGACGAAGCGGGAAATGGATGCCGAGTTCGCCAAGGCGGAAGCCAAGCTCAGGCGGCCGATGACCCTCCTCCAGTTCCGCAACGTGCTTACGCCGGTTCTCGCCGCGATCAAGACCGGAGGCACCGGGTCCACAAACTACCAAGGGGATGAGATCAGCGCGGTGATCGATTCGGCGAAGCTGTTCCCGCTGGCACTCACGTTCGAGTCGAAGCGCGCCTTGGTGGTGCTGAATCAGGGACTCGACGACCGCGTGAAGCCAGGCATGGAAGTGCTGGCCATAAACGGACAGTCGCTCGCGGAGATTCTGCAGCGAATCCTTCCGCATCTAGGCCAATACGGCGACAGTGGGACCTTCCAGACGTACCAGTTGGGAATCTCCCGGGGATTCTTTCAGCGCGACAGCCGGAGTCCCTACAGAACGGGCTTCAGCGAGTCGTACCGCTTGTACATCGCGAATCCAGCAAGCTTCAGGACCACCCTCCACGATGCGCATACGCGGAAGACCGTGGTCGTGGAACTCGCCGGGGTTACGCCGGCTGAGGCGGCGGTCAACTCGGAAAAGAACCTGGTGAACCGTGACGTGCTCACTGGACTCGGGACTCTCCGGGCCCTCCGGGTCCTGGCGCAACAATCGATCCGGTATCTGGACGGTGAGAACACCGCCATTCTGGGCTCTTATTTCCAGCCGAACTTTCCCGACTTCCTCAAGAAGGCATTTGCCGGGCTGAGGAGCAATGGGACGAAGAACCTTATCGTCGATATGCGGGGGAACACTGGGGGGCACGACACTTACCCTCCGCTCCTGTTCTCCTACCTCACCTCGAAGGAGTTTCGGGGCACCGAACGAGTCTACATGAAGACATACCAGCCGAGCTTCACGCAATACACGGACAAAGAGAATAATCCCGCGGGCTCCTATTACAGCGCCGCAGGTGGTATATGGAAGCCCGATCCCAATGGCGGTTGGCTCATGACTGAGAAGTACCCGATCATCGGGGTGCAGAAGCCCTCCGAGAATCATTTTGACGGAAATGTCTACGTCCTCATAGACGGAGGCTGCATTTCCGCCTGCGCCACGTTCTGCGCGACGGCTGACTTTTACAAGCGAGCGACATTCATCGGCGAAGAAACCGGTGGTGCTGCCGGAGGTGGCGCTGGATCCGGGGACATTGGTCCCACGCTCCCTGAGTCCCATCTCCACATCGGGATTCCCATGGAATCGTACTTCAACGTAGTCGATAAGGGTAACCGCCGCCGTGGCACGCTACCGAAGCACGCGGTCATGCAGACCATCGACGACCTCGCAAAAGGCCGCGACACGGTCCTCGAATTCACCCGCGGGTTGATTCGGAGCGGGCAGGGACGTTAGGAAGAGCAGTCCGACACCCGCGACGATGAACTTGAGCCGCTAACAAATTAAGGATTCCTGTGGCGCGTCAGCCGCGACAGAATCGGGGTTGAACTAAATCCCCCCGTCTTCGGGGCGCGCCAGAACTGACCCGCCTCTGCTTTCCAAAAATGACCCAGGCGGCCTGTAGCTGAGGCCACGGCCATACCGGCCAGGGATGGTGGGCGCCCGCCAGATTCCAACTGCGGTTTCAG
>Ga0247727_10013319_pt1 | contig 13896 bp, 13 predicted proteins | sample WisWelCaveWW1625_FD_202498 | JGI IMG/M metagenome (GOLD analysis project Ga0247727, IMG submission 202498) | Biofilm microbial communities from Wishing Well Cave, Virginia, United States - WW16-25 | ecosystem: Environmental > Aquatic > Deep subsurface > Groundwater > Cave microbial mat | place... | reverse complement strand
CGCGTAGATACTCTTACCCGCATAGCGAAGACTAAGCAGCGTGTGCGCATCAGCGGATGGCTCATGCTGGACCCGGAACACCCGGACCAAGTGGGAAAGACACGCGGGACCATCTGGGAGATTCATCCGATCATGTTTATTGAAGTGGAGCAACAAGGTAAGTGGGTGTCGCTAGATAAATTGAACCTATGAGAGGGAAATGCGCAAAGCTATACAGTTGAGAGTGACTTTATGGGTTGAAGGAGAAGACGAACCTGCACATGACTTCGCTAAGTCTACCATTCAGGCGGTGCATGATGTCATTCGCTTGGGGCGTTGGCGTCATCCACGACTCAAGTTCACGATAAAGGACATAGTAGAAGACGAAGATAGCGAAGCAAATGCAGGTGAAGGCTAACCTGTCTGCTCTAGTCTCCCAGCAACCGATCCACCGGGCTCGCCTTCGCGTGCGCTTCGCGGAGCGCTGGTGACGCTGCGTTCACGTAGCGCATCGCTGTCTGGATGTTTTCCCATCCATAAAGCCTTTGGAGCGTGAAAGCATCCATGCCGTGTTTAACAGCGAGCGTCGCGCTTACGTGTCTTAGCTTGTGGGGAGAGAGCGGTGTCTTGAGCCCGGCCTTTTCACCCAGCCTTGCGATGATATGATGAACCCAACGTTTCTTAAACGGTTCCCCTTTTCGATCAATGAAGAACGTGTCAGCATTCCCCATCTGAAAGCCTCTTAGCTCGACCCAGCGACGCACGGCCTTAGTCGTCCTAGCTCCCATGAAGACGATCCGATCTTTAGCTCCTTTACCGTGGACTTTGAGCGAACGTTGCGTGAGAGAGACATCAGCCAAGCGCACCGTTATCAGTTCGTTCAAGCGGAGACCGCAGTCAAGGAAAACTAAGAGCATCGCATAGTTGCGAACGCTGGAGTTGTTGGCGACATGGAGAAGTGCGTCGATCTGAGTCTCATCAAGCATGAAAGGGAAGAGCTTAGGAGTCTTTGGCTTGGGTATGCCATCTAAGGGATTTGCTGATATCAAGCGCTCATGGTGAGCGAAGACGAAGAAAGCGTGAAGGACTTCGTAGTGCATCTTGAGGCTGACGGGTCGATAGTTGAGTTCAGTCAGCAACCAAGAGAGATAGCCGCGTATCATCACAGTATTGACTTGCTCAAGTGGCTGATCTTCCCTAACATAATCCCTGAATCGACGAAATGTCCATTCATACATGGCAAACGTCTTGCGGCTGCGGCCATGTATGCGAGCGTGCTGTAGAAACGTTTCTACGGCTTGAAAGAACGTGAAAGAAGACTCTGAAAAGAGCCTCCGGTCTGGGTTATTTTTGGCACTTTTCATGGCTTATGACCGAAGGCGTGATTCTTGTAATTTAGCTTAACTGGAGCGTCTAATTAGCGTGAAGGTGGTCACGTCGCTAGCTCAATGGTAGAGCATCCGGCTCTTAACCGGGGGGTTAGAGGTTCGAGTCCTCTGCGACCCACCACGTTTTTGAGAAAAGCAGCGCCTTCAGCTCATTGAGTCAAGAATTCAAAACAAGAGTCTTGGTCTAATGCCTTGATACGCCACTATGGAAGCCAATTAAGCGGACTAAACCATCATGCCAAGCTCTTTCTTTTTTCGAGTTTGATGGTGGGGCTTTCCAGCAGCGTCTTCGCTCTGGTCTTCAATCTGTATTTGCTTCAGCTCGATTACAAGCAAGATTTTATCGGTCTGCTCGCCGGCATCCCGCCCTTGGTGACAGCGCTCTTGTGTCTGCCCTCGGGTTGGCTGGGCGATCGCATTGGCCATCGTCGCACCCTATTAATCTCGACGCTCTTGATGACAGCGTGGTCGATGGGCGTTGCCCTTTTTTCTCAATCTGCTATCTTGGTTTTTTGTATGGGGCTGGCGGGGCTCTCTGGTGCCCTCTGGTCGGTCGTCTCGACTCCGTTTATGCTCGAACAGAGCAGCGAGAGCGAACGCACTTATCTCTTCAGTGCACAATTTGCGATCTCGACTTTCGCTGGATTTATAGGCAGTCTACTAGGTGGTGCACTGCCTTCTTTTTTTGCCTCTCTTTTCTCTGTAGATAATCAGAGCCCACTTCTCTATCAACTGGTGCTGGGTGTCTCGGCGCTTCTTGGTTTTATGAGTTTTCTGCCTCTGCTCTGGATTCCAAAGCCTCCCTCTGAAATAAAACAAGAATTAGCCATCACTCGAAAGCGAACGCCTGCTAATAAAATTTTTAAACTTACGATCTCGAACGTTTTGATGGGCTTGGGAGCGGGATTTATCATCCCCTTCTTGAATGTCTTCTTTAAGCTCAAGTTCGGAGCCTCGGATGCGCTGATCGGGGCGCTCTTTGCGGGGCTCTCGATCGCGATGGGAGTTGCTTCGCTGGCATCGGCTCCGCTCGCTTCCAGGTTTGGCAAAGTGCGCACGATCGTCTGGACCCAAGGGCTCTCGTTGCCTTTCTTGCTTCTTCTGGGCTTTGTACCTATCTTTCAGCTCAGTGTTGTGGGATTTCTCGTGCGCGGCGCACTCATGCCAATGGCCGCGCCGATTTACAACTTGTTCATCATGGAGCAAGTCGCGCCCGAAGATCGAGCGACGGTGAACGGCTGGGCCACGATGTACTGGAATTTGTGTTATGCGCTCAGCTCATGGGCCAGCGGCGCAGTACAAAAAAATTGGGGCTTTGATCTTGTTTTCATCGCGACGGGAATTTGCTATATCGGTTGCGTCTGGGTGCAGTATGTGTTATTAACGCCGATGGAGAAGAAGCAACAAAAATAAGCTCTGATTTTCAAGTACTTCCAACTGAACGACAAATTCCAAAATCTTTTTCTTATCTCGTTTAACCCAAAATCTTCTTTGAACGCGCTCACCTAGGCTTTGGACATGCGGACCGTCCTCTTCAATCTGCATGTGGCCGTCCCGAAAATATTACAGTAAGCCAAAGCTCAATACTTATATTTTGGCTCCCAGCCATTCGCGCCTTTTGCTAGCAGATCGAAGAAGTGCCACGGGCTGCAAAAGGTATCGCCCGGACCAAAAGGGGCCTTCGCGATTCGCACAATTTTACCATCGGGTTTCTTATGAAATGTCGAAACACCCGGTTGGGCATAGCTCTTCCCATCTTTTTCTATGCTAAAATTCATATCTTTAGAAAAAGTAGAGCCCGCGTTTGAGACCACCTTAAATTTCCAGCCGCGCTGCTTGGCAAACTCAGCCTGCACTTTGGGTGAATCGGGCGAGACCAGAACTAACCCAGCGCGGTCTTCTAAGTGGTGCATGACGCCATTGAAACCGTCGGCCCACAGGGTGCAATACGAGCAACTCGTCCCCATGTTGTGAATGACGATCAAATCTTCTTTGTCGCCAAATAAGTGGCTCAATTTCACGGACTTGTTACTCGGCCCTTTGAGCGTATAATCTTCAATTTCTTCAATAGGCATTTTCTTCCTCAGCTTTACCAATTGTGCTTGTTTCTTCAATAACTCTTTCTCCAAAACGCTAATCTGTTTAGTCAAGGCCTTACTCGTGGCTGATGTTTTAGCTTTCATAGTTTTCCTCCATTCGGGAATTGAGATCATTCTACAGCAAGAAGAGTACGAATGTCTACTATTTCTTGTTTTGTATTTACTAGCGCAAAGCAGCCTGCGCCGAACGCAGTGCCGCTTCATACGTAAGCCCGCTCATGCTTATGATTGCTTGTGCTTTATAACCTCCGTAAATCGCATGCCCGGCTTGCATCCAGAAGCAATCGACGACGGAAAATCCAGCATTTTTTAGCCAAACCAATTGTTCAAAGAGCCCCGATGGCTGATCGACTGGATCAGGATAGCGATAATAATTCCATTTCGCCTTAATAAATTTCTCATAAAGTTGTGTCGAGCCAGTCTTAACGATAGATTGTGCTTTCACCACATTGTCCCACGAAGAGGCGAATAATTCCTGCACTTCGGGCCGCTGCGGCTTGACTAAATCTGCAATCAGCAAAACCCCGTTCACCGAGAGTCGCTGTGCAATCTCTTTGAATAAGCGCTCTTTCTCTTCTCCAGAAAGATGATGCACGCACAAAGATGAGAGCACACAATCCGCTGACTTGATCTCCGTAAGCCAGACATCTTCGCGCAGATCGAAGGCTGCCACGCTCGCGCGCGGGCCAAAGCGCTTCAATTGGTCTTGTGTATGTGCGCGCATCGAGATTTCGCCATCCAGTGCGAGCAGCGAAGCCTTGGGGAAGGCGTCGAGTAGTGCGTAGCTGAGTCGGCCTTCGCCGCAACCCAACTCAACAGCGTGAAAAGGATCGTTTGCTCCAAATGGAAGCAAGGTCAAGAGTGTAGCAATTTGCTCTTCGCGGGCGGGCACTGTGACGGGTGCGATCTCGCGATAAGTTTTAGAATTATCTTCAGACCAAGTCGGTTGATTCGGTTCGGTCATCTGAAAAGCCTCCTTTGGGAAACAATTAGAATTTGATTCTCTTTATACGCATCAGATAATTTTTCTTTTCGGGAAATGGACTAACCCAACCCCCTTACTTCCCCCTTCTCTAAAATTGAGAGAAGGGGGACAGGGGGACAGGGGGATGAGTACCTAAAACTTGCACATCGCTTAAGCTAACTCTATTTCTTATAAATGCCCGGTACATGTATCTGCATCCAGCGCTCCGGCGTTTTGAGTTCTGTAAACCCGACTTTGTGATACAGTCCATGTGCATCACGGGTGGCGAGCATCCAGCGCCGAAAGCCTTGTAGCTCTGGACAGGCGACGATGACTTCCATCAGCCATTTGCTCAGCCCCAAGCCCCGATGTGCTTCAAGAATAAAGACATCGGCCAGATAGCCGAACGTCGCAGAATCAGTGATCACTCGTGCGAAACCAATTTGCTCGTCCTGCTTGTACATGCCAAAACAATACGAATGCTCGATCGATTTTTTCACTAGCTTTTTCGGAATTCCTTCCGCCCAATACGAATGCGTGAGAAATGAATGAATGACTTCCACATCAAGTTTGGAACGATCGGTGCTGATCAGATACTCGTCGCGTTTCCATTCGTGAAGCATTGCGCCATCATCTCCTTTGGCTCCGTTTTCATTCAAGAAGAATAGTAATGGTTTGCTGCCTGCTCTCGTTTTCGATTCCAGTAAATCACAAATGATATGACTTATCATCCAAAACTTCCTATAATCGTCCCAATCAGCACAGCGGGGCGAGGAGCTCTCATACATATTTATGGGTTCAGATAAATTCGATGTCATCGTCGTGGGCGGCGGTCCGGCGGGCTCGGTCTCGGCACGCACAGCAGCCCAACATGGTGCGAAAGTCCTGCAAATCGAAGAGCATACGAAAATTGGAAATCCGATTCAGTGCACGGGGCTTCTCAGCGTGCGCGGCCTTGAAGCAACCGGCGCGAGCCGCGAGATTATTCTGCGCGAGATCACCGGGGCCTATGTGTATGCGCCCGACGGGCGTCAGCTCGCGGTCGGCGGCGATCGAGTGCACGCGTATGTCATCAATCGAGATCAGTTAGACCAAAATTTATTTAAGATGGCCCAAGGCGCGGGCGTGCAAGCGCGCGAGGGCGTACGAGCCGTGCGATGGTCTCCGGGCAAGCTGACGGTGGCCACTCGTGCGGGAAAAGAAGAAACGCTCCACACGCCTGTCGTCATCGGTGCTGACGGACCACACAGTGTGTTGGCCAAAGAAGCCAAACTCCCGCGCCCACAAAAATTCACGCTCGGCTTCCAAGCCGTCCTTCCGTATGAGCCCCCGGGACGAAAAGATTTTGTCGAAGTTTTTATCGGGAAAGAAATGGCGCCAAATTTTTTCGGCTGGGCCGTGCCCTCTGTAGATGGGTTTGGTCGTGTCGGGTTGATGACGGCTGACTGGAAGAATTCACGAACCTATTTTCAGAATATGCTGAAAGCCCGAAAGCTTTCAACAAAGATCATCCAATTTCAGTCAGGCGTGATTCCCATCGGGCCGTCCGCAAAATCTGTCGCTGCGGGATTAATACTTGTCGGCGATGCGACGGGCCACGCCAAGCCGACTTCGGGTGGTGGCATTTTTACGAGCAGTACCTGTGCCAAGATTGCCGGCGAAGTGGCTGCCAAATGCGCGCTCTTGGGAAAGACATCGGAGCGCGCGCTCTCCGAGTATGACAAGCGTTGGCGTGCGCTCTTGGGAAATGAGCTGAATCTGGGAATGCAAGCCCATAAGCTGATGTGCGCCCTCGATGATCGACAACTGAATCGCATTTTTGCGGTCTTGGCCGAGCCGGAGATGACCGAGATTATCACCCGCTACGGCGATATCGATTATGCGAGTCGATTGGCCTTGGAGTTGCTCAAGCGCCCCCAGCTGTGGGGGCGGCTTCTCAGTTTTTTGCCAAGCGATGTCGGCACGCTTGTGCGCATGCTCCGCGCTTGATCGCTCTCACTCTTTTCTTTATCATTCTTGACATCTCGCTGGGAAACTCGGTATTTTTTCGGATAGGGAGGATTTATTATGATGGACGCGCAGACAATGGCTCATTGGACTTTGGCCGAGAAAGAATCGCATGGCATTGAAGTATTAAAAGAAGCGCTCACAAAATATACGGGTTCCCAGATGGCGCTGGCCTTCACGGGAGGAAAAGATTCTTTGGTCTGTCTCGATTTGTTGCGTCGCGCCAGTGGGGGTACTGTAAAAATTCCGGTCTTGCACGTGGACACGACCGTCAAATTCCCCGAGATCTATGAATACCGAGATCGGATCGTCAAAGATTGGAAGCTTCATTTAATCGTGCACATCAATGAGCAGGCCCTTCGAGAAGGCCCCAGGCCTACAGATCCGGAGTTTTGTATTTTCTGCACCAAACGCATGAAAACAGAAGCCCTTCAGCAAGCCGTACAAAAATACGGCTGGAAAGCGCTGATCACCGGGGTGCGCTGGGACGAGCACGAAGCTCGTGCGAAAGAAACGTTCTTTTCGCCGCGCCCCGATCACATGCGCGTGCATCCTATCTTGCAATTCAGCGAAGACGATATCTGGGCCTATATCGAGAAATACAAACTGCCCTACTGTTCTTTGTATGACAAGGGTTATAGGAGTATTGGCTGTATGCCCTGCACCGAGCCCATCCCTGACGAAGGCCCCGAACGTTCCGGGCGCGGTCAAGAAAAAGAAGCGCTCATGGGGCGACTGCGGGCCTTAGGCTATTTTTAATGTAATGAAACAAACTAAGCAGATGCGACGAGGGGTTTCAGCGCAAAAGACGCAGCCCGCTTCTTCCGATCGAGTGCTCCAATGGCTCACTTGGGCCCGCAAGGGGCTTATTGCGCTCATGCTCTTGACCGTGCCAGCGCTTTTTTATTTGGGAAATACAGAATATGGATACACCAAGTCCATCTTCGCGCTGATTACGACGGCGTTGCTGGCGACAGTCTGGTTTACCGAAATAGCACTGCGCAGGAATTATGCTCTTAGATTAACGCCACTCTTTTGGCCGGGCCTGGCGCTCATTATGTCTGGAGTGCTTTCTTTAATTAGTCTTATTGATTTCGCAGGCTTCAAAATTCTGCCGACCTTCCCGATAGGATTACAAACGCTCACGATGATGTTTTATTTTGGGTTGCTCTATTTTATCATGGCTCATTCGATTGAGAATGAGCGCGATCTCAAGCTCTTTTTGGGATGTCTTATGGTCTCGGCGGTGCCGGTCAGTATCTATGGCGCGATGCAATACTATGGGCTGGTCGCGGGCGCTCAGGGGGTGCGTGGCGGAGTCGAGTCGGTGATCTCGACTCTGGGTAATCGCAATTATCTGGCGAGTTTTCTGGGGCATCTCATTCCCGTCATCTTCGTCTTTCTCATCCAAGCGCGCCTCTTTCTCACGCGTATCGCCATTGCGCTCTCCCTAGTGCTCTTTGCTTTTACTCTTTATATCACCGATTCTGCTGCCATTTGGTTAGGGTTTGGAGTGGCGGGCCTGGGCACATTGCTAGTGCTTATCTTGTCGGGATTAATAAAAACATTTTCTCCTCAACAGAAACGTTTCTTGTGGGTGTCGCTGCTCGTGCTGGCGCTGGGCGGCGCTTTCGTCATAGCTCCAACAGTCGTCCGCAATTGGAATGCGACTGCTATGCAGGGCGACCTCAGCCATCGAGTGAGTTCGTTTGTGCAAAATATCTGGGAAGAAAACTCGGGCAATGTGCGCATTTGGGACTGGTGGATCGGATATGAGATGTGGAAAACGAGCCCACTCGTCGGACAGGGCGTGGGTACATACAAGATCAAATTTTTGGAGTATAAAGCTGTTTTTCGCAAAACCGAAGAAGGGCAAAAAGACAACTACAACGGGGTCATTGCGCGGGCAATTCAAGCGCACAACGAATATATTCAAGTCTTGGCCGAAATGGGAGTCTTGGGCTTGACGGCGATGCTGGCGCTGATCGGCGCGCTCTTTGCGAGCACTTTCAAATTTCTAAAATTAGAACAAGTCTCCCCTGAAAAAAAATGGATGCTCGTCGGAGCGCTCGCCGGCGTTATTGTATTTTTAATAGACAGTTTTTTCAGTTTTCCCTTGCACCTGCCCGCCTCGGCGCTCAATTTGATTTTTTTATTGGGCTTGCTCCAATCCAAGTGGCTTAGGAGCGATCTTCCCACCAGTGTGATGACTCCAAAGTGGGCTCGTCCGGCGCTCGTTTTCGCAGCTCTTTTGGCTGTGACTGTTACGGTCTTTGCCGCGCGCGATTTTGTCTCCGATATCTGTCTGGATTCAGGCCAAAATAGTTTGAAACAAAATGTCCCCGGTGTAGCCAAAGAAGACTTGGAGTGCAGCGCGGCCAATGAATTTGCCCCCAGCGAAGTCTACTTCGAATTGGGGAAAGTGTATGACCAATTCGCTGCCAAGAGCAGCCTCTTCGCCAAACAGAGCAAAATCGAAGAAGAACGCAAACGATACTTGGAGGAGAGAGATATCTATTTTAAGCAGGCCCTCGATAATTTTAGCAAAGCACTTATATTAGCTCCGAATGAGACGGTCTATTACCAAATTGCCTCGCTCTATTTGCAACAAGGGGGCAATGCTAAAGACGAGAAAAGAGAAGCCGACGCCAAGATTGCTTTTGAGAACAGCAAGAAATACATAAATTTGCTCCTTGATTTTCAGCCGGATGACATACTTCGTCTGGCGGCACTCTTTCATCGAGATGTGATGGTCCCTTTGTCAGAATTGGAGATACCCACTGAACCCAATTTGACCTATCTTGCCGAAGAGCGCGCCCTGGGCATTGTCACCCAGTTTATCAATAAATATCCAGAGTATAGCCAAGCCTATTTCACGCGAGCCGAGCTTTATCGCCAGATCGCAGAAGGCGAGCTGAAACAATATAACCAATCTCAGAAATGCGCCCTCTCTGCGGCAGATTTGCAAAGAGCACTGGAGATTGTGAACCAGAAAACGAACCAAGCCCAAGCAGTGATAGGAGAAATCAACAAAGGGATTCGACGCGCGCCCGCGGAAGTTCAACAATTACGCTCGCAAATAGATCAGCTTCAACGTGAGAAAAAATTGATTCAAGATATACAAAACAATCTAAGTAAGACGCAGTGCTAATTTTTTTCTTGTAAACCCAGCAGCGCTCATCTACAATCGTCTTGTCTCAAGAAAGTAAAGGTGGATGTCATGAGTGTATTCAAACGAGTCGTCGATTATATTTTTGGAGAAACGAACGATCAACGTATTAAGAAAATACAGTCCGTAGTCGAAGCCATCAACGAATTAGAACCACAAATGAAATCGCTGAGCGATGCACAGCTCGGCGCGAAGACGGGCGAATTCAAAGAGAGACTATCCAAGGGCGAGACAGTCGATGATCTTTTGCCCGAAGCCTTTGCGGTCGTGCGAGAAACGGCCCAGCGTAAATTGGGGCAACGCCATTATGACGTACAGCTGATCGGCGGCACAATGATCCACCAGCGCCGTATCGCCGAGATGAAAACAGGGGAAGGCAAAACGCTGGTGGCGACGCTGCCGGCGTATCTGAACGCGCTGGCCGGGCGCGTGCATGTCATCACCGTCAACGACTATTTGGCCAAGCGCGACCGTGAGTGGATGGGGCCCATCTATGAGTCTTTGGGACTGAGCGTGGGGCTCTTGCAAGAAAATATTTCTAACGAAGAACGTAAGCAAGCCTACCAATGCGATATTATTTACGGCACCAATACCCAGTTTGGCTTCGATTATTTGAGAGACAATCTTGTTATCTCTATCGATCAGCGCGTGCAAACGGGGCTGGATTTCGCGATCGTCGATGAGATCGATAACATTCTTATCGATGAAGCGCGCACACCGCTCATAATCTCGGGCTCCACGGCGGAGACGGCCAAGCTTTACAAGAAATTCGCGGCGCTCGCTCCGCGTTTTACTGAAGATGCCGATTTTGAAATCGATGAAAAAGCCCATCGCGTGCACATGAGCGAATTCGGTGTGCGCAAGGCCGAAGAAATTCTTGGCGTCGAGAATCTCTATGCGCCGGAGAATATCGATTTGCTCAAACATTTGGAGCTTTCGTTGCGCGCGCGTTTGCTCTACCATCGCGATGACGACTATATCGTCAAAGATGGGGCTGTCGTGATTGTCGATGAGTTTACCGGGCGCTTGATGCCCGACCGGCGCTGGAGCGATGGCTTGCACCAAGCGGTCGAAGCCAAAGAAGGCTTGGAGATTCGCAAAGAGTCTCAAACACTCGCGACGATTACCCTGCAGCATTACTTCAAGCTGTACAAAGGCCTCTCGGGCATGACTGGCACAGCAGCCACCGAAGAAGACGAATTCAAGCAGATTTATGGCCTGACGGTCGTCGTGATCCCGACGCACAAAGCGATGGTGCGTAACGACATGGCCGATGTGCTCTATCGCACCGAGAAAGCAAAGTTTAACGCGATCGTCGAAGAAATTTACAAGTGCTACGAGAAGGGCCAACCCGTTCTCATCGGCACGAACTCGATCGAAAAATCCGAATATCTGAGTAAATTACTGGATCGTCGCGGCGTCAAGCACAATGTGCTGAATGCCAAGCAACACGAGCGGGAAGCCGAGTTTATCAAAGACGCGGGTCAACGCAGCGCCATCACCGTAGCGACCAATATGGCGGGTCGCGGCGTAGACATCAAGCTGGGCGATGGCATCGCTGCCCTGGGCGGGTTACGCATTATCGGCGCACAGCGCCACGAGAGCCGCCGCATCGACGACCAATTGCGCGGCCGCGCCGGGCGCCAGGGCGACGCGGGCTCATCGCAGTTTTTCATCTCGATGGAAGATGAGATTATTCGATTATTTGGCGATAGCAAACTGATGCAGTTTGTAAAAAATACGCTCGACGAGGGCCAAGCGATCGAGCACCGGATGCTGACCAACGCGATTCGCAATGCGCAAAAGCGCGTAGAAGGCCATAACTTCGGAATTCGCAAGCGCTTGATCGACTATGATTTGGTTATGGCGCGTCAACGCGAAGCCATTTACGGGCTGCGCAATCGCTTCTTGATCGGAGCTCCGACACCGCCCGAAGACTTGAATGAGTATGTGCACGGCGTGCTCGAAGGCTATGCCGAGACGCTGCTGGCGAGATATGCCAAAGATGGCCAAGAGCCGAATTTCGAAGGCCTTCAGAAAGAGTTGGCCGAATTTCAAAATGCTCAGGTTGAATTCAAGATTGAGGACTTGCATCCAGGTGATCGCAAAGGTAAAGTGACCGAATTTTTGATCAAGAATTATACCGCGCAAGCCGCGCGCGTCGGCGGCTTTTTCCCCAAGGTGGCGCGCTGGATGATCTTAAATATTATCGATGAGAATTGGCGTCAGCACTTGTACGCGCTCGACGAGCTGCAAGACGTGATTGGCTGGCGTGCCTATGGCGGGCGCGACCCCATCTTAGAGTTTAAGAAAGAATCGTTCGTGATCTTCCAAGAGATGCTAGGGCGGGTCGAAGAGCAAGTGATCGGGTATTTGGTGAAGCCCCAACTCAAGCTCACCACCGAGAACCAGCCTCCGGACCGGCCCGCGTCGCGCGCACCGCAACGGCTCTCTTATCGCCACGATGAAGCGCAAGGCATACAGAACATCACCGCGAATGCCGGGGACAATGGACAAGCACAGCGCCCGAAGGTGCAGCAACGCCGCGTTGAGCAGAAGGTCGGGCGAAACGACCCCTGCCCTTGCGGCTCAGGCAAAAAATACAAGCATTGCCACGGGATGGAGCAGGGGACATCGGCGAATTAACTTAGCGTTTTCACGCTCGTCTAGAAGCGCACGGCAATGCGCCCTCAACATGAATGTGTATGGTGAGTTTTTGGGTGAACTTTTCGTCTGTTTTACGCCGCAAAAGCGCGCCAAAATCTCTCAATTCAATAAATCAAATTCTATTTTCCCAGTGAAGCTCCCCGCCTAAAAGGCTTGTCATTACCCAAATCTTGACATTTAGGGAGGCCGGTGGCATCTCTGTATCGATCAAATGATAGGGAGAGTAGATCCATGGACTCAATGCAATACCACGAAGAGTCTCAACTCTGGGCTCAAACTCATTTTGCCCGGGCTAATTTGGGCGATGTACGCCGCATCCACCGGGTGGTGGCCGTCGCTCAAGCTATGGCTGCTCATGCGGGTCACAGCATCCCCCAGTTGTTTGCTCAGCCTTATGAGGTCAAGGCAGCGTACAATCTGTTCAAACGGCCGGAGGCTACCCCACATAACTTGCAAGCCGGACATCGGGAGTTGGTCCGGGAGGCGATTCATCAACCGGGTGTCTATCTGCTGGTGGAAGACACCACGGAGATGATCTGGCCCACCACTCAGCCGATCGATGGGCTCGGCCCGGTGGGAGGGGGCCAAGCGGGGTTGCAAGGATTTCATCTGCACTCGGTGCTGGCGCTACGCTGGCCACAGACAGCCACGTCTCGCGGCTCGCGTCAACGACCGCCCTTAAAGGTGCTTGGGTTGTGCGACCAGCACTACTATGTGCGCCAGCCACGCCCTCAGGGTGAGCGCAATGAGGACTCACTAGCTTGCAAGAAGCGGACTCGAGAATCACGAGTGTGGGAGGAAGCAGGCGAGCGACTGGGTCCAGCGCCCGGGGGAGCGCGCTGGATAAGGGTGGCAGATCGCGGAGCGGATATCTAGGAACATCTGAGGCGCTGCCAACAGTTGGGGCATGGTTTCGTGATTCGTGCGGCACAAGATCGGGCGGTGGTGGATTTCCGCACTGGCAAACCAGTGGGAAGGTTGTTTGCGCAGGTACGGGCGGCATCTAAGTTAGGAGAGTTTCACCTGAAATTGCGAGCCCGCCCCGGACGAGTGGCACTCGCGGTGAGTGCGACGCCCGTGCAATTGCGTGCGCCGCAGCGACCGGGACAGAGCGCGGGGAAGAATCCGCCGATCAGTTGTAGCGCGGTACGGGTCTGGGAGCGGGAGGCGCCTGCAGGAGTAGAACCCTTGGAATGGATATTGCTGTGCGATCGAGAGGTGGAGAGCTTTAGGCAGGCGCGGGAATGTGCGTGGCAATATGCGACGCGGTGGTTGATCGAGGAATTGCACAAGGCACTCAAGAGTGGACTCGGGGCAGAACGACTGCAGTTACAGACAGCCGCGAGACTATGGGCGGCCATCGCGATTATGAGTGTGGTCGCCTTGCGGTTGATCGAGTTGCGCGAGCGAGTACGAATCTGGCCAGAGGCTGCTGCAGAAAAATCTGGCTTGGACGAGCTTGAGCTGGAAGTATTGCGAAGGCGATCGGGTAAAGAGATCAGGACTTTCGCTTGAGACAACTGCAGGGTAAGATGCGGCTATGATTACCAAGCTGCAGTACGTCGAATTTCTCATCAGCACGATGGCCAACTTCACCGGGACGCACCTGGCTGAACACCTGGA
>Ga0247727_10013318_pt1 | contig 13896 bp, 7 predicted proteins | sample WisWelCaveWW1625_FD_202498 | JGI IMG/M metagenome (GOLD analysis project Ga0247727, IMG submission 202498) | Biofilm microbial communities from Wishing Well Cave, Virginia, United States - WW16-25 | ecosystem: Environmental > Aquatic > Deep subsurface > Groundwater > Cave microbial mat | place... | reverse complement strand
CATTTCAATTCCCATACGACGCTGCCAGCTCATCCAACATCTTCTGCAACTTTGTCTGCGAAAGCCAGCGGCCCTGCACCATGACGCCCACGCGTTTCGCAACGTTCTCAATATTTTCGAGCGGATTTGCCGTGAGGAGAACCAAGTCCGCGGATTTGCCAACGTTCACCGTTCCAAATTCCTCTTCATCTCCGACAAAATTCGCGGCATTCTTTGTGGCAGCTTCGAGGGCTTGATAGGGCGTGAGGCCGCTTTGCACGAATGCATGCAGCTCGGTCATGATCGAAAAGCCGGGAATGATTGCCGCCAGCGGCGAGTCCGTTCCGATGAGCAGTCGAACCCCGGCGCGGTGAAGCTCCGGCACCAGCGTTTTCTCAAAGAACGACATCGTGCGATGATAACGTTCGGCGCCGGTGGGCGCGCGCGATCGGCCTTCGCCGGTTTCCATCCATCCCCAGACCTGCACCGTTTGTGGATTCATGTATTTCATCTCCGGTCTTGCCAGCAGTGCGTGCCAGTTCGCGTGCTGTTCCCCGGCATTTTCATGTACCACCATAGTCGGATCGACCCAAACGCCTGCCGCCGCCAGAGCTTGCGCCATTTCCCGAACGCCCGTGGTTTCTCTGCCGTCGTTAAAAAATGGCAGCAGTTCTTCGACGTGCTCAATACACTTCTGGCTTTTGACTTCGAGCAAGCCTGTAATACCAACTGGCGTCGGGATGTGGCCGACCATCGGCAGGTCTTGCGTTGCGGCTTCTTCTGCGAGAACGTCATAAAGATGGCGTGGCAGGTTGTCGTAAATTTTCAGAAAGTCATACCCGGCCAGTTTTTGTTCGGCTACCGCTTGCCGCGCTTCGTCAGCGGTGCGAATGACTTTGTTTGTAGATCGCGCCGGCGGATCTCCGTCAACGATTGGGCCGCTGGTGTAAAGCCGTGGCCCCAGCATCTCGCCCCGGCTCAAACTCTCGCGCCAACGTAAATGTGTTGCGAGGCCGTGCAGATTGCGCACGGTCGTCACGCCGTTGGCGAGGTACATAATCATTTCACTGGCGTCGAACATGTGGACGTGCATATCGGCCAGCCCCGGCATGAGATAGAGTCTGCCGGCGCCATCGAGGCGATGCGCGCTGTCCGTGATGGCAACCTGCGCCGCCGAGCCGATGTCGACGATCTTGCCATCACGCACGATCACGGTTTGATTCGCAAGTACGCGCTCATCCGCCATCGGCACGACGTTGACATTCACAAAGGCAATCAAGCCGATAATGTCTTCCGGGAATTCTTCGGGCCCGGGTGGTTGTATCACATTGCCAGGTTGCGAGGCGCATTCAACCATCATCGCTGCCAGAAGCACGCAAAAAATCATTTTTGATTTCGCCATAGCATCACTTCAAGAATAGCATTCTCTTGCTTTGATGCTGGCCGTCCGCGTCCAATTGATAAAAATAGATTCCGCTCGCGGAGAGTTTTGCGGCATCGAGAGTCACTTTATGATCACCGGCGATTTTGTATTCACTGACCAGAGTTGCAATCTCCCGTCCGAGAATATCGAAGATTTTAAGTGCGACGAACTGCGCGCGCGCAAGGCTGTATGGAATTATCGTTGTCGGGTTGAATGGATTGGGGTAGTTCTGCCCCAGCTCAAAACGCGCGGGTATTGGGGCGTCGTGGTCATCGACCGCCGTCGGCCCGCCGCCGTTGGTGGTGCGTAAGATTCTTCCCAATTGTCCGACTGCGGCGCCAGTGTTTTTATCACCGAAAGAAACGCTATAGAGATCGGAAGTTACCCCGTTAAGCTGGCCCCGCCAATTCACCCCGCCGTCGGTGGTCCGCAGAATCGTGCCATTGTACCCGACGATGGTTCCGATATTTTCATCGACGAAGTGAACGCCACGGAGCTCGATGGTCGTCCCACTGTTTTGCGACGTCCAAGTAGAGCCACCATTGATGGTGCGCAAGATCGAGCCGCCAAACCCAACCACCGTGCCGGTCGTCGCGCTGGCAAAATAAACCCCAGTCAACTCGACATTCGTTCCGCTCGTTTCGCTAACCCAATTGGTGCCGCCATCATCGGTGCGGATGATCGCGCCGTTGAGGCCGACTGCCACACCGATATTCGCGTCAGCAAAATGCACGTGTACAAAAGTGGTTGTCGTGCCGCTGTTTTGGCTCACCCAATTCGTTCCGCCGTTGACCGTTCGCAAAACGAGGCCGGATTCACCAACTGCCGTACCGGTGTTGTCGTCAATGAAATGCACGCTGCGCAAAAATCGTGTCGTGCCGCTATTCTGGCTGCCCCAATTCATGCCACCATTGGCCGTTCGCAGAATGATGCCGTTCACCCCGACGACTGTGCCGGTATTTTGACTGGTGAAGGAGACGCCAAGCAAAGTCTGATTTGTGCCGCTGATTTGACTTTGCCATTGCGCGCTGACTGTTTCATAGCATAGAATCTGGGCGGCTAATGCCATTGCGAAAAAAAATCGGTGAGACACGAGGAGCTCCTTTCAGTTGTGATGACAGGTTGATGTTAATGGATCAAAACCATTCTGCGGATTTGGTGAAAGCCACCGGTTTGCAGGCGATAAAAATAAACACCGCTGGCCAACGACGAGGCATCAAAATCAATTTCATGAAAGCCGGCGGCCTGGCGGCCATTCGCCAAAATAGCTACTTCTCGTCCGGACAAGTCATACACTTTGAGTGTGACGAACTGGGCGCCCGGCAGATGGTAACGAATTTTGGTGTTTGGATTAAAGGGATTGGGATAGTTTTGATGCAAAGCAAATCCATCCGGCAGATGTCCGTCGCGATCATCAACGCCGGTGATGCCGCCGTCTTCCGTCACTGTTAGAAATTGATTGACGGCGAGCTGCGTGTAACTTTCTTTGCGGCCGCGCGGCCAGTCAATGACAAGCGAATCGACCATCGCTCCGTTGCCCAGACCGAAATGCACGTTCAACATACTTTGCCCATTGAAACAGTTTTGGCTGGAGATTTCGCGAAGTTGCCAAACTGCAACGCCGTTGATCGTTGCTTTCACGCGGACTCGCGTTCCGATAGCCGCGCGATTTGAGGTTGTGCCAACGCCTCGAATGTTAATCCAGGCATTGTCATTGTTGAGGTTGTTGCGATAGAGCCCTTTGGCAGAAGCTGGCCCAGCGACGTACAAATCGATATCGCCGTCGTTGTCGTAATCGCCGGCGGTCGCGCCGAAATGGTTGCCGCGATCAGAAACCATCGCCAGGTTGTCGAGCCGGGTAAACGTGCCGTCGCCGTTGTTGCGATAGTAGCGATTGGTGTTTCGACTCGTGGGCGAGCTGTCATTGTTTACAAAGCAATCGAGGTCCCCATCGTTGTCATAATCCGCCCATACCGAGCCCAACGACAGCTCGGCATCCGTGACGATGGTTCCAACCTGTGCGCCGTTCATTTTGATGAACGTGCCGTTATCGTTGCGATAGAGATCGTTTGCCAAACCGGACGCGCCGCCGGTGCCGCTCAAATTAGTGATGTAAACATCCAAATCGCCGTCGTTGTCATAATCGATCCAATTGAACAACTGGCCGTCGCGCGTGTCAGTGGCCAACGCGCTGGTGGTGATTTTTTTGAAAAACGCTGTGCCGGTTTCTTTTAGCATATTTTGGAAAAGAAAATCTGTGCCTTTTGTGCTCACCGGCCCGCTACCAATGAACAGATCCACGTCGCCATCGTGATCGTAATCCGACCACGAGGGAACTGTGTAGGGCGACAGTCCGGTGACCACGGCGCCGGTGTCGATGCGCGCGAAGGTACCGTCGCCGTTGTTTTGAAAGAATCGATTCGGATGACTGCGGCTCGCTTCAGTTATAACCAGATCGACGAAGCCGTCGTTGTTGTAATCGGCCCAGGCGCAGGCCCAGCCGGTGTTCGTTGCACTATTGCCGATATCTCCCGAAGTAATTTTCGTGAACGAATTGTTGCCATCGTTGCGATACAAAAAGGAAACGTTGACGCTGCCACCGGTGACAAAGCAATCGAGATCGCCGTCGTTGTCGACATCTGCCCATGAGTTTCCTGTTGAATTGCCTTGATTCGAGAGCAAAGAAGTCTCGCGAACGAAGGCGCCGGCGCCGGCATTGCGATATAAAGTTTTACGATTCACAAACAAATCGAGCAAGCCGTCGCTGTTGTAATCGATCCAACTGCAACCGGTGTAGGAATTATCCGGCGAGCCGGGATCGCTGGCAACAGGATTCGTGGCATCCGTGACTTTGACAAAATCCTGGCAAAGTAATAATTGAGTTGAGAGCAAGTGAACCGACATACTAATGAACAACATGAAAAAGCTACGTTTGATCACAGAGATGAAACACTCAGCTCTAAAAGTCATGCTTTTCTCCTGAAAGTGTGATATGTAGTTACGTCTGCCAATCGCGACGCGCACGTTCAATGCTGCGCATTCGAAGATATGAAATAGTGAGGGCGTATTCTCCCCCCAAAACTGGTAGTTTTTATGAAAGGAGATTTATGGGGATGCTTCTCGTAAGAATAGACTGAAAGATTGGACGTTTTTAACAGCGAGCTCTTTGATTGGATGGGGGATTTCGCTGAAGAGAGATCCCTACGGCGGGTCGATCATCGCTTCACGCTTTTCGCGCTACGGTTTCATCGCATTAAGTGGCTTAAGAAATAACTCGTCATTCGTCGGCGCCCGTTCGAGAATCTTGAGCAGAACTTGCATTGCGGTTTTCGGCTCGCTGTCTGCGAGTAGTCGGCGCAGACTTGCGAGCCATTTCATTTCAGACTCCCCATAAAGCAACTCTTCCTTGCGCGTGCCGCTTTTTTGAATATTGATGGCCGGAAAAATTCTCGCTTCGGCTAACGCCCGATCCAGTACGATCTCGCTGTTGCCGGTGCCTTTGAACTCTTCGAAGATCAACTCATCCATGCGCGAGCCGGTTTCTATGAGTGCGGTGGCGATCACTGTCACCGAGCCGCCATTTTCGATGTTGCGCGCCAGTCCAAAGAATTTTCGCGGAATCTCCAACGCTCTCGAATCCAAACCCCCAGTCAAGGTGCGGCTGCCGCTGGAACCGCGTTTGTTGAAAGCGCGGGACATGCGGGTGATGCTGTCCACCAGCACCACGACATCGCGACCGCACTCCAGCTCGCACCGCACGTGCGCGAGAGTCAGCTCCGCAAGATTCACATGCGATTCGAAGCTTAGATCGCTGGAGCTGGCCAGCACTTCCGCCGGCGTGTTGCGAACAAAATGCGTCACTTCCTCTGGGCGTTCATCGATGAGCAGAATTACGATGCGGGCATCCGGGTCGCTGGCGTGTATGGCATTGGCAATCTCCTCCAGTATGCGGGTCTTACCGGCTTTCGGCGGCGAGACAATCATGCCGCGAGTACCCTTGCCAATCGGGGCGATCAGCTCGATGACCCGCATCGAAACATTGCCGCTGTCCCCCAAGCGGATTCGTTCTATCGGATCGATGGGAATTAGCCGGTCAAATCGAGTGCGGGCTTGAAACTGCTCGGGCCGCAGACCGCAAACCGATTCGACCGTGATCAATTGAAATCCTTTGGCGCTGCGTTGCGACTCGCCGGCGATCACGGCGCCTTCTATCAACCCATAATCCTGAATCAGTTTCGGGGAGACCCAAGCATCTTCCGAACTGGGCTGAAACGAGCGTGTGGCATCACGCAAAAAGCCGCTGCGCTTTGGCAATAATTGCAAAACGCCGCTGGCAGGTTGTGAAATATCAGAATTCATTTTATTCATCAGCTCCTTGTTTTTTGGCACCCAGAATTCGAGTTATTGTCGACGGGTGGGACGGCCCGGTATGATTCGCGAGGCTGTAAGGCTATTTGCCTCGAAGCAGTATCTTTGTTGAATACAATGTCTGCAACTGCCCAGAAATATGCAAGCAGAAATTTGGTTTTTTGGTTTCCACCCGATTAGCGGCTGAAAGTAGCTTTTTGTCCGCTAACGAACACCGGTTGTCATGCCAGCGGATAGTGCTGATGTTGATTGAAGTCAAAATCGCGTCTAAGTTATTGGAAAATCAAAGTGGCATATTTTTTGGAATTAGTGCCGAATAGCACAGAGTGCATAGCGCAAAACGTAGACAGAATGAAGCGAAAAGGATCGTTGAGTAGCTTTTGCAGACAAGCTAACGGCTGATAGCTCATCGCTGAAGCACGACAACGGACAAATTAACAACGGACAATCCATGATTGCAAACTACTTCAAAATCGCCTTGCGCAACATTCTTCGCCACAAAGGCTACGCGGCGATCAATATCAGCGGGCTGGCCATTGGCATCGCGTGCTGCATGGTGATTTTTCTGTTTGTGAGAAACGAGCTGAATTACGATCGTTTCCATCAAAACGGCGAGCGCATTTTCCGCGTGCTGCGTCATGCCACGGGCGACGGCGAAGATCGCAAAATCGGCGTGACCTCGGCGCCCTTCGCGCCGGCGCTGCAAACCGATTTCCCCACCGACGTTGAAGAAACGATGCGAGTCATGCCCAACGAGGGCCTGGTGACTTACGGCGACAACTCTTACTATGAAAAGAAGTTTTATTTTGCGGATAAAAGCTTCTTCGAGTTTTTTTCTTATCCGTTGCGGGTTGGCCAACCGGCAGAAGTGCTTGCGGATCCCAATGACGTCGTGATTTCAAAAACTATGGCGGAGAAGTATTTCGGCGAAGAAAATCCCATCGGCAAAATTCTCACATTAGATAAGAGCTTCGAATTCCGCGTGACTGGAATTTTCGATCAACCCCCTGCTAATTCGCACCTCACTTTTGATTTTGTCGCGGCGCTTGCCGTGTTTAACTCCCGACCGTGGTTCAGCAACTGGTGGGCGAATAATCTGATCACTTACGTCCGGCTGCGTCCCGGCCTGGAGTCGTCCGCGTTGGAGCCTCAGCTTCCGCAATTTATGGACAAATACTTCGGCGCGCATTTTCGTAAAACCGGGCTCACCCGCAGTCTGCTTTTGGAGCCGCTGCCGCACATTTATCTCAACCACACCACCACATTCGATCCGATTCCCCATGGCGATCCGCAGACCATTCTGCTGTTCACCGCCCTCGCCGCGCTGATTTTGATCATCGCTTGCATCAACTACACCAACCTTGCGACTGCAAAGTCCGCCGGCCGCGCGCGTGAAGTGAGTTTGCGCAAAGTGATGGGCGCGTATCGGCAAAGTTTGATCGCGCAATTTATCGGCGAGTCGATCGTGCTGGCGTTGCTGGCGACCCTGCTTGCCGTTGCGCTGGTCGAAGTTGGATTGCATTATTTCAACCAGTGGTTTCAGCTGCAGCTTTCATTTGCGCACAGGGCTTGGAGTTGGGCCGTGTTGTTGGGTGGCGCCGTTGCCGTGGGAGTTTTGGGCGGAGCTTACCCCGCATTTTTCTTATCCGCGTTTCAGCCGGCCAAAGCTCTCAAATCAAAACTTAAAGCTGGCGAGCACAACTCCTTTTTGCGCCAAGCCCTGGTCGTTATGCAATTCAGCGTCTCGATCGGGTTGATCATTTGTACGCTGGTAATTGCTCGGCAGATGGATTTTGTCCACATCCAAAAACTTGGTTTCGACAAAGAACAAATGGTTTTGTTCGATATCAACAACAACGACTTTTACCAGAATCGTGAGCGCTTCAAGGCAGAGCTGCTGCGCCACTCGGAGATCGCCAGCGTCTCGGCGATGTCCGGAGAGCCTGGTGGTTTTCACGACAATTATGGATTTGACATTGCCAGCAAGCCGGCCAACTCGTGGCGGATGAGAACCGTTTTTACTGATTACGATTACTGCAAAACATTCGGGCTGCAAATCGTCGCCGGGCGTGATTTTTCCCGAGAATACGGCACTGATGAAAAAGCGATTCTCCTCAACGAGACGGCCGTCAGGAATCTCGGCTGGACTAACGACGAGGCGTTGGGGCAAACGATGGTTATCACTTTGCGCGATTCGACGCGACGGCATGTGGTCGGCATCGTGGCGGATTTTCATTTCACATCATTGAAAAATCAGATCGAACCCATGGCCATTTCCATCGCGGACGACCATCGGGTCATTGCGGCGAAAATCCGCACCAATGAAATTCAGCGCGCACTCGAAGTGATCGAGGAGGCGTACGCCAACGCCGCACCGGGCTACCCGTTCATCTACCGCTTCCTCGACGAGAGTTTCGACAGCTTGTATCGCGCGGAGCAGAAACAACAGCAAATCTTCACCGTGTTTGCGGCGCTGGCAATTTTCATCGCCTGTTTGGGATTATATGCTTTGGCTGCGTTCAGCGCCGAGCAGCGGACTAAAGAAATCGGCATACGTAAAGTTCTCGGGTCCACGGTTGTGGGAATCGTCTCGCTGCTTTCAAAGGATTTTATCAAACTAATAGCGCTGGCCAGCCTCTTCGCAATTCCGGTCGGCTACTTTGCCATGGATCGCTGGCTGCAGGAATTCGCCTACCGAACATCGATTGGCGGCGACGTGTTTGCCATCGCTTGTATCGCCGGGCTGCTGATCAGTCTCGCGACGGTGAGTTACCAAGCCATCAAGGCGGCGTTGGCGAACCCGGTGGATTCATTGCGATATGAATAGAAGCTATCAGCCGTCAGCATTCAGCACTCAGCCTTTTCAGAGTTGTGGGTTGGCTTTGGCTGAAAGGTGACGGCTGATAGCTGATTGCTGACGCCAGTGACAGCGGACAACTAACCACGGACAACGGTCATGTTCCAAAACTACCTTAAAATTGCGCTGCGAAACTTGCTCAAACATAAAACCTATTCGGCCATCAACATCTTTGGCTTGGCGCTGGGCCTCGCCTGTTGCATGTTAATCGTGTTGTTTGTGGTGGACGAGTTGCGCTACGATCGTTTTCACGCGAACGCCGATCGCATTTATCGCGTCGCGCTGAACGCCCGCATCAATGACAAGGATTTGGTGTCCGCGCTTTCTCCCGCGCCCATGGCGCAGACTCTCGTCACCGATTTTCCGGAAGTTGAATCCAGCACGGTTGTTTCTCATCCCGGTGACTTCAGCGTTCGTCGTGGGGAAACCGTGTTCAATGAAAAGAGATTATTTTATGCTGATGCTGGAATCTTCTCGGTGTTCACTTTTCCACTAATTCGGGGTGACACGAAAACCGCGCTCTCGAAACCCAATTCCATCATTTTAACCGAAGAGATGGCGGCGAAATATTTCGGTGATGCCGATCCCATGGGCCAACGGCTCACACTCGACGGACGCGATGAGTATCAAATCACCGGTGTTGCGAACAACGTCCCGGAAAACTCGCATCTGCATTTTGATTTTTTAGCGTCATGGGTCACCCTGGAAGACAGCCGCAGCGATATCTGGGTGGGCAATGACTATTACACATATATCAAATTGCGGGAGGGATTTCGGGCGGATGATTTGCAGGTGAAATTTTCGGCGATGGTGCGCAAATATGCTGGACCGCAATTTCAAGCCGCCGGTATCTCCTTCGACGAGTTTCTTTCAGCAGGCGGGCGATACGGCTATTTCTTGCAGCCGCTCACCAAAATTCATCTGTACTCCGATTTGGAACACGAAGTGGAGCCGACCAGCAGCGTGACGTACATTTATGTTTTTTCAGCCATCGCGCTGTTCATTCTGTTGATTGCGTGCATCAATTTTATGAATCTCGCCACCGCACGTTCGGCGGATCGCGCCCGCGAGGTGGGCATTCGCAAAGTGCTCGGCTCGCACCGCTCGCAGTTGCTGCGGCTCTTTCTCTCGGAATCGATGCTGATTAGTTTTTTATCGATGGCGCTGGCGCTGATGCTGGTGGAGATGTTGCTGCCGCTGTTTAATGATTTATCCGGCAAGAGGTTGGCACTGCATTATTTTGATAATCCGTTCGTGATTTCTGGATCACTGTTCATTGCGTTCCTCGTGGGATTTTTGGCGGGCAGCTACCCGGCGTTTTTTTTGTCGTCGTTTCAACCTATCGTTGTTTTAAAAGGAAAACTGTCTGCCGGAGCGAGAAGCAGCGGACTGCGCAGTATGTTGGTGGTCTTCCAGTTCGGGATTTCCATTTGTTTGATGATCGCAACCGTGGTGGTTTACCAGCAGCTCAATTTTGTGCAGAATAAAAAATTGGGCTTCAACAAAGAACACGTGGCGGTGATTCATAACCTCTGGCAGATTGGCAGCCAACGTTCGGCATTCAAACAAGCCATTTTGAAGAATTCCGGAGTGGTCAGCGCGGCATCGTCACAAAGCCTTCCCGGCGAAGTTACCAGCAATACAGTTTTTAATGCCGCAGGCACCGGCAACCTTGAGCCGTCCCTGTTGTGGATGATACGCAGCGATTTCGATTTGGTCAAAACTCTTGGCATTGAGCTGTCGTACGGCCGGGATTTTTCCGCAGACTTTTCCACCGATTCGTCCGCGGTGATTCTCAATGAGGCAGCCGTCAAATTGTTCGGCTTGCAGAATCCGCTCGGTGAGAAATTAGTTCGCTATGGGCAAACTGGCGAACACGAGATCATCGGCGTGCTCAAGGATTTCCACTTTGAATCCCTCCGGCAGGCGATTCGTCCGTTGGTGATTCTGATCGAAGGACCCGGCAACGTTCTTTCGGTGCGAATCCAGCCAAACCGCATTCGTGAGACCATGCCGGAATTGGAGAAAATTTGGAAAGACTTTGCACTGGGACAGCCTTTTGTTTATTCATTTTTGGATGACGATTTCGATGCGCTCTACCGGGCCGAACAGCGTGTTGGCAAGATCGTCACGGTGTTTTCGATTCTGGCCATCTGCATTGCCTCCCTGGGGCTGCTGGGTTTAGCCGCGTTCACCGCTGAGCGCCGCACCAAAGAGATCGGCATTCGCCAAGTGTTGGGGGCTTCCGCTGCCGGCATAGTGACGCTGTTAACAAAGGATTTCACTCGATTGATACTGGTAGCCAATCTCATCGCTTGGCCAGCGGCTTACCTGGCGATGAACCGCTGGCTGCAGGATTTTGCCTATCGCATCAACCTCAGCGTTTGGACGTTTGTGTTGGCCGGCTCGTTTGCGCTACTTATTGCCTTGCTGACAGTGAGTTACCAGGCCATCAAAGCGGCGCTGGCGAATCCGGTGGAGTCGTTAAGATATGAGTAGAAGCTATCAGCGGTCAGCCGTCAGCTTTCAGCCAGAGGAACGTATGTTGCTGATAGCTGAATGTTACTGACCACTAACCACGGACAAATACTATGATCAAAAACTATCTCAAGATCGCTCTTCGACACCTGAAAAAAAATCCTGGCTATTCCTTCATCAACATTGCCGGATTGGCTGTCGGCATGGCGTGCTGCCTGCTCATCAGCCTGTATGTTTTGCATGAAATCAGTTATGACAGATTTCACCAGCGGTCTGATCGAATTTTCCGAGTGAGGCTGGATCTCAACTTGAACGACATCTGGTACCGTGAAGCGTCGATTCCATTTCCTGCGGCCGAGGCGTTCAAAAATGATTTCCCAGAAGTCGAAGAGGCGGTGCGTTTGTACAAAAATATCGAATTCCCGCTGTTGCGAGTCGGAGATCGCAAATTCGCGGAAGAAAAATTTTTGTTCGGCGATCCCGGCGTCCTGAAGGTGTTCGACTTTCCTTTGCTGAAAGGCGATGCCGAGACCGCACTGCATGATCCGAGCAGCGTCATTCTTTCGCAGGATGCCGCGCAGAGATATTTCGGCGACGCCGATCCCATCGGGCAAATCATTCAATATGAAAACCAGTTCGACCTGAAAGTTACTGGCGTCGCTGCGAATGTTCCACAAAATTCCCATTTCACATTTGATTTTCTGGCGCCGCTTGAATTCCAGATGAATATCTGGGAAAGTCAAACCGGCCAGGAAGGCCGCGAGAAAAAATGGTTCTGGACCGGCTCGTGGACGTACTTGCTGTTATCCGATGCTCGCGCCGCCGAAACTGTGGCGGCCAAATTGCCGGCCTTCGTGTTGAAATATTTTCCGGATCGCATCAAGAGCGGCCTCGAACTCAGCCTCCAGCCGTTGACGGACATCCATCTTCATTCTCATCTCGACAATGAAGTCGATCCCGCCGCGGCGGGAAACATCTTATACGTTTATCTCTTTTCCGCCATCGCTGTTTTGATTCTTCTGATCGCCGGCATCAATTTTGTGAATTTAACCACCGCAAGATTCACCAGCCGCGCCCGTGAGGTTGGGATGCGGAAGGTTGTGGGGGCGAAGAGATCGCAGTTGATTGGCCAATTGATCGGCGAGGCCGTGATCGCCAGCGCGCTGGCGATGTCGCTGGCGCTGGTTTTGGTTGAAATTGGTTTGCCGTCATTTAACCAGCTCACGAGCAGAGCGTTGGAGTTTCGCCTCTTTGAGAATTGGTTCGGCATGGCAGCGATAGTCGGAGTGGTGTTCACCGTGGGCCTGTCTTCGGGAATCTATCCGGCGTTGTTGCTGGTGCGGTTCAACCCCACTGGAATCATCAAACGTAGTCTTACGCCCGGTTCTGGCGCCGAACGTTTCCGCAAAATTCTGGTCGTCACACAGTTTGCCATTTCAACGATCTTGATCATTGGTCTCGGCGTCATTTATCAGCAACTACAATTTTTGCGCGAAAAGAGTTTAGGGTTCGAGAAAGAGCAGATTCTGTTTGTCAAAGCCCGCCCGGAAGTGAATGTAAAGTTTGACACGTTCCGCGAAGAGCTGCTGCGGCATCCCGGCATACACGGCGTTGCTGGCACGTCGAATGTTCCCGGAGAAGGCGCATTCGGGTATCGTTTCATTCCCGAGGGCGGTTCGGCGGATCAGCCGGCGATGCTGCCGCTGCTGCTGGTCGATTTCGATTTTCTCGAAACCATGGATATTGTTATTCAACAGGGACGCGGGTTGTCGCGCACCTCGCCCTCTGACATCAGCCAAGGGTTTCTGTTGAACGAAAAAGCGGTGGAGCAATTCGGCTGGCAAAACAATCCTATTGGAAAAAAGATGTCGCTCTTTGCGCCCGGCACCAATGAGATCGCCAAGTCGGGAAATGTTATTGGCGTCATCAAAGATTATCACTTTGAGTCGCTGCATCACGAGGTTAAGCCACTGGTGATAACTTATTTTACCGGGCATTCGTATTATGCGATTAAACTCGCCGCTGGAAATGTTTTGGAGAATATCGCTCTGATCGAAAATACCTGGCGGCAATTTTCGCCCGATTGGCCTGTCGAATATTTCTTCCTCGATCGCAAGCTGGAACAACTTTATAACAACGAGCAGAAGCTGGCGCAGGTAGTGAACTACTTTGCGGCGCTGGCGATTCTCATCGCCGGCTTGGGGTTATTTGGTTTGTCAACGTTTGCCGCCGAACGACGCACTCGGGAAATTGGCGTGCGTAAAGTGCTGGGCGCCACCGCTGCAGGTCTCGCCGGTTTGCTGTCCAAAGATTTTGTCAAACTTGTGCTGTTAGCGAACCTGATCGCGTGGCCAGTTGCTTATTATATGATGAATACATGGTTGCAGGACTTTGCATATCGTATTGAAATCAACTGGCTGGTGTTCGTTTTAGCAAGCGTATTGACGCTGGTGATTGCCGTGATTACCGTGAGCACACAGGCAATCAAAGCAGCTCTGGCAAATCCGGTGGAATCGTTGCGGTATGAATAACAAAAACGCATAGCGCATGACGCAGAGAGCATAGGGGAAAGACACCGCTCTGCGCTTTGCTCTCTGCGCTATGCGACCGCGCCGCTGACAACTAACAACGGACCAAATACCATGTTCAAAAATTATCTCAAAATCGCCATCCGCAACCTGTTCAAACAAAAAATGTATTCGCTGATCAATATCTGCGGATTGGCAATCGGTCTTGCTTGCACCATTCTCATTTTGATGTGGGTGCGCGATGAAATCAGTTTCGATCGCTT
>Ga0247727_10013317_pt1 | contig 13897 bp, 7 predicted proteins | sample WisWelCaveWW1625_FD_202498 | JGI IMG/M metagenome (GOLD analysis project Ga0247727, IMG submission 202498) | Biofilm microbial communities from Wishing Well Cave, Virginia, United States - WW16-25 | ecosystem: Environmental > Aquatic > Deep subsurface > Groundwater > Cave microbial mat | place... | reverse complement strand
TTGACGGATATATCGCGTACCGTTCAATTGGCTGGTTTGGTCGCCATTCTCATCGCGGGGTCTCTGGCTTTCTTAACTTCACAAGTTCTAACGAATCCTATCACACGCCTGACGCAAGTCGCTGAACAAGTATCTTCCGGCAATCTTCAAACTCGCGTCCTTGTCGAATCAAGCGATGAAATCGGTGTGCTCGCCGGGACATTCAATTTTATGACGGAGCAATTGCACCAGACTCTGACTGGCTTGAAACAGCGCGTCGCTGAACGCACATTTGATCTCAACGCATCCCGCGCACAAAGCGAGGAGCGCGCGCAGAACCTGCAATCCATCAGTGAAATCTCGCGCATCATATCGAGCGAACAAAGGCTTGATATCCTTTTGCCTCTCATTACGCGCCTCGTCAGCGAAAAATTCAATTTCTATCACGCTGGAATCTTTTTTGTGGACGACAGCCGGCGCTTCGCGGTCTTGCAGGCATCCAACAGCGAAGGCGGACAACGCATGTTAAATCGCGGACACCGCCTCGAAGTCGGGCAAACCGGCATCGTGGGAAATGTCGCCTTGACGGGAATCCCCCGCATCGCACTGGATGTTGGGGCTGATGCCGTTTTCTTCGACAACCCAGACCTCCCGGGCACGCGCTCCGAAATGGCGCTTCCTTTGAACGTACGCGGCGGAACCATCGGTGTGCTCGATGTGCAAAGTACAAAAGCGGGCGAATTTACTGAAAGCGATGCAAGCACGCTGGGTGTGCTCGCCGATCAGATCGCCATTGCCATTGAAAATGCGCGCTTGTTCGCAAAGACGCAACAAGCGCTCAATGAAGTGCAAACTCTTTACAATCAATACCTCCAAAAAGAATGGAAATCCTTCCGCAGTGAGTCTGCAAACGTCGGGTATCAGCAGTCTCTCACCGGCGGCAAACCGCTTGAGGCGCAGGTCGAATCGGATGATATCCGCACAGCCTTACGAAGCGGAGAAACCGTCCACGGCAACGAGGAAGCGCAGAGTGAATCTTCCATCGTTGTTCCCATCAAATTACGGGGGCAGGTGATCGGAGTCCTTAACATTAAAGCCTCGGGCAAGGATCACCAATGGAGCAGGGATGAAATCAACATGATCCAGTCTGTTTCAGACCGGCTTGCCCTGGCGCTTGAAAACGCACGTCTGTTCGAAGAGACTTCACGCCGCGCCGAACGCGAAAGATTGGTATCAGACATCACCGGAAAGATCAGAAGCGTGAACGATCCGCAGGCTATGATCCAGACAGCGATGGATGAATTAAGAAATGCCCTTGGCGCAAGCCGCGTACAGGTAATTCCGCAGGCGATCAAGGAAGCCGAATAACGAACGAGGAATGTGAGAAATCATGCCATACACAATTGCTGTTTCAAACGAAAAAGGCGGCGTCGCCAAAACCACCTCCACTCTCTCATTGGGAGCGGCGTTAGCTGAGTTAAATCACCGCGTCCTGTTAATTGACCTTGACCCGCAGGCGAACTTAAGCCTTGCCCTGGGTTTGGAAACCGGAGAAGTGGAAATCACGTCAGCCAATGTGCTGATAGATAATGCGGCGATTAAAACCGCCATCCGCAAAACCGACGTGGCAAATCTCTCACTGGTGCCTTCGAATTCGCGCATTGAGAGCGCCGAACAATACCTGCCCATGCGCAGTAACTACCTTTCGACGCTCCGCAACGCCATTCAAATTGGCACGCTCACCTACGACTACATCCTGCTCGATTGCCCGCCCGCGCTTGGCGCAATCACGCTCAACGCGCTCTCCGCGGCAGATTTGTTGATCATCCCAACACAGGCGGAATATTTTTCCGCGTATGCCTTGAGGAACATGATGGGTTCGATACGCCGTGTAAGGCAGGAAAGTAACCCCAACCTTGCCTATCGAATCCTCGTCACATTATTGGATCGCCGCAACCGGACGCATCGCAATATCTTCGAACAATTGCAAACCACTTTCGGTCAGGGTGTTTTCACAACTGTGATCGAAATTGACACCAAACTCCGCGAAAGCCCAATCGCCGGAATGCCAATCACGCAATATAGGCCCACCAGCCGCGGCTCACAACAATATCGCGTCCTTGCCCAGGAGTTAATTGAGTATGCCAAAGAAGAAGCCAGCCGCCAAACGGCTTAATAAACTATTCGAGAATATTAAGCCCGAGGAAACAACCTCTGACTCGAAACGCGTCCCGCGTAAAAAGGCTGTTGAGGAAATCATCGCGCCGCCCCTTCCTCCGGTGAGCGTTAAGACGATCTCGCCGCCTGCGCGTCCGGTGGAGTTGATTCAACGCGCCTCTCTAACCACCAAAGATATTTCCCTCGCATTCCAGGCAGGTCAAAATAACTGGGCAACTCTTCAGGTAATGGATGAGACCGAACAGCGAAAGTGGAGCCCTGACGATGAATTGCTGGTGCGCCAGGTGGCAGATCAACTTTCCCTTGCGCTAGAAAATGCTCACCTGTTCAAAGAGACCCAATCCCGTGCCGAAGAATTATCCGTTCTCAATGAGGTGGGGCGTGCGCTCGCCGGCACGTTGAACCTTGACCAAATCATGGAAATCACCTACGGCGGTATCGCCCGTCTGTTCGATGCAAAAAATTTCTACATTGCATTTTATGATAAACAAAAAAACGAGATCACATTCCCTCACAATGTAAGTGAATCAGTCGTTGACAGGTCAATTACGCGACTGCCACTCGGAAAGGGAATCACCGCGCACATGATCCGCACACGCGAGAGCGTTCTCATCACAGATGGAAGCGACAAATGGATGGAAGCTCGCGGGGAGATGCCGGTGGGGGAACCTGCCCGGTCATTTCTCGGTGTGCCGTTAATATTGGGAGATGAAGTTCTGGGTGCCATAGCGGTTCAAGACTATCAAACCCCAAACCTCTATGGCGAACACGACCTGAGGTTATTAACATCTTTTGCGAGCCAGGCCGCGATTGCCATCGAAAATGCGCGCCTGTTTGAAAACACACAATACAATGCCGCGGTTGAAAGTTTAGTCAGCCAGATTTCGTCCAGCTTTGTCAACGTCGGCGGCGATCAGGTTGACAATCAGATCAACCTTGCCTTGCAAAAAGTTGCCGAGTTTTCGAAAATAGACCGCGCCTATCTGTTCCAGTTTGCGCCCGGCGGTAAAACCATGGATAACACCCATGAATGGGCGGGGCCGGGCATAGAATCGTATATTAATGATTTCAGAGATGTCCCGACAAACGTTTTGCCTTATATGTTGGAGCACATTCTGAAAATGCAGGTTTTCCATATTCCAAAGGTTGAAAACCTGCCGGCTGAGGCTGCGGTGGATCGGGAGGAATTAACCCGCGAAAGGATCAAATCCATTGTTTGCGTGCCGATCATCATGCGCGGTACCACACAGGGATTCATTGGTTTCGATTCAGTAAACCAGGAAAAGACCTGGCCCGAGCAGGATATCAACATGCTGCGGCTGGTCGGTGAAATTTTCACCGGCGCCCTGCAACGCCAAAGAGCGGAAAACGAAAACCGAAGCCTCTTCCAGGAAATTACAGCCAGCCAGGGACAACTCTCAGAAGCCCTGCGTATTGCCCGGATCGGGTATTTCGAAATTGACCTGCCCACACAAACCATTACGTTCACCGACGAATTATTCTCCCTGCTCAATACCTCAGCGGATAAGGAGGGCGGGTATCAGTTTCCGCTGAATGATGCTCTTCAAAAATTCGTAATTGCAGAGGACATCCCTGTAGCAACGAAAGCCGTGCAGGATGCGATTGAAGCAAAGCAGATTAAAAGCGAGACAACCTCCGAGGTCCGGTATCGAACGAACGACGGCAGGGTAATCTGGGTCAGTTCGGCGTACAAAGTTGAACGAGATTCCACGGGTCAGGCAGTCAAGGTGGCGGGTTCCTCACAGGACATCACTGAACGCAAGACCAATGAATTAACGCAAGCCGCCATTACCCAAATCTCGGACGGCGCGTTGATCGCCTCGACCATCGAAGATTTGATAAAAACCGTCCACACTGCGGTGGGGACACTTGTGCCTGCTAAAAACTTTTACATTGCGTTGTACGATACGCAGGCAGATTTGATGACCTTCCCCTACTACGTGGATGAACACGACCAGCCGATGCCTCCTCAAAAACTTGGCAGAGGGCTTACGAGTTATGTGATCCGCACCGGAAAATCGCTGAGGACCACTCCAGAAATTTATTCGGAGCTTGCTGAATCAGGCGAAGTCATCGGAGGCGGCACAAACAGCGTGGACTGGCTGGGTGTCCCTCTGCGAAGCGAAGCCGCGATTCGGGGCGTGATGGCTGTTCAGTCGTACGACACTTCGGTGCGCATCACACAACAACACCAGGACATTTTGTCTATTCTGGGCACACAGGTTGCCGCATCCATCGAGCGATTGCTTTCAAGAGAAGCGCTTTCAAAATCTGAAGCGGATCTGCGCGCGCTATTCTCGTCCATGCAGGACGTGGTAATCGTTTATGACAAAGAGGGGCGGTATTCCCGTATCGCGCCAACCAATCCGGCACTGCTTTTCCGCCCGCCGCAGGATATGGTCGGCAAACTGATCCATGAAGTCCTTCCAAAGGATTTGCACGAACCATTTATGATGACCATACAAAAAGTGCTGGCGGGCGAAGAAAACGTAAACATCGAATATCCCCTCACAATTGGCGGACAGCAATTCTGGTTCGATGCCAGCGTGTCCAAACTTGCTGACGACCAGGTGTTTTGGGTGGCACGCGATATTACCGAACGCAAAATTTCAGAGGAAGCCCTTCAACGACGCAATACCTATCTCGCCGCGTCGTCAGAAATCAGCCGTCTGGTCACCTCCACACTGGATTTGAACACGATCTTCACTCGGACCGTAAACCTGGTCAGTGAACGATTTGGATTTTATTTCGCCGCGATCTACAACATGGAAGAGACCGGCTTCAACGCGCTTCTGCGTGGCGCAACGGGCGGCGCCGGTGAAAAGATGATAGCCGCGAAACACTCCGTTGTCGTCGGCTCACAGACAATCGTTGGCATCGTGGCAGAGAGCGGCAAGCCCAAACTGGTGGATGATGTAACAACGGAACCGTTGTATCAGCCCAACCCATATTTGCTGGAGACGCGCTCCGAGGTCGCCATCCCACTGCGCATTGAACAGCGCATCGTGGGCGTCCTGGACATCCAATCCAAACAAACCCAGGCGTTCACGCAAGACGATATCTCTGTATTGCAATCGCTTGGCGACCAGGTGGCTGTTGCCATTGACAACGCCCGTTCCTATGAACTTTCACAACAATTGATCAAAGACTTGCGCGAAGTTGACCAGTTGAAAAGCCAGTTCCTGGCGAACATGAGTCATGAACTGCGTACGCCGTTGAACTCGATTATCGGTTTCTCGCGCGTGATCCTCAAAGGCATTGATGGACCCGTCACCGATATGCAACAGCAGGATTTGACCGCGATTTACAACTCAGGCCAGCACCTGCTTGGCTTGATCAATGACATCCTCGACCTGGCGCGCATCGAAGCCGGCAAGATGGAACTGAATTTCGAAGAAGTCAACCTCGGCGACATGGTCAACAGCGTTCTTTCCACAGCCAAAGGCCTGGTGAAGGAAAAACCGATTCATCTTGTATCAAAAATTTCGGCGGAGATGCCAGCCGTCCGCGGCGACACGATGCGCATCCGTCAGGTATTCATCAACCTCCTTTCAAACGCGTCGAAGTTTACGGACGAAGGCTCGATCACCGTCGAGGCTCACATTCAAAAAAGTCCCACCGGCAAGATGGAAGCGTTGATCAACGTGGTAGACACGGGACCTGGCATTTCACAGGAAGACCAGGAAAAGTTATTCAAAGCATTCTCGCAAGTGGATGGGTCTGCCACGCGCAAGAGCGGCGGCTCAGGTTTGGGTCTTTCCATCTGCGCGAATTTAGTGCAATTGCATGGCGGCCGCATCAGTGTTCATAGTGAGGTCGGCAAAGGCTCAACTTTCTGGTTTACACTGCCTCTTTACAATCAGCCTGTCGGGGAAATTCCCGCAGGCAAAAAAGTGATACTGGCAATTGACGATGATCCGCAAGTGATCGGCTTATACGAACGATACCTCAACCCGCAGGGATACCATGTAGTGGCGCTCAACAACCCGGCAAAGGCGAAGGAGCGGATTCTGGAAATCAAGCCATACGCGATTACGCTCGACATCATGATGCCGAACATTGACGGATGGACGCTTCTCACCACGTTGAAATCTGATCCTGCCACTCGAGACTATCCTGTCATCGTCTGCTCGATCATGGAACAGGCGGACAAAGGCTTCAGCCTCGGCGCGGCAGATTACCTCGTCAAACCCATCCTTGAAGAAGACCTCGTCCATGCCCTCAACCGTTTGAACAAGGACGGAAGCATCCGTGAAGTGCTGGTCATTGACGATGACCCTGACGATCTGCGCCTCATCGAAAAGATCCTCAAGGATCACAGCCAATACAAACCGATCCTTGCCGAAGGCGGGCGCAAGGGCTGGGAAATGATCAACGCAAAGGCGCCGCACGCGATCATCCTCGATATCTTCATGCCCGATATGGACGGCTTCACGATCCTGGAAAAATTGCGCGAGAATCCTGCGCTGCGCGATATTCCCGTGCTGGTCGTCAGCGGCGGCGGTTTGACGAATGAACAGCACGCGCAGTTGAACGATTTCGGTCAACGCCTGATCACAAAAGGCTCCCTCAAAGAAGGGGAATTAATTTCGAGCATCGAGCAAGTCCTCGAACGCATTGGGTCATAGGGATTTCAATTCATCCGAGGCTGAAACCTCGGATGAATTATGAGTGGTCTTACGCACCATTACGCTCTCGCAGGGTCTGTGACCCTGCGAAATGCGGCGGTCACAGACCGCCTTTGAGCGTTACCGCGTAAGGTAAGTTGTGATATAAAGAAAATCTAATTACCTCAACAAGGATCGATAGAACCCATTATGTCATTTGTTATACGATGTTTGGATTGCGGGCAAGCCGCGCCGTTCATGCCAAGCTCCATGCACTGCCCGAATTGCAACAGCCAGTGGCGCGAAGCGGAATACGACCTGGCAGAGACGGCGAAAACATTTCCGTCTGAGCTAAAATCCCGCTCCTTCGATCTATGGCGTTATCGCGAGTTGCTCCCCATCCGCGTCCCCAACCCAACCTTGCGGCTCGGCGAAGGCGGCACGCCTCTCATTCAAGCCGCGAATCTTGGCAACATGCTCGGCTTGCCGAACTTGTTCATCAAAGACGAGAGACAAGGTCCAACCTCTTCTTTCAAAGATCGCCAAGCCGCTGTGACGATTGCCGCGCTCAAAGAAGGCGGCATCACAGAGATGGTTGCCGCGTCCACTGGTAATGTTGCCATCGCCCTTTCCGCGTACGCGGCTCGGGCTGGGATCAAACTTTGGGCTTTCGTCACCAGCCTCGTTCCCGGAGTCAAGATGCGTGAAATCGCGTTGTACGGGAGTCAGGTTGTGAAGATCACCGGATCCTACGATCAGGCAAAACAAGTCGCGGCTGAATTCGCGCGTCAACGCGGGTTATATCAGGATATGGGCGCACGCACGGTCACCGCGGTTGAGGCGATGAAGACCATCGCATTTGAAATCGCGGAACAAATGACAATGCACTTTGGTCCACCGAATGATTCGACAGAGCAATCACCGAAATGGAGAACGCCCGATTGGTATGTCCAGGCGGTCAGCGGAGGCATGGGACCGCTCGGTGTTTACAAAGGTTTTCGCGAGTTGAAACAACTCGGACTCATTGACCGCATTCCAGCAATTGTCCCCATCCAGGCGGAAGGCTGTGCGCCGATGGTGGACGGCTGGAAAAGAGGGTTGGAAAAAGCCGAGCCGGTTCTTTCGCCAAATACACGCATCGAAACCCTTGCAACCGGCGACCCTGGGCGCACATACACCATGTTGCGCAAGCAGGTAATCGAAACCAACGGCGTGTTTGAAAGTGTTTCCGATGAAGATGCGTTCCGCGCCATGCACGTGCTCGCAAAACTCGAGGGCATCTCTGCCGAGCCTGCGGCGGGGGTTGCATTTGCCGGGCTGTTCAAACTTGCGCGCGCCGGTGTCATCAAGCCCACCGATACGGTGGTCGTCAACTGCACCGGTCATACCATGCCAGCCGAACAATTCCTCTTTGGTGAAAATTGGACGCGCGACGTGAACTTCCCTGAAGAAATGACCCAAGCGGATACACCCCAGGAGGGATTGCTCTCCGCGCTCAACAACGTGACTCCGAACCGCTTCCCGCGTGTGGCGGTAGTTGATGACAGTCACGAAGCGCGTCGCCTCATCCGACGCATTCTCCAATCGCAGGGCGACTTCGAGATATTCGAAGCCACAAACGGACGCGAGGCGATTGAACTCGTGAACAAGGAACACCCCGATCTCATCATCCTTGACCTGATGATGCCCGAAGTGGACGGCTTCGCAGTGTTGGATGCCTTGCGAAGCAAACCAGAAACGGCAAATATCCCGGTGATCGTTGCCACCGCGAAGGAACTGACCGTGAGCGAAAAAAGCAGGCTCCAGGGACAGATCCAAGCGCTGATGCAAAAAGGCGATTTCTTGAATGATGAATTTCTTGATGAAGTGCGCTCGCTCATTCAATAAAATGCAATTCGAGATGCGGGAAGCGGTCCTGCATATGTCAACGACGGGCAATGCCCGTCGTTGTATTTGAGGCGAACAGGCGAAGATACATGCACGAAGGTCGACTCAAAGGGATTAATGCCGCGCTGGTCTCCGCCTTCTTTCTGGGGCTTGCGCCTGTATTCGGCAAAGCCGCCATGGGTGCGGACAAATTCTCGCCCCTGGCAGTCGTTGCCCTGCGAACCGGCATGGCGGCGCTCCTGCTGGTATTGCTGATTGCAATTTTCAGGAGGGAGTTTCTCTTCATCTACACTGCGGGGTTCATCGGATGCGTCACTGCCGGAGCCATCAACGGCATCGGTTCGATTTTCTACTACATCGGTTTGAGCAAGTTGAACGCAAGCGTCGCCCAAATGTTGTATGCGCTCTATCCATTTTTTGTCGCCTTCTGGCTGCAAATGGACAGACAATCCCCCTCCAAACTAACAGTCGTCAGAATCGTTATCGCAGTTTTATCTGCAATTCTCCTCACCCGGGCAGACGCCGGGAACATTGACCCCTGGGGAGTGCTTTTTATGTTAATTGCCGCGGCGTTGTATGCTTTGCACCTCCCCATCAACCAACGCGTCCTATTTGATGTACCCGCGCCCACAGTCACTGTGTACACCCTGCTCGCCATGAGCGCCATCGTTGTGCCTGCTTATTTTCTTTTCGACAGGAGTTGGCCCCAGGGAGACGCCCCCTGGACTCCCGTGCTCGCATTGACCATCGTCACATTTTTCTCGCGGCTCCTGCTCTTTCTCGGAGTCAAACACATCGGCGGGATGCAGACCGCATTGCTCGGGCTTGCCGAATTACTCGTTGCCATCTTATTCAGCCATTTACTATTAGGCGAAAGCCTGACGAAACTTCAATGGATGGGGATGGCAGGCTTGGGCGTCAGCCTCCTGCTCGTCTGGTTTGAAAAACCGCCTAACCGCCCAAATCATCCGCATGGTCTGCTCGGCTGGATCCAGCCGCCAGACTTCCCCGAGGATTATTATAAGCACTAGAAAATATCCCCTCTGCCTTCGGCATCTACCACTCGCTCCGCTCGGGTACACATCCCCCAAATCCGACGATAAGTAGTATGGATGCGGATTCAAAATTTTCATTGTCGTATTTGGGATGCACCTAAAGGTGTGCTCCGCGAAAGGCTGATTAATCGTGACCCGCGTCCACGCGAAAGTGATGATTAACAATGGCGCGTGTGAGACATGTCAGGTTTAGCGTTATACTTTCCATCATGCCATTCAACCCAAATTCCCCCATCGGCGTCTTCGACTCGGGCGTGGGCGGACTCTCCGTCCTGCGCGCGATACGCGGGCAGATGCCTAATGAGTCCGTCATCTACTTCGGCGATCAGGGGCATATCCCATACGGTCCGCGTTCGATGGAGCAGATACGAAACTTTTCTGAGGCAATTACTAATTTTCTACTTGAACAAAAAGCAAAGATCATCGTCGTGGCTTGCAACACTGCCTCCGCCGCGGCGTTGAAATATTTGCGCGAGAAATTTCCGCATGTGCAATTCGTCGGCATGGAACCAGCGGTCAAGCCTGCGGCGGAACACACGCAAACGGGCAGGGTCGGAGTCCTTGCCACGCCTGCGACCTTTCAGGGCGCGTTGTACGCCTCTGTCGTTGAAAGATTTGCAAATGGCGTGGAGTTACTGCAAAATACTTGCCCCGGACTCGTTCAACAGATCGAGCAGGGAAATTTGGATGGCGAAGAGACGCGCAGGATTTTGGAAGACGCCCTCCTGCCTATGCTCGAAAAAAATATTGATACGGTTGTGTTGGGATGCACCCACTATCCATTTGTGATCCCGCTTATTCAGCAGATCGTGGGAGAAAATGTCGCCACGGCGCCACGGCGACGCGTTCGGGTGATAGACCCCGCCCCCTCGGTGGCGAAGCAGGCTCAACGTCTGCTTGAGGCGGGAGGGATGAGGAGTCACTCGTCCGCCCGCGGCGAGCGTAGCGGGGTCAAACTCTTCACGTCCGGCGATCCTGAGTCGCTCAAATCCATGCTACCGGTGTTTTTGGGGGAGGATGGCGAAGTCGAGAGGGTGGAGTGGGTTGACGATCATGTCATTGCGAGCCGCTCGCGCTGAGCGGAGGGTTGAGTAGCCCGTGTTCGTCGGGCGTACCGAAACCCGAAGTCGAAGCGGGGGCAAGCAATCTCAACTCACCACCCATCTTTATTTGAAGGTTACTTGAGATTGCTTTGGGCTGCGCCCTCGCAATGACATATCACAACGCCCAAGCAAGCATGAAGCCGAAGATCGCCACGATCACGCCCAAGTGTAAAAAGAAATTGCTGAGGGTGAAAAAATTTGGCGGAACAATAATCGGCAACACGAAATTCACGATCACCAACAGAATGCCGATCAACGGCAACAGCCCTTTGCGATGGGCAAAATAATTTGACGCGCTGTCAACAAGTTTTGAAAGCCACTTCATACTTCTTCCTCTTCTGGTTCCTGATGATTGTTTGTCGCCCGCCATCCACTGAACTGTGCCAGCAAACGCCCGGGGATGCGCCCCTGCATCGTCACACCACCGCGCCCATGCTCGATGCGCTCCACCTGCCCCGCCTCATGGAACAACGAGATCAACGCGCCCTGCTGATACGGAAGCCGCACATGGATGGGCGAATACGATTCGTATAATTCCTCATGGATGACTCTCAGCAAATCTTTGAGTCCGCTTCCTTTCAAGCCCGAAATTGTCACGGCTTTCGAATAGCGGCTCACTGCATCCCTCGCGGACTCGGGATCACGCAGGCGATCCACTTTGTTCAACGCCGTGACGACCGGGATGCGATGCGCGCCGAGTTCATCGAGTGTTTGCTGAACGGCATTGAATTGGTTCAGCGCGTTCGCGTGTGAAATATCCACAACGTGCAAAAGCAAATCCGCTTCGGTGATTTCCTCCAGCGTTGCATGGAATGCTTCGATCAAGCCGGTGGGTAATTTTTGAATGAAACCGACCGTGTCTGTGACCAACGCCTGATACCCGCCCGGCAATTCGACTCGTCGAGTGGTGGGGTCGAGCGTGGCGAAAAGTTGGTCTGCCACATATACTTCAGACCTTGCCATCTTATTCAGCAATGTGGACTTGCCCGCGTTGGTGTACCCAACCAACGCCACTGTCGGAATGCGCGAGCGTTTTCTTTGCGCGCGATACCGCTGGCGATGCGCGCTTACTTTTTCCAGTTCTTTTTTCAAATGTGAAATACGATTGCGAATGGCGCGCTTATCCACTTCCAACTGTGTTTCACCTGGACCGCGCAAACCCACCCCGCCTGTTGAACCTGCACGCCCACCCCCGCCGCCCGCCTGACGTTCAAGATGCGTCCATTGACCAGTGAGACGCGGCAGGTAATATTCATACTGGGCGAGTTCCACTTGCAACATGCCTTCTTTTGAATGAGCGTGCTGCGCGAAGATATCGAGGATCAACGCCGTGCGATCCAGCACGCGGACGTTTTGCCCGAGCGCCTCCTGCAATTCGCGTTGGTGACGCGGAGAGAGTTCATCGTCGAAGATCACCACTTGCGAAAGTGTCTCTTCGACGAGCAGTTTCAACTCGTCCACTTTGCCGGGACCGATATACGTCTTCACGTGCGGGCGATCCAGCTTTTGAGTCAACTCGCCGGCAACGACAAGACCGGATGTATCCGCAAGCAAAGCCAGTTCGATGAGTGAATCTTCGAGCGGCAGAAACGACTTCTGCCGGAATAAATCCACGCCGACAAGGAACGCCTTTTCGCGCGGTGCGATGGTGGGGTGAGGGTTTTTTTTAGACATATTACTCATTTCGTCATTGCGACGAGCGTAGCGAGGAAGCAATCTCCAACACGGTGAGGCAGATTGCTTCGGGCTGGGTCTCGAAACGCCCTTCGCAAACACCGCTCAGGGCTACTGGACCACCAGCCCTTGCAATGACGGGAAACTTATTCCTTACTCCCAAGTGTATCAAACAACTTCGCCATTGTTGGGTCAGTGGATTCCCTCCGCGCAGGGATCAGGATGTGGAACGTGGAACCCGGGCATTTCTTTTCATCGTAGCCGTCCGACTCGACCCAGATCGAGCCGCCGTGCGCTTCAAGGATTCCGCGCGCGATGGGCAACCCCAAACCAGGACCGCCGCCTTTGAATTTCGTCTTGCCGCTCGAGTGCAGTCCCACACTCCCGAGTTGACCAAACTTCTCGAAGATGATCGCCTGGTTCTCAGATGAGATACCGATCCCTGTATCCGAGATAATCACTTCGATAAAGCCGGGTAACGACCTTCCATCAATCTTGATCTTCCCTTGATCTGGCGTGTACTTGATCGCGTTGTTGATCACGTTTCGCATTGCCTGCGTGACGCGGAGCGCATCCACATAAATCCATTGCCTGCTTCCCTCAAAACTGACGATCTCCATCGTGAGCCGTCGGGTTTGCATGATGGGTTCCACTTCTTTACGCAGTGCATCAATCATTAACCCAATCTGCATAGGTTGGAAATTCAATTGCAGGAGGTTGTTGTCAATCATCGAGACGTCAATCATATCATCCACAATCGTGCGCAGGCGGTCAATGCCGGTGTTCATCCCTTTGAGCAGGCTGTCCATGCTCCCGCCTTTGTTTTCCAGTATCAAATCCTCCATCATGGACGCGTACCCTTCGATCAACGTCAGCGGCGTCTTGAGTTCATGCGCGGCAACCGAAATGAACGTGGATTTGCTTTTGTCAACTCGTTCCATTTGCTTCTGCACTTTTTCCATCTCGCTGGAGATGTGCGCGACGCGCGTTTCCATTTCGTAACGGGCTACCACGCCCAATCCATACGTATACACGGGAATGATCGCCGCCAGCAAATCGAGCGCCTGTTGTTTCGTGAGCGATTCGTTTGCCACCTGGATCGTCAGCGCGATCATGCGGTTGATCAAAAACGAGACGTGGTACAACCCCTCTTCGAGATCGGTCTCGGTGGAGGATTTCGCCCAATCGAGCAGGATCGAATCCATCCATGCCGGGTCGCCCGTCGTAACCGATTGCTCGAGCAGGTCGAAGAACCGTCCCAGTTGTTCTTCAAAACCGGCGCGCACTTCCATGCCGCGCGCCAACTCCAGCCCCACGCGTTCCGTCCATGCAGGGCGAATCTTGACGAGCAATTTTTGAATGGGAGTTTTAACGGTTTTCTTTGGCATGAGTT
>Ga0247727_10013316_pt1 | contig 13897 bp, 10 predicted proteins | sample WisWelCaveWW1625_FD_202498 | JGI IMG/M metagenome (GOLD analysis project Ga0247727, IMG submission 202498) | Biofilm microbial communities from Wishing Well Cave, Virginia, United States - WW16-25 | ecosystem: Environmental > Aquatic > Deep subsurface > Groundwater > Cave microbial mat | place... | reverse complement strand
GGCGCGGGATTTATAAAAACACCAGCTATATTGATTCCAACCGCGTCGATATTGCTTATGAATTCCCTTTGGCGGAAATCATTTTTGATTTTTATGATAAACTTAAATCGCTCTCCAAAGGTTACGCTTCGCTGGATTACGAGTTCATCGGCTACCGCGAGGGCGATTTGGTGAAATTGGATATTCTCATCAACGGCGAACCGGTCGATGCGCTGTCGCACATCGTGAATCGCGAGAAATCCTATGATTGGGGCCGCAAGGTTTGCGAGAAACTCAAAGAACTGATTCCGCGTCAGATGTTTGAAGTGGCGATTCAGGCGGGGATTGGCTCAAAAATTATCGCGCGGGAGACGGTGCCGGCGATGCGCAAAAATGTCACGGCCAAATGCTACGGCGGCGATATTTCGCGCAAACGCAAATTACTCGAACGGCAAAAAGAAGGCAAGAAACGCATGAAACAGCTTGGCCGCGTCGAGATTCCGCAAGAAGCCTTTTTAGCCGTATTGAAAGTTGAGCAGTAACACGTTCGTCGTAGCCCCTACAGGGGCAGTTTTTTTGAGGTGAAAAAACCTTTTATACTTAGAAGAGTTTTGCCCACGGATGAAAAGCTTTTTTTGCGGTTTAAATTCGCTGGCGATTGATTTTGCTCAAAAGCAACGCAACAAGAATTAAATGCTATCTAAGGAAATTTCCATGGCTGAAAAAGTTTTGCCGATGAACAAAACCAAAGCGGTCGCTGAGAAAAAAAGCAAAAGCCAGGCGCGGGAATATACCGAAGCGATCTTGGTGGCGTTGCTGGCGGCTTTGGTGCTGCGCACTTTTGTGGTGCAGGCGTTTCGCATTCCCACCGGCTCGATGAAAGACACGCTGCTCATCGGCGATTTTCTGCTGGTCAATAAATTCGTTTACGGCGCGCGCACGCCGGACGGCATTCCATTCATTGACGTGCAATTGCCGTTCTGGCGCTTGCCGGCTCTTAAACAACCGGAGACGGGCGACATCATCGTTTTTAAATACCCACAAGACCCCACGCTGGATTACATCAAGCGTTGCATCGCCGCGGGCGGCCAGACCATTGAGATGAAAGAGGGCGTCGTTTATATTGACGGGCAACCGGAAGGCGAGCAGAAATTTCTTAAGCGCGAGTATGATCCCGAAGAAGGGCATTACGTCTTGTACTCAACCATTACGACGCCGAAAGGCCAATCCTATACGATTCGGCATTATGAGGATCATAACACCCGCGCCGAGAACTATGGCCCGACGCAAGTTCCGGTCGGGCATTATTTCATGATGGGCGACAATCGGGACAACAGCTCGGATAGCCGCTATTGGGGGTTTCTCCCGGCAGAAAATGTTGTCGGCGAAGCGCTCGTCATTTACTGGTCGTGGGACAAAGCCGCGCCGCTGTATCGCATTTTCAACAAAGTGCGCTGGCTGCGCATCGGCGATTTGATCAAATGAGTTGAAAATTTTGATTTGTTAAAAATTTAGGCATGGCGCTTAACCTCTATCCGAATATTTATGCGTCCGGGTCGGTGCCGCAGAGTTGGGCGCCAATCAAAGGCGGCACGCTGAAATATCCTGTACGCAATAAAGCCGTTCTTCGTGAGTTGCGTCGTCTGCTTGCCGGTAGATGGAGAAAAATAATCAAGAAAGGTATCATCGGCGAAGTTCATTACTTTGAACATGAATCCGGTCGAGTGGCCGGAATCAAATACTTTCCATAATGCCACTATTATGAGACATGACAAGCAATTTCGTATTACTCTATCTGAAATTGGCGGCGACCCAACGCAGCAACTCAGATTTTTTGCGTTGTTGAATTTAGGCATAGTGCAGTCGCTCGTCAGTGGCGCCATTCGCGCTGTAGATGCCGTCCAGCTTTTCTACAATGCGGAAAATTGTCTCTATGTTCGAAAGCATCTTCGAAATAAAAAGGCAAGTGCAATCATGAGTCACGGGGTCCAATTGCCGGACCTTTTTGAAAGCTTGTCCGTTGATGAGGCCTCGCGCGAATTTTATCATGAGCTTGAAACGATGCGATTTCTTTGTATGAACCTTTTGGCCCCAAAACGCTCTACGCGTCTTGCAAATCTTGCAGTAGCGTAAAATTCGATCACCGGTTTTGATTGCCACTAAATAAAATGCCCACCGCCGCGCTCTACATTCACATTCCCTTCTGCGAAAAGCGTTGCGTCTATTGCGATTTTTACACGGTAGCCGGCGTGGCGTCGCGCATTCCGGATTATGTTGCAGCATTAAAAAAAGAAATTGCGCTGCGCGCGGTCGAATCATTTTGGCAGCGCCAACGTTTTGCAACAATCTTTTTCGGCGGCGGCACGCCTTCATTACTTTCGCCGCCACAGATTGCCGAAATTCTCGATGCGGTTTTTAACGCCTTCCAATTTGAACAACATCCCGAAATCACCATCGAAGCCAATCCCGGGACGCTCACGAGCGAGCAACTGGCGCGTTATCGCTCCGCCAGGATCAATCGCCTGAGTCTCGGCGTGCAATCCCTGCACGCGGATGAATTGGCGCGGCTCGACCGCATTCATTCGCCGCAGCAGGCGATTGACGCCGTCATTATGGCGCGGCATGCCGGTTTCGAAAACATCAATATGGATTTTATTTTCGCGCTGCCGCAACAGACGATTCCGCGCTGGCAGGAAAGTTTGGAGCAAGCCCTGGAACTGCAACCGACGCATATTTCCGCGTATAACTTGACGATCGAACCCGGCACGCCGTTGGATGTGAAAATTCGCAAAGGCGAAACGCAACCTTTGAGCGAAGAAGAAGAACGCGCCTTCTACCAGTTTACCATTGATTTTCTCGAGCGCCACGGTTATCGGCAATATGAAATTTCCAATTTCGCCCAACCGAACTTCGAAGCCAAACACAACATTAAATATTGGGATGGCAGCGTTTATCTCGGTCTCGGCGCTTCGGCGCATTCGTTTGACGGTAAGCGGCGCTTTTGGAATGTGGCGAATTTGCGCAAATATCTGGAAGCGCTCGCGGCAGCGCGTTTGCCGGAAGACGGCGAAGAGCAATTGACGAAAGCCCAGCGCATGTTTGAGACGGCGTTTCTCGGTTTGCGGCAACGGCAGGGCGTCGATCGCGCGGCGTTCGCGAAAAAATTTCGCCGGTCGTTTGACGAAACATTCAACGGCGTCGCGCAAGAATTGGAAAAAGGCGGGTTATTGATTCGACGCGATGATAGCTTGCAGTTGACGCGGGAGGGACTTTTTCTTTGCGACGCGATTTGCTCGAAATTAGGGGCGCAACTCGAGCACTGAATTTCCCCGCAGCTTGAAGAAGCACGCGGATAAAGCTTTTATCGGCGGGCTTCTTCAATACGAGGGTAAAATTTTTTAAATCAATTTAACTTGAAACCGCTTTAGAATAATATTCTCCACACCACAATTCCGAAGGCGATGACAGTGATCCCGATGGCGCTGAAGGCCGATATTTGCATCTTCATGTTTTCGCGGCGTTTTTCGGTGTAACCCAACAGCATGGCCGCGAGGTAACCGCCGATGAAGCCGCCGATGTGCGCCGCGTTATTGATGATCGGGATAAAAAATCCCAGAAGCAGATTCGCCAGGGCCCCCTGCCAGCTTTGCTTGAAAATAGCGGTACCGAATGCGCCGCCGCGATCGCGGCCATAAAACACCAGCGCCCCCAGCAAGCCGAAAAGCGAGCCTGAAGCGCCAACGGTAAATTGATACCCCCACCAATTTGAAACAACAAATCCCAGAACCCCCGAAATCATGAAAATCAAAATGAGCCGCGTCGTGCCGAAAAACTCTTCGACCGCCGGCGCCAATTGACGAATCGACGACAGATTGAAATAAATGTGCAAGAGTCCGCCGTGTAGAAAGATCGCCGTGATCGGCGTCCACCAACGCCCGTCGCGGATGGGATAAGCGCCGGTCATGCCGAGCGCATTAAGACTTTCGCCGCTGGGTGAAAGAAAAGAAAGAAAACCGCGCATTTGAAAAATGGCCTTCGGATCGAGCAATAAGCTGATACCATAAAGCAGAATACAAAACGCCATGAACACTTCGGTGAAACCGTAGTTGCCGAGAAGATTGCGCAGCATCGGGCCGAATCCCCACAAGCCGGGGCGGCGCTGGCCGCAATGAATGCAAGTTTCCGCGTTCACGCTGATGAGTTGGCCGCAACTGGGGCAAAGAATAGAGCCGGAGATTTGACGCATAATTTAAAAAAGAGAAAAAGATAAAAAAGCAAAAAAGATGTTTCGATTACGGTTTCGGAAGTTTCTCTAAAAGTTTTTGCGCTGCAAGTTTGTGCTGCGAATCATCCCAGAAAATATTGGGCAAGGCAACGCATATTTCAAGATGTTGCCGGGACTCGGTCAGGCGATTAAGTTTTAATAAGGTCCGGGCGAATTCGTAATGATGCACCGGCTTTTCCGGGCTGCGGTTGATCGCCTGCTCAAAATATTTAACTGCTTGCTCGTAGCTCGCGCCGGTGGGGAGGCCGCCGAAAACGATTTTCGCAACGGTACGCTCGATGAAATTCAGATCGGCCAATTCATAATTCCACCGGCCCAGCACATGCATGGCGCCGTCGTGTTGGGGATCCGTTTGCAGCGCCCGCTCGCCCGCGGTTTGCACTTCTTGCGAAATTTGAATTTTGCGCTTGCCGCCTTCATTGAGCGCCACGCGACCCAATGCGACGGCGAGAAAAAAGTGTCCGTTGGCGCTGTCGGGATATAACGTCGCGCACCGCCGCGCCAGATGCTCGCCGCGCGCATAATGTGTTGGCTGTTCTTTCTTCGGCAACGTCATGCTGACGTCCACATACGCCCGCGCCAGTTTCCACAAGGCGGCGTAGTCGGATGAATCGATTTCGACCGCATGCCGGTAATGAGATAATGCCGCGCGATTGTCAAAATTTTTATAGGCGACGTCGCCGGCGGAAAGCGCCTGCAAGAATTCCGGCTCGCTGTGAGCAAAGGCGTTAACCCCTGGCAAACCGGCGGCAAAAGCGATCAGCATAAACCGACGTAACCAGCAATCTTGAAGTTTCATGGACTTAATTGATTTGCGATATTGCACTCGTTCAAGATAACACCTGGTCGCGGGAAAGTCAAATTATCTTTCAAAAAAAATGCGGCGATTGGGCGTTTGACTAAGGCGATTTAAACGATAAAATAAAATGCCGGTAGCGCCGTTTATTCAATAAACCCCGGTTAGCGGCATTATGGTTTTTTCACCAACGAGCGAGAAGGAATTGGCAAATGAAAAAAAGTCTGATTTTCATATTAGCCCTGACGCTAATTTCACGTTGGGGTCACGCCCAAAATATTTTAACCGCGGTCGATTCCATCCAACTCCCGCAGGCCAACATTTGGGGCAACCTTGCGCTTAACGGCGACAACATCTGTGTCACAACGGTTGCCGTGCAAAACAACCAACCGCATCTTTTTCTACGCAAGCTCGATGCCAATTTACGGCAGATCGGAAGCCTCACCCAGTTGACCTTTGATAGCGACAAGCAGTTGCTGAAACGGCTCACCGATCACAAGCAGCTTTTTCTCAACGGCTCTCATTTCATCACCTTCTCCGTGGCCGGCGATAGTGATTTGTACATTTTCAAAGCCAACAAAGAGGGACAACGCGTTGGCAATATCGTTCCGGTGATCGAAAAAACGGCCAACCGCACCAACGATATGTTTTTGACGACGGACGGCAATTTCATTCACGCCGGCTATTACCGGCCGCCGGCGCAAACCGTATTTAAATTTTCTCCCTGCAAGTTTGGAACTCGGGCAGAATTATCCGAATCCCTTTTCAGCGCAACGACTAGGACAATTGAATAACTCGAGCACAACGATTCGGTTCTCGCTGCCAGCAGTTGAGAAAGTTTCGCTTAAAATTTTTGATGCGGCGGGACGGGAAGTGGCGACGCTGGTTGGCGGAAAATTAAACGCAGGAACCCATAACATAAAATTTGCAACGGCAAGTCTCAGCGCCGGCGTCTATTTCTATCAACTGCAAGCCGGGGCAGAGCGAACCACCAAAAAGATGTTATTGATGCCATAGCCTGCAACAAAAACGGCTCGACGATTTTTCGCTGAGCCGTTAGCGTTTTTTAAAATTTGAAATTTACGGTTTGCCCACGCCAATCACGCCGCACGCGATGCGCCCGCCGGCATTGCCGGTGGGTTGGGTGGTGAAATCATCAGGATTTGCATGCAAGATCATCCCGCGTCCGATAATGGCGGAAATTTTGATGTGTTTATCAACGTAATCCAATGCAATGTTGCCTTGCTCATCCGCAGCCACATTACCCATATCGCCCATGTGGCGTTTCTCCGCCTCGCGGCCGGCATGGACCGCGCCTTTGGGATTGAAATGCGAACCGGCAGAAGCGCCGTCTGGCGCGCTGCAATCGCCGAACTCGTGAATATGAAAACCATGCTCGCCTTTGGGAACGCCGGTGAACTTGGCAACGATATGAACCCCGCCCTCTTCTTGCGTAAACGTCACCACGCCTTGAGCGGTGTTGCCTTGCGTGGGATTGAGCACGGCCACGGCTTTCGTCATCGCCATCTTCATTTGCTCTTTACTCTGCTTTTTAGCCTTTTCTTTTCCGTGTTCTTTGGCATGATCTTGAGAAAATGCGGCGGCAGGCAGATAAACCCACAATCCTAAAGCCAGCGCCCCAAGGCGTAAAACGGTTTTGCTAAAATTCCGATTCATTTATTTTTCTCCTTAATGATAAGATTGAACGGACCAATCAATTTTATTTTGTTGGATGAGCGCCGGACTCGAGTCACGCGGCCTGACATTTTATAATTTAGGCCAACCAGATTTGGGATGCAAGGGATATTCGCATTTCGGTTTGAGATCAAAAATTTTTCCCGCATTTAAAATATTGTTGGGGTCAAGCACCTGTTTGATTTTTTTCATGACGTCAAGACCGGCAGGGCCCACAACTTTTTCCAAAAACCTTTTCTTCGTTAATCCCACCCCGTGCTCGCCGGTGATGGTGCCGCCGAGATTGACCGCGGCGAGAAAAATTTCTTCGAACGCTTTTTCGACGCGATGAATTTCATCGTGGTCGCGTTCGTCGGTGAGGCAGGTTGGATGCAAATTGCCGTCACCGAAATGGCCAAAGTTGCCGAAGGTGACGTTGTATTTTTTGCCGATATCCTGGATGTGTTGCAGCATCTTGGCAATTTCACTGCGCGGCACGGTGACGTCTTCGAGAATCGTCGTCGGTTTCATTCGCGCCAGCGCGGAAAACGCCGAGCGGCGCGCCGTTTTCAATTTATCCGCTTCGGCGGTGTCTTTGGCGATCCGGATTTCGCGCGCACCATGTTTTTGGCAAATCGTTTGAACCTTGTCAAACTCATCAGCCACCGCCGCAGGATGCCCATCGACTTCGATGAGCAAAAGCGCGGCGGTATTGGTCGGCAGGCCGACATGCGCAAAATCTTCCACACAGCGAATCGTGGTCGAATCCAAAAACTCCAGCGTACACGGAATGATTTTCGCCGCGATAATCGCCGAAACAGTGCCGGCGGCTTTTTGCATGTCATCGTACAGTGCGAGCAACGTTTTTGATGACGCCGGTTTAGGAATGAGTTGTAAAAGAATCTTGGTGAATATGCCGAGCGTGCCTTCGCTGCCGATAAACAATTCTTTGAAAGAAAATCCCGCCACGTCTTTCACGCATTTATTGCCGACGCGCAGCAGCTCGCCCGTCGGCAACACGATTTCGAGGCCCATCACATAATCTTTGGTGACACCGTATTTCAGGCCGCGCAGGCCGCCGGAGTTTTCCGCGACGTTGCCGCCGATGGTGCAAACGCGCATGCTGCCGGGATCCGGCGGGTAAAACAAACCCTGAGCTTCAACCGCCGCATGTACATCGGCCGTAATCACGCCGGGCTCGACCCACGCCGTCAAATTTTCCGCATCGATTTCCAAAATTTTTTTCCACGAGGGGAACAGCATGACGATCGAACGCTCGACCGGAATGCTGCCGCCGGAAAGGCCGGTGCCGGCGCCGCGTGGAACAACGACAAAACTCTCGGCATTTGCCAATTGCAAAATGGCTTGCACATGCTCGACCGTCGCCGGCCGGACCGCAGCCAGCGGCGCGTTTTCGCGCATCGGGGTGGCGTCGTAGGCGTAGGCCAGTCGATCCTCGGTCGAGGCAAAAATATTTTCCGCACCGAGGAGGGCGGTGAGTTTTTTGAGGAGAAGAGAATCGGTTGCGGGGAGGGTCATTAAAATGCTTGGTAATGTGGTTTTATAAAATGAACGCTGAAAAGGGGTTTCGTAGTAGCGCCTTCAGGCGCCGACCCTAAAGGGTCCACGACGAAAGTTATTTTCGTAAATCGTTTTACCGATAATCTTCATAATTGTTGACGGTCCAGCGGCCGTTTTCGCGAAGCGTGCTGACGAGGATCTCGCGCTCCATTTTTTCGCTGCCCTGGCGGGCTTCGATGGTCAAATGATATAAAAAAAGAATGTGATCGCCGTCCTGATCCGTGCGTTGAGTCATTTTGTAATCAATGAACGGCTTGGCGCGGTGAAATTCCTGCTCGCCGTCTTGAAACTGGCGCGCGCTGCCTTTGAGCAGTTCGACCTCCTTGCGCAGCTTATCGGCGGCGAGGCCGCTGGCGATAAGCAACGCTTCGGTCTGGTTGAGTTGGATGAAATAACGGAAACAAAACGCATCGGCAATTTTTCGCGGATCGTTGCTCACGCCGCAGGACAATAGACTGAAAACGAGAATTAGTAAAATTTTTTCAGACAGAAGGCGTTTCATGAAGACGCTCAAAAAGGATTCGGGAAATTTAATTGGCTGCAACAAAATAAGGCCGCAACCAGCCAAAGTCAAGCGAAATATGCGAGGTTGGGCCATGCCTTAGTCCTCGATCGCGCCAGGTGTCATCCCGCAGGGAACTTGTTAAGATCGAGCACCGTGCTTGAGATGAACAAGTTCCCTGCGGGATGGCATTGAGGAGGTAGCGCCGGCCTCTGGTCGGTGGGCGCGAACGCCTTGCGCACCCGCGCGCATTTCACGCTGCGAAGCGTCGACATGTAAAAATAAATTAACATTTATATAAATGTTAATTTACGAAATAGTTAAAAATAAAATTAGCTTCAAACTAAAATTTAATTTCACGACGACGCTCTTACATCGCTTTCTTCTCTTTGTTTAATCTTGAAACAGTCCGTCCAAATTAAAAACGTTTTTGCGATGACACACGATGCTTTTTGTCCGGTTAAGTTTCACAAAATGTGACGATCGTGGCGTTTCATTATTCATGCCGTCACTGGCATATCGTTTGCTTTTTTTATTAGGGCTTGCTGTTTTTTTGCTTGCTGATGTCTGTGCCGTGTGGCTGGAGGCTAACACCAAACTCAGGGAAGAGATTCCGCCTGCCCGATTGTTGCCTGTTTTTCACTTCACCGCGAACCGGTGGGCCAAGCTCTCGATCCTGCTGAAACAAAATTGAATATTATTGATCGATCGCTATCATTTCGCTGATTGGTGACGAATACGTGATTAAAGCGACCGGTCAAGGCGTTGCTTCGGAATTAATCTTATCTATCGCGTCTTTTTATAAACGGAGTGTAACAACATGAATGTGCAACGATACTTGTGGTGGAAGTTTTTACTGTGTTTCGGGCTGGTGTTGAATGTGGGGTGGGCAGCGGCGCAGATTCGGATGATGCCGCTCGGCAATTCGATCACGGATGGGGACGGCTCGTCTAACGACGCCGGCTATCGCCTTCCTTTATATAACGCGCTGACCAACGCCAATATCTCGTTTGATTTCGTCGGCTCGCTGAAAAACGGCAGCGGTTTGCCGGATAACGACCACGAAGGCCACGGCGGTTTTCGCGCCAATCAAATCACCGCGGCGACCTATTTGAATAATAATCCGGCGGACGCGGTTTTTCTCGAGATCGGCACCAACGATATTTCGGACAGCGACAGCCCGACGCAGGTGAAAAACGACATCGAAGCCATTATCGAGGCGATTCACGGCGTCGATGCAAAGATCGAAATTTATCTCGGCACGCTGATACCGCGCCAGGACGGCAACACGCGACAGGCGAACACCGACGCGCTCAATGCGCTGTTGCCGGGGCTGGTCAGCGCCAAATCGGCGGCGGGCTATAAAATTTTTCTCGTCGATCACGCGGCGAAGTTCAAAGCCAATGCGAATTGGTCAACCGAGCTGATGAGCGACGACATTCATCCGAATGACGACGGCTATGCGGTGATGGCGAACGAATGGTTTGCCAGTTACGTGAGCAACACCGGCTCGACGGTCACGCAATTTGCGGATGATTTCAGCGGCGGCGCTTTAAGCTCGGCGTGGGTCGCGAATCCGGCATACGAAGTGAAGAGCGGCGAACTGGTGAATACTTCGACCACAGACGCGTTTGATAATTTTCTGGCGGTTCCGCAAGTGATTTCGAACGCCAATGTTTTGGAATTCAAGTTCGGCGCGCAAGCGGATTTTGTCGGTCGCGCGTACACCGGCGCGGCGTTGATGCTGGACGCGGCCACGACGACGGCGAACGGCTATCTGATTTTTCATAACTCCGAGCTGAAACTCGTGCGCTTGTACACGATCGTCAACGGCATTCCCGTCGTGAAAGTGGCCGAAGCCGCGACCAAAGCGAATGATCCCGACGTCGGCGGCATGTTGCGCGTGGAATGGAGCACGGACAACAACGGCCATCATTTTTGCATTTATCTCAATGGCGTGCAGGATGCGTGTCTCGACGATCCGAATAAATTGCAGGGCAATGCGGCCAAGCTTTTTGCCGGCGTGATGATCAACGGCAACACCACGAACGCGATCGATGATTTTTATACGGCAAAAAACAGCGATGCGACGCCGCCTGCCGCGGTGAATGATTTGAAAGTCGCCGGCGCGACCGGCGTGGCGATCACGCTGGAATGGACGGCGACGGGCGACGATGATAACACCGGCACAGCGCGCAGCTACAATTTGCGCTACTCGACTGCGCCGATTGACGCCGGCAATTTTAAAGACGCAACGCCGGTATTGAATATGCCGCCACCATCGCCGGCTGGAACGAAAGAAACTTTCATCGTCGGCGGCTTGAACAGCGGCACGACGTATTATTTCGCGCTGAAAGCCACTGATGAGTTTGGCAATGTTTCCGAACTCTCCAATATTGTTTCGGGCGCCACGACGCCGTTGACGACGTTCACGGATAATTTCAATCGCACCGGACCGGGACTGGGAACGCAATGGGCGACTGATCCGGATATGCAAATCGTGAAAGGCACGGTGCAGAATAAAGCGACGGCGGACATTTGGAGTCCGGCGATTTATAAAGCCGTGAAAAATCCGGTGGCGATGAGTTTTAAATGGGGCCCGAAAGTGACGACGTTTGGCACGAACTGGTGCGGCATGTTGGTGATGGCCAACGGCACCACGCCGAGCACGGTCGACGGTTACATGATTCAACGCTACGATGAAGAAAGTAAAACGCGTTTGTGGCGAGTCGCCAACGGCCAGTTCACCGGCGTGATCGACGAGGGCAATTCACTGGCGCCCGATCCGAAAGCCGGCTCCGAAATGAAAGTCATTATAAGCTCGAACGCGAGCGGCCATCATTTTGATGTTTATATCAACGACGTGTTCGATCGCGTGCTCACCGATCCGCAAAAAGTCGAGGGCAATTCGAATACGCTGTACGCCGGTTTCTTTTTGGAAAGCACGCTGGATTCGCTGAATGCGATTGACAGTTTCACCGCCGGCGCGTTGCCTTCGCCGCCGGGCGCGCTGGTCAAAGAATCCGGCGATAATCAAACGAAGCCGGTCGGCCAAACGTTGCCGCAGCCGTTGGTGGTGACGCTGCTCGATCAGAACGGCAATCCGTTGCCGGATCAATTCATCAATTTTATCGTGACCTCCGGCAGCGCGACGATCATTGGCGCCTCAACGCCCGACGGCAATATTCGTCTTGAAGGGGAACACGCCATCATCACGTCGCCGATTGAAACGCGCAACGACGACGAGGCGTCGAATGGAAAATACATCGCGTATCCCGCCGGCCAAACGGTTGATGCGTCGGCGAAGTTTACATTTTCAGTGAGCCAAGCCGGCAATTATCGCGTGTGGACGCGCAGCCAAAAGACCGGCTCGCAGCCGGGCAGTTGGACCATTAGCGTCGATGGCAGCGCCGATTTTACGTATGATGTTTTTCAAGGCAAAACCAACAGCGCGTGGACGTGGGATTTGCTGTCGGAACGCCGCAACAACGGCACGCAGCTCGATCCGAGAATTTTGAATCTCGCCGCGGGCACGCACGCCATCGAATTTAAAGCGCGCTGGGAAGACACGCGACTCGATAAAATTCTCATTACCGATGACGCGAATTTCACGCCGGATGGCAAAGAAGAAGTCGGCAATCTCACCGATGCGAACGGCAAGGCCACGGCGCGCGTCACATTGGGCAATACGGTTGGCGAGGTGAAGATCAATGCGTTGCATGGCAATTTACCGCCGGTCACTTTTACCGCGACGGCAACGGTTGGCGCGCCGGATAGTTTGATTCTCGCCAGCGGCTCCGGACAATCGGGCGTCGCGGGCAAACCTTTGACCAAGCCGTTGGTGGTCAAAGTTGCGGATCGTTTCGGCAATCCGCTTTCCGGCAAATCCGTGAGCTGGCTGGTGACACAGGGCAACGGTGAGCTGGATGATTACGTCAGCACCAGCGACGCGCAGGGTTTGGCGACGACGAATTTTACGCCGGGCAATCGCAGCGCGAACAATAAAATTTTGGCGCTCGCTTCTTATGCGGGAACGCCGGTGGAATTCAACGTGACCACCAGTTCCGGCATTGCGGAGGCGATGACGACGGTCTCGGGCAACAACCAAACCGCCGCGGTCGGCGCGAATCTCGCGAATCCGCTGGTGATCAAAATGGTTGATGCCGCGAACAAGAGTGTCGCGAATTATCCGGTCGATATCAATATCACGCGCGGCGGCGGCGAGAGCGCGCCGGCGAATCCCGCGCGCAATGGCGGTTTCGAAACCGCCAGCGGCAATCTGCCGTCGTTGTGGAATCTTGAAGGCGGCGCCACCACGAGCGAAGTCGCATTGTCCAGCGAAGCGCACGGCGGCGCCAAAAGTTTGAAAGTGAATGCGACGCGCGGCGGCGTGGGCGTTTCGCAGAATTTGGCGCTCGACGCGAATCAAGGTTACACGTTTTCATTTTGGATTAAAGTCAAACGCGGCACGGCGCGCGTGACCGTGCGCACGAATGACGCGGCGGCGAATCTCGTTGAGAAAACGATTGACGTCACACTCGCCGCTTCTGATAGCGCGTGGCAGCGTTACTTGGTGCCCGCGCTCAACGGCGTCGCCGGAACGCGCCAATTGTTTTTCAAAACCAACGGCTCCGCCGAGTTTCTCGTGGACGACGTGAAAGTGTTGCCGAACACCGGCAGCGACGGCCAGCTCGCAATCGCATGGACGCTCGGCGATACGGCGATGGCGCAGAAAATTTTGCTTAACGATGGTGCAGTGATCGATAATCGTGGCGCGTTAAAAGGATTTCCGTTTACATTTACCGCGAACGCGAAAGCTGGCGTGGCGAAAACACTGACGGCGGTTAGTGGCAATGGGCAAATCGGTTCCGCAAGTCAACCTTTGCCTGTGCCGCTCGTCGTGAAAGTTGCGGACAATTTAGGCAACGGCGTTGAGAAAGTGAATGTCACATTCAACGTCACGGCGGGCAATGGAAAAATTAATGGCCAGTCGTCGACTGTCATCGCCACCGATTCCACCGGATTGGCGAAAGCGGTGTTGACGATGGGTCCGGTTGCCGGCGCGACGAATACGGTGGTC
>Ga0247727_10013315_pt1 | contig 13898 bp, 7 predicted proteins | sample WisWelCaveWW1625_FD_202498 | JGI IMG/M metagenome (GOLD analysis project Ga0247727, IMG submission 202498) | Biofilm microbial communities from Wishing Well Cave, Virginia, United States - WW16-25 | ecosystem: Environmental > Aquatic > Deep subsurface > Groundwater > Cave microbial mat | place... | reverse complement strand
GGAATCCTGCTGGTGGGGCTGGCGCTTAAGTCTTGCGCATCAATCGGCAGGAACAAATGAATCGAATGGCTCAGGAAGAACTCCGAGGGCCGAGAAAAGAAAATAGGAGAAAGTTATGAAAAACAATCTGTCCATGAGAAGCTCCGCTAAGAGAAGCTCCGCTAAGAGAAGCTCCGCTAAGCTCGTACTTGGTGCGCTTCTGCTCACCTTTTTTGCCGTCATCGCGGCGCCGCTTGCCTCAGCGCAAGAGAGCACAGGCGCCATCCAGGGCACGGTCAAGGACTCCGCCGGCGCGGCGATCCCCGGGGCCAAAGTAACGGCTTCCAGTCCTGCGCTGGTCCGTCCACTCGACGCAACCACTGACAAAGACGGAGTCTATCGGTTCCCTAACCTTCCGGTAGGCGTTTACAGCGTCACTGTGAGTCAGACCGGATTCAAGACGGTTAAGAACGAAGGCATCAACGTCGTGCTCGGAAGCAGGCTGACGCTCGATGTCGCGCTCTCGGCCGGCAACGTGACTGAGTCGGTGACCGTCAGCGCCAGCGCGGAAGCGATTGACGTTACGTCGAGCAAAGTGGCGACGAACATCACCGAGAAATTCATTGACAGCACTCCGAAAGGCCGCACGTTCAACTCGTTGCTGCAGACGGCGCCCGGCGTGATTTTTGACCCGCGCGCTGGCAGCGTTGCTGGTGGTTCGAGCGGCGCTGCTACTGGCACAAATGGCAACAACCCCGGCGGCGGCGTTGGTGGTTATTCGGTCAACGGGGCGAGCGGTTCGGAGAACGCCTTCATCATTGACGGCGTCGAGGTCTCCAACATCCGCAACGCCGCGCTCGGCCGCGAGAGCGCCATCCCGTTCGAGTTCGTCCGCGAAGTCCAGGTCAAGAGCGCCGGCTTCGAGGCGGAGTACGGCGGCGCGACCGGAGGCGTGGTCAACGTGATCACCAAGAGCGGCACTAACGAGTTCCACGGCCAGGCCTCACTGGAATTCAACAGCGCCGCATTCAACTCCAAGCCGCGCGGTTTCTGGCAGCGCCAGGCGGCCAATCAATCGCAGATAGAATTCTTCCGCCAGAAGGAAGACAACTATCGCAGCTTCTTCCCGATCTTCGAGCTGGGCGGCCCGCTGATCAAGGATCGCTTGAACTTCTTCACGGCCTATGCGCCGGAGCTTAGCTACACCGAGCGTTCGATCCCCTTCACGAGCGGAGCGCGCACGACCACCAGCCGGCTCACCCGTCATTACGGCATCACGCGGCTGGATTATGCGCCGACGCAGAAGATCCAGATCAACACCTCCTACATCTGGACGCCGATTCGCATCTCCGGTTTGCTGACGGGCGTTGACCCGCGCGTCGCGCCGCCGTCGAACGATCTGTCAATCAATGGCGGCTATACCCCGGCGAATTCCTACTCGGCGTCGTTTACTTACACCCCGAGCTCGAAGCTGATCCTGAGCGCGCGTTACGGATACAAATACCTGAACGACAAGGGCAACACCTACGGTCTGCCCACCGTGCCGCGTTATGTCTATCTGCAGCCGACTTCGGCGCAGACCACACCGGCGGTTCCAGCGCAATTCGCTGGCGCCGCGGGCTTCCAGAACGTCAGCAGCACGTTCCAGGTCTTGAAGGACATCACGACGCGGCACAACGTCTACCTCGACGGCTCCTACACAACCAGCGGTTTCGGTCAGCACACCTTCAAGGGCGGCTATGCGCTCAACCGCATGGCCAACGATGTCAACGACGACCACATCAACGGTCTGTTTACTATTTCCTGGGGCGTAGGGTTCACTCGTGGCAGCATACGCGACGCGCGTGGCACATACGGTTACTACACCTGGCAGGATGGTATCCGTCACAATTCAGTGGCCAACAGCCACAACCAGGGCTTCTACATCCAGGATCAGTGGCAAGTCGTGCCGCGCGTGACACTCAACCTCGGCGTCCGCTTCGAGGATGAGTTTCTGCCGCCGTTCACGCCGGTCGTCGCCGGGGTGAAGGTCGCCAATCCGATCAGCTTCGGCTGGGGCGACAAGATCGCGCCGCGCTTCGGTGGGGCGTGGGATGTGCTCGGCACGGGCAAGTGGAAGATCAGCGCCAGCTACGGCGAGTTCTACGACACGCTGAAATACGAACTGGCGCGCACCTCGTTCGGGGGCGACTACTGGCACGACCGCGTCTACAGGCTGAACGATCCGGACATCACCAAGCTCTCAAAGGCGACCCCGGGCGCGCTGGGAACGTTGATCATTGACATTGACAACCGCACGATCCCGATCAATGCCCAGGGCCAGATTGAAGGTATTGATCCGGCGATTAAACCGATGCTCTCGCGCGAATTCGTCGTCGCTTCGGAGCATCGTCTCTGGAACAACTTCGTTTTCTCGGCGCGCTACACCCGCAAGCGCCTGGTCCGCGGTATCGAAGACATCGGCGTGCTGGACGCGCAAGAGAACGAAGTCTATACCATCGGCAACCCAGGCTTCGGGGAAACCGACGCGAAGAAGTTCACTGCGCCCAACGGCCAGCCGCTGACTCCCAAGGCGCAGCGTGATTACGACGGTCTCGAATTCCGCTTCGACCAGCGATTCACCGAAGGGTACCTGCGCGACTTCAACTTCTTCGCTTCGTACACCTATAGCCGCCTCTACGGCAACTGGCCCGGGTTGGCGAACTCGGACGAAGCCGGCCGTTCGCAGCCGAACGTCAGCCGCGCGTTCGACCTGACCCAGAACAACTTCGACTCGAAGGGCAAGAATGTTTTCGGGTTGCTCCCGACCGATCGCCCGCACATACTGAAGCTCTTCCCGAGCTACCGGTACTCGTGGGGCGGCGGCAACGCGACCGATTTCTCGATCGCGCAGTTCGTGGCCAGCGGCACGCCGCTCAGTTCGGATGTGCTCTTCATCGTGCCGGTCTTCTTCAACGGCCGCGGCGACCTGGGCCGCACGCCGACCTACACGCAGACCGACATGTTGGTGTCTCACACCATCAACCTGTCCGAGCGCGTGAAGGCGAAGTTCAGCGCTAACATCATCAACCTCTTCAACCAGGCGGCGGTGGTTGGAGCCACTACTCGAATCAACCGTACCGGCAACTTGCCGATCACGGTGGAGCAGTTCTTCAAGGGCTTCGATGTGAATTCGTTGCTCAGGCCTGCTGACAGCGCCACCCCGCCAGCGCGGAACCCGATCTACGGCCTGCCCAACGCTTACCAGGGCATCCGTGAAATCCGTCTGGGCTTCCGCCTCATGTTCTAGGTGTGATCATTCAAGGTGATCAGGCCTGCGAATAGAGAAAAACAAATGGGCTGCCCACTTCCACAGTGGGCAGCCCATTTCGCTTTACGCAACCGATAAAACCCTTCAGTTCTTTGCCTTCGCTCTCTCCTTCTCCTTCAGCTTGACAATCATACTTCTGACCAGGTTGCGGTCTTTGATGTCCTGCGCCTCCTTCAAGTAAAGCTCCAATCGCATCCAGGCTTCGCGAAAGCGCTCCTGCTTGTTGTAGATCCCCGCCAGATAAAAATGTGCTTCTGCCGCCGCATTGCCACCGAGTTGCAAGGCGCGCTTGAAGGCCGTTTCGGATTGCTCGTATTCGCGATTGTTGCCGTGGGCGAGGCCGAGCATCATAAAGACGTTGGGATTGTTCGGGTCCATCTCCGACGATTTCTTCAACCACTCGACGGCGTCCGCCGGATGATTGAGTTTCAAATGCGCGACGCCGAGCGAATAAAGGCTTTTGCGCGCGCGCCGGTTCACGGCCAGGGCGCGTGTCAGCACGGGCAAGGCAAGCTCGAACTGTCCCTGTTTGACATACTCTGCGCCGAGCAGCTCTAGCGCATCGAAATAATCAGGGAAGATTTCAATCGCTTTCTTGAGCGATGCGAATCCCAGGTCGGTCTTGTTGTTTCGCAAATGGTTTGCGCCGCGTTCGTATTCATCACGCGCCGCATTCGGCACGTTTTGGGCGAAGACCGATTCGCGCGACGGCACGGGTTGGCCTCTTCTAGGTCTGAGCACGAAATCAATGGGGAAGGGTTCGTTGCCGGCGCCGCGAATGCGCAGCGATTGCAATTCGATTCGCTGCGTCTGTTCTTCATAAGGCGTGCCGGCCGGCTCTATCCTCACGTGATAAACGCCGGAGCCGATGCCGGAGAATCTGAAGCCACCGCCGGAATCCACAAAGGCCATGCGCAACTGGCCGTAGTTGTCGTCCAGCAGCGTGACGCGCACGCCCGACACCGCCTGGCCGGTCTGGTCTCGCACTTTGCCGATGATCGTAAAGGTCTGCGGCAGGAATGACGGCAGGAGAAGCGTGAAGAGCAGGATCAGATTGGTCATAGGACTACTTCTGCGGATTTTTGTTCGGCGGATTGATGATGGCGTCGCTCGCGCTGGTATCGAAGCGTTGATAATTGCTGAACTCGAAGACCACGTCCCAGTTCAAGCCGTCGAACAGTTCCGCGCGCCCGCCGGCGTTCATCCGAATCAAAGCCGGGACCCACAAGCCGTTGGCCTGGCGCTTAACCCGCGATTGGTTATTCGCAATCGCAGGTCTCTAAGGCTCTCAAGTCGAGTGTCCGGGAATATGAATTGTCGTTCAGGTTTTCGTGCGGCCTGACAGCGGCCGCTATAGTAGCTGGAAAAATCTCCGATGTCGAATGATTGAGCGTGGTAACTTTTCCAAAGAAGATGGAGAGTTATCAACTCGATCTGCCGTCGAAGAGTGAGTGCCGGTGGGCAAAGAAAATGGCCGCTCGCTTCAACCAGAGGCGGGCGGCCATTGTGATGGTTGGATTGCGAAGACTGTTCGGCTACGCCTGCTTTTTCACTTTTAGCCGCTCGAGGAAAGTCGCATGTTCTGTTGATGCCAGGCCTTGTTGCGCGACGGCCAGCACTTTTGCCATCTCGCCATTCAACAAGGCCGCCACATCGAGCCAGAGGCCGGGAAAGAGACGGCTGCGAAGGATGCCGTCCTCATCGGGAGCGAGTGTCACGTACTCTTCACCTTCCAGTCTGAACCAGTCAATCCGCCGATCCTGAACCTGCCAGACGATGTATTCCCGAACCCCGTTCCGGCGATAGGATTCTTTCTTCTCTTTCAGGTCATGGAGGGCGCTACTCGATGAAACCTCGACAGCCAGTTCCGGGGGGCCTTCGATGTAATCATCGCTGCTGATCTGCGACTGCCCGCCGAGCGACTCATCAATTCGCATTTGGGCGTCGGGTTGGGGTTCGTTCACTCCGTCCAGGCGGGTTGTGGAATTGTCAAAGACGATCACGCCGGGCGTGAACACTTCGTAATGCACCAGCCAATAAACGATTTTGCCGTGTGGAGCGCCGTGGTTTTTCGCGCGCACAGGTGATGACATATAAACCCTCCCTTCAATCAGCTCCGCTTTGGTCGCTTCGGGCATTGCTTCGTAGCGGCGCTCGAACTCGTCCCTGGTCAGATAATCGCCGTGTCTCAGCGGTGGAATTTCAGGAGCCGTGACCGGTTGCAGAACCGTCTGGTCTGGTTGCGTTTGCAGATTGATAGCGGCCATAAAATTCAAAGCCTCCGTAATTGATGGTTGTGGCCGCGAGTATAGCACTTTGACTCGATCTGGCGTAGACTTGCAGCCGCGCAACCATTCACCGCTTCATCGGAACACATTCAACCAAAGGAGTCGTTCATGACGCGAGCGACGCCCTGAAACAATGCAGATGTGGAACAGACTTTAGTCTGTTCAGAATGCGAACAGACTAAAGTCTGTTCCACATCTGCGGAGGAGTCGTTCATGACGCGAGCGACGCCCTGAAACAATGCAGATGTGGAACAGACTTTAGTCTGTTCAGAATGCGAACAGACTAAAGTCTGTTCCACATCTGCGGAGGAGAGAAAGATGAAACGCCGAGACTTTGTCAAATCATCCGCCGGCGCCGCTGCGGCCTCGACCGCCGTTGGCTCGCTCGGCTTCAACCTCAAAACCTACGCAGGCAGCCCGAACGACACCATCCGCGTCGCCGTGGTCGGCGTTCGCGGCCAGGGCAACTCGCACATCCGCGAATACGGCCGGATGCAGAATGTCGAGGTCGCCGCCATCTGCGATGTTGACGAATCGGTGCTCAAGCAACGTTGCGGCGAGATCGAAAAGAACACCGGCAAAAAGCCGAAGGAATACGTTGACATCCGCAAGCTGCTCGAAGACAAAACGATTGACGCCATCTCGATTGCCACGCCCAATCACTGGCACAGCTTGATGGGCATCTGGACTTGTCAGGCGGGCAAGGACCTTTACGTCGAAAAGCCCTGCTCGCACTCGTACTGGGAAGGCAAACAGTTAGTCGCCGCCGCGCGCAAATACAATCGCATCGTGCAGCACGGGACGAACAGCCGCTCGACCGTCGCGTTGCGCGAAGCTATGCAGAAATTGCAGGAGGGTGTGATCGGCGAGGTCTATATGTCTCGCGGGCTTTGTTTCAAGTGGCGCGACACGATCGGCAGGAAGCCTGACGGGCCTGCGCCGCAGGGCGTGCATTACGACCTCTGGCTGGGGCCTGCGCCGCAGCGGGCCTTCAATCCGAACCGCTTCCATTACAACTGGCACTGGAACTGGGATTACGGCAACGGCGACATCGGCAACCAGGGCATCCACGAGATGGACATCTGCCGCTGGGGATTGGGCGTGACTCTGCCTACCAAAGTCTGCTCGATGGGAGGACACTTTATGTTCGACGACGACCAGACGACGCCGAACACTCAGGTCGCCAACCTGGAATTCAACAAGAACGGCAAGAAGGTGATGCTCGTCTTCGAAGTCCGCCACTGGATGAGCAACAACGAAGGCGGCATCGGCCAGCGGCGCGATGAGAAGGGGCTGGTCACCGACAGCAACTGCATCGGCAACATCTTTTACGGTTCGGAAGGTTACATGGCCATCGAAGGGTACAACTCGTACAAGACCTTCCTCGGCCGCAAACAGGAGCCTGGCCCCAGCCGTCGTGAAGGCGGCAGCAACTGGGAGAACTTCATCAAAGCCGTGCGCAGCCGCAAGCGCGAAGATTTGAACGCCGACATCGAGGAGGGTCATCTGTCGTCGGCGCTGATGCATCTGGCCAACATCTCGTACCGCGCCGGGCGCTCGATTGAATTCGATCCGGCGAAAGAGCAGATCGTCAAGGACTCTGAGGCCAATGCGATGCTGCGGCGCAAATACCGCGAGCCGTTTGTGGTGCCTGAGAAGGTTTGAGGATGGAGGATGAAAGATCGAGGATCGAGGATGAGTAAATTGCCCGATCCTCGATCCTCAATTCCCGGTTTTCATCTATCGCAAGTTCGTGCATAATGACTCAGCCCCGAGAGGAAGCATCCCACACCTCAAGCTCACATTAAGGTTACAAGAGATATGAGATTCACTCACCGAGCATTCTTTTCGCTAATCATTGTTTTGTCCTTGACCGGCTTGGCCAGCGCTCAGGGCGTCAAATACACAGTGCAGCTCGAAGCCTCGCCCACAAAGGAAGCGGCCGAGGAGAAGGTCAATCAGCTCAAAGCCAAAGACGTTCAGGCCTACATCGTCAAAAGCTTCGTTCCCGGCAAAGGAACTTTCTATCGCGTCCGCGTAGGGCTGTTTCCCAATCAGAACGAGGCCCGGAGATTCGGGGCTGATTTGCAGCGGCGCGGCGTGGTCGCCGAATATTTCATCGCGCCATACGAAAAGCCGGGCGAAGAGTTTGCGGCTAATGCCGCTCCGGCAAAGGCAGCGCCCGCGCCTCTTCCGAAAGAACAACCGGTGAAGCCGCCGGTGAATAACGCGCCGCCGGTGAATAACCCGCCGAAGGATACTCAGATCGCGTCGAACGATGTTCCTGCCGCTTCGAGCAAACCAGCCTTCGGTCCGGCCAGCAATCCCGAACCGAAGGCTGCGGTGGGCGGCGTTCCAGCAGCAATTACTTCTGGCACTTCTGGCACTTCTGGCACTCCTGCTCCTCCTGGCACTCCTGCGACGGCATCTCCGCCAGCCGGGTTTGTGAGGTTCCAGGACCAGAAGTTCGGCTATTCATTCGAATACCCGAATTACTGGACCGGGCAGCCGTTGAGCCAGAAAGATGCCGCCGATCAGCGCGTCAACGCGGGCGCGCTCTTCAAATCGCACGAAGACGCGGCGTTCCTCAACGCCATCTGGAACGAGCTTGATAAAGCCAACAATCCGACCAACGACAACGATCTGATTGTGGAAGTGATCCTGAAGAGCATGTCTTCGGGCGACGGCACTCAATTGCAGGAGACCGCGCGCCGGGTGGTGAACGAGAACGGATTGATCAAGACCTATCTGGACTTGAAGGCCGCTTTTCAGACCCAGGGGCAAGCGTCGCCGCTCGATTTTCTGGGCAAAGCCGTGATCGTCCGGGCCGCCAAAGGCATTCTGCTCGTCGTTGCGTTTTACTCGAAGGACGCGCCGTCGAGCGCCCCGGTCATCGCCGAGCGAATCATCGCCAGCGTTCGCGCGCCGGAGTAGAAAAATCGAAAATTGAAAGCTGTTTGATTGTCAACGAATGGGCGGCGCTGCGTTGAAGATTACGAACAACGCGGCGCCGCCTTCTTCGCATCGAGCCAGCTCCCGATCTATTCATCAGATCGCCGATTGCTTTCTAAGCGAGCTTCGAGCGGCAGTTAATCTCAGCCCCGTGACACTGCCTTTGCTGCCCCTTTGGAACATTCAGTTGTAAATTCAGGAGTTACAAAATGAAGACCTCACCTCTCGCTGCGTTGCGAAAAGATCGCCAGCCATCGAAGTCTGCGCGCGTCGCTCGCGCAGGTCTGTTGACGGCCTTGGCCGTTGCCTCTGCAATCTGTCTGGCTTTCGTCCTCTGGCGATCCGCTTCGGCGCAAACCGCGTTCAACCTCCAAACCGTCGCCGGTTCGAGCGGCGGCGCGGGGCTGGTCGCCGAATTTCAAAACGCGCGCGGCCTTGCCGCGGCATCGGCTTCGATCATCTACGTCGCCGACACAGACAACCACGTCGTTCGCAAAGTTGATGTGAGCGCAAACAGCATCACGATTGTCGCGGGCAGGCTCGGAATGCCCGCGACCGATTCGACTGCGGCCAACGGCGACGGCGGCCCGGCGGCCAACGCGCTGCTCAACGGCCCCTCGGATGTGGCGCTCGACGACGCGGGCAATCTCTACATCGCCGACAGCGGCAATCATCGCATTCGCAAAGTCAGCGCCGGCGGCAACACCATCAGCACCGTCGCCGGCAACGGCACGCCGGGCAGCGGCTCGGGGCCGGCCACCGGCGCCGTCTTGTTCGATCCGCGCGGATTGAGCTTCGACGCCGCAGGCGGGCTTTTCATCGCGGACACGGGCAATCATCGCGTCGTCTCAGTCACGGGCGTCATGACCGAATCGGCGACCGTCTCGAACGTCGCGGGCAACGGCGGCGCGGGCAGCGAAGGCGACGGCGGCCCGGCGACCATCGCAGGATTGACTTCGCCGGGTGACGTCGCAATTGACGGCTCGATCATCTACATCGCCGACACCGGCAACCACAAAATCCGCGTGATTGACGCCCTCGGCGTGATCAACACTTTCGCGGGCACGGGCGCGGCAGGCTTCGGCAGCGACTCCGGCGCGCCAGGCTCGATTCAACTGAGCAGCCCGGCAGGCGTGGCGGTTGACGCATCTCACACGGTCTTCATCTCCGACACCGGCAATCACCGCCTCCGCCAATCCGATGCCAGCCTTTTAACGACCATCGCGGGCCGAGCCGGTCAGGGTTACAACGGCGACGGCGCGCCTGCCACCGCGTTCACGCTGAATGGCCCCGCAGGCGTTGCGGTCATCAGCTCGCAGGTCTTCTTTATGGACGCCGGCAATCGCCGCTTGCGCAAGGTCGCGGGCACAACGCTCAGCACCGTTGCCAGCGACGGGTCGAGCGGATTCGGCGGCGACGGCGGCCTGGCGGTGAACGCGAAGCTCGATGGGCCAATGGGCGTCGCCGTTGACGCGGCGGGCAATTACTACATCGCGGACACCAACAACCACGTCGTTCGCAAAGTCAACGCCAGCGACGGCAAGGTCAACACGATTGCCGGAACGCCCGGCGTCGCGTCATCGGGTCCGACCGATCCGAACGGCGACGGCGGCCCGGCGGCCTCCGCAACCTTCAACAGACCATCGGCCCTGGCCGTTGACGGGAGCTTCAGCGTCTACGTCGCCGACACGGGCAACCACCGGATTCGCAAGATCACGTTGGATGGAAACATCTCGACGATTGCGGGAACCGTCGGCGCAGGCACTCCGACGCTGAACGGCCCCAGCGGCGTCGCGGTTGATGGGACGACCGTCTACATCGCCGATCCGGGCAATCACGTCATTCGCAGTGTCACGACCACTGGCGGAACGGTGACCATCTTCGCCGGCACCGCCGGCTCGCTGGGTTTTTCGGGCGACACCGGCCTTGCGACCATCGCGCGGTTGAACCGTCCGAGCGGCGTCGCGGTGGGCGGCAATGGCGACGTTTTCATCGCCGACACCAACAACCATCGCATTCGCAAGGTGTCGGGCGTGACGATCACGAGCGTCGTGGGCACGGGAGTTCCTCGCTCGGGTTTTGAAGGCGATGGCGGCTCGGCGGCGACTGCGCGCTTGAATTCGCCTGCGGCGGTTGCGCCCGATTCGGCGGGCAATCTGTACATCGTTGACAAGGGCAACAACCGGATTCGCCGCGTCAACGCGAGCGACAACAAGATCAACACCGTCATCGGCAACGGATTGGTGGGTTTCAGCGGCGACGGCGGCCCGGCCACGCAGGCGGCGCTCAGTCTGGCCAATTCGGTCGCCATCGGCTCGCCGGGCGTGTTCGTCGCCGACACCGGCAACAACCGGATTCGATTGGCCGTCGCGCCGCCCAACTCAGCGCCGAGCCTGACCAGCCCCGGCAACAAGACGGTTGATGAAGGCCAGACGCTCGCCTTCACCTTGCAGGCCACCGACCCGAACGCGGGTCAAACGCTGACCTATTCAATGAGCGGCGCTCCCAGCGGCGCGACGCTCAATTCAACGACCGGCGCGTTCTCGTATTCGCCGGGCTTCGACGTAGTGCCGAACAACGCGGGCGCGACGCAAGCTTTCACCGTGACCTTCACCGCAACCGACAACGCCGCGCCGCCGCTTGCCGATTCAAAGCCGATCACGATCACCGTCAACAACGTCAATCGCCCGCCGGTGGTTGATTCAGGCGCGATCCCGGCGACGCTCGAAGCGACGGGGCCGGCGGGCGCGCCGCTTCAGCTCAACGGCGCGGCGACCGATCCCGACGGCGATCAGATTGCGAGCGTCATCTGGACCGATACGCGGCCGGGCCAATCGCCGCAGACAATCGCCAATCAGCTTTCACAAAGCGTGACGCTGGCGCTCGGGCAGCATTCAATCGTTCTGACCGCGAGCGACGGCAAGCCGAACGGGACGGTGAGCACGGCGGCGAAGAACGTCACGGTGCAGGACACGACGCAGCCCGTGTTTTCAAACCTCCCGGCTGACATCACGCAAACGATCACCTCGGGCGCTGGCGCGAACGTGACGTTCAATCTGCCAACGGCGACCGATGCGGTTTCGGGCAATCGCCCGGTCACTGCCAATCCGGCTTCAGCATCGTTCTTCCCAACCGGAATGACGACTGTGACGTTCACCGCCGCTGACGCGGCGGGCAACCCCGGCACGGCCACGTTCAAAGTCACAGTCGTTTGCAATGGCACGGGATGCAGCGGCGGCGGCGCGATGAATTTCAACCTCGCCGCGTTTGCGGGCAGCGGATTGTTCGGTTCGAGCGGCGATGGCAACGCGGCGATCAACGCCGCGTTCAAACAACCACACGGCGTGGCTGCCGGAGCGACCGGCGACGTTTTCATCAGCGACGCCGAAGCCCGCGTCATTCGCCGCGTCAACGCCCAGGGCCTGATCAGCGCATTCGCCGGCACCGGCGCGAAAGGTTTTGCGGGCGATGGCGGCGCGGCTTCGTCTGCACGTTTCAACCATCCAACCGGACTGGCGTTCGACGGCCCGCGCAATGCGTTGTTCGTCGCCGACGCCAACAACCATCGCGTTCGCAGGATTGATCTGGCCAACAACACGATCACGACGATTGCGGGCAACGGCGTCGCCGCGTTGGGCGCGAGCGGCGCGGCGACGAGCACGTCGCTCAACCATCCGATGGGCGCGGCCGTTGACGCATCCGGCGCAGTCTACATCGCCGACACCGGCAACAACCGCGTCTGCAAAGTCGTCAATGGCCAACTGACGGTCGTTGCGGGAACGGGCGAAGTCGGCGGCAGCGGCGACGGCGGCTCGGCGACGGCGGCGAAGCTCAATCATCCGACCGGAGTCGCCGTATCGAGCGATGGCGCGAACGTGTTCGTTGCCGACACCGGCAACAACCGCGCGCGCAAAATCTCCGGCGGAACCATCAATGCGTTCGCGGGAACCGGCGCGAGCGGATTCGGCGGCGACGGCGGCGCAGCGGCTGCCGCGACGTTGAACGCGCCGACAGACGTGATGCTCGATTCAAGCGGCAACTTGTTCATCACCGACAGCGACAACGAGCGCATCCGCAAAGTGAGCGCCAGCGACGCGAAGATCAACACCGTCGCGGGCAACGGCAATGCGGGCAACACGGGCGATGGCGGCGCAGCGACGAGCGCAACGCTCGACACGCCGCGTGGCGTCGCGCGCGATTCAAACGGCGTCGTTTACTTCGCCGACGCGGGCAATCTGCGCGCGCGCAAGCTGACGATGACCGGGCCGCAGAACAATCCGCCAGTTCCTGCGCTGGTTGCGAATCAGAGCCTGAACAAGAACCAGGTTCTCGATGTCGCCTTGTCGGCAACCGATGCCGACAACGATCCGGTGACGTTCAGCGTTGTGCCCGCGTTAGGCTTCGTTTCGATCATCAACGCGAATCCGGCCAATCGCACCGCGACGATGCGCATCAACCCGGCGGGCGGCAATGCCGGCGTTTACAACGTTCAGGTTCAAGCCGCCGACGACAAAGGCGGAACCGGATTGACGCCGGCATTCACGATCACCGTGACCGATCCAAACGCCCCACAGAATCGCCCGCCAGTCGCAGTGGCGAACACGCTGCCATCGAGCGTGGTGGCGCAGAACGGCTCGACCGCGATGGTTGCGCTGGACGGCACGGGATCATCCGATCCCGACGGCGATCCGCTGACCTTCTCGTGGACGGACAATGGGCAGGTGATTGCGACGACCGCGACAGCAGACGTCCCGTTGGCAATTGGCCAGCATTCGATCGTCTTGACGGTGAGCGACGGCAGAGGCGGGACAAGCTCGACTGCGCCGCAAGCGGTCAACGTGACCGCGCCGTCGAACGAGCTGGCGATCAACACGGTCAGCCCCGCCAGCGCCCGTCGCGGCCAAACGGTGATGGTGACGGTGACGGGAACCGGATTCGTTTCAAACTCCATCTTGACAGTGAACGGCGGAGGCGTGACGGTGACGATCACGTCATTCACGAGCACTGAGATCAACGCCAAATTCGCCATCTCGTCGAACACGTCGGCGACGGTGCGTGGCATCACGGTCACTAACCCCGGCGTGGCTTCGGTGACGAAATCGAGCGCGTTTTCGATACTCCCGTGAGTGGCTGATATACTTCGCGCGGGACAAGCTGAGACTTTTCACGCCAGACCGTCGTGGATGAGTGAGACGAGGAGAATACGGAACATACGGAATAAACGGAACATACGGAAAGGCTTTTGAGAAATTTCCGTATGTTCCGGTGCGCCAGGCAAAGCCTGGCTGATCTGGTCGGGTGAAATGTCCCGACCCTGTAGTTGCCCGTTTGACAGGTAGCCGAGCGAGCGTGTGTAGCAGTAATGCTGC
>Ga0247727_10013314_pt1 | contig 13899 bp, 13 predicted proteins | sample WisWelCaveWW1625_FD_202498 | JGI IMG/M metagenome (GOLD analysis project Ga0247727, IMG submission 202498) | Biofilm microbial communities from Wishing Well Cave, Virginia, United States - WW16-25 | ecosystem: Environmental > Aquatic > Deep subsurface > Groundwater > Cave microbial mat | place... | reverse complement strand
ACGCTGACCGGAATGCCCTTGCGGGCCGCCCGCTCGCTGCCACCCGCCGAGACCACTTTGGCGTCCCCCGTGGCAAATTGCACGACACCGGCGCTCTGTCCAAGAGCATAGTTAGTGCCCACTGCGCCAACCACCAGTCCCACCAAGATAACACTCTGTTTCATATCGCCCTCCGGATGGCCGGGTTTCGAATTGTTGGACAGCATGACGCAACTTGCGGACCCGGTGAATGGAATTATTCATCCCCCTTACAGTCCCTCACACACCTACCCTAATCGAACCGCTTCCACAGGCTCAACCACCAGTCCGTCCGGGCATACTCGTAGATGGGGATGTTGGAATCCTGCACGGAACGCAATGCACCAAGGCGGGCCTCGAATTTCGGCGCCAATTCATACCTGAGAATTAACTCGAGGTCTCCCCGCGTATCCTTCCGCTCCGTAAGGAAAATTTCGTCGAACACCTTGTAGCGGGACCTCACCAGGCTGGCAACCGCCGCCAGTTTGACTTTGGGGCCGAGAATTCTCTCCCAGGCGAGGCGGCCTCCAAACCCGGCCCTGTCTCCACTCGGATTTCCCCCTTGGTCCTGGTCGTAGCTCGTCAGAAGCACAACGCTCACTGTCGATTTTTCGTTAAACCGGGTCGTGACACCGGCTCCGGCGTTCAGGAAATCCGCGTCATAGACCCTCAACTCCTCAGACGGATGCCGGTAGCTGCCCAGGTACAGGAAGCCGAGAAGGACGCCGAATGCGCCTGGCGCCGGGGTAGCGGTTTCGCTGACGTCGAGGCTCAGGGCCTTCACGTCCCGGCTCGTGTTGCCGCCCAGCGTATTGCGCAGCAACTGAAGCTGCCCGCGCACCAGGTATTGTTCTCCCGCCCAAGCGAGGCCAAGCCCCCCGCCTCCGCCCCCGACGTCGAACGCCGACTCGTGCGCGTTGGCCCTGGCGAGGAACTCGCCGCTGCCGATCAGGGAGAGCCGCCCGCGCAGCGGGGCCGCGAATTCGATGCCGCCGCCCAGGCTGGCGAAGCTGTCGTCCTTGCGGACGTTCTGATTGGCGAGCTGCACGACGCCGGGCAGCCCCGGCACGAAAATGGAGCCCTGGCCGGGCGCTTGGTTGACGTTGGAACTTGTGCCGGCGGCAAGACTGAGGTATCCGCGCACCGCGACGCCGGCCCCGCGCTCTCCGCGCGCCTGGCCGAGGTAAACCAGCAGTTGCGCGCTGATCGCCGGCGGCGGATCGAGCGCCAGCAACGCCTCGAACGCGGCTGCGGCCTGCGCGCGATTGCCGAGCGCAAGATAAGCCCGTCCGCTGTCGATGCGCGCCCCGGCGTGACCGGGGTCGAGCGCCAGCACGCGGGAAAACGCGATCGTGGCCCGATCCGGCCACCCGGCGTGCAGCGCTGCGCGGCCGAGCGCGTAGTCGTAGGCGATGTCGCCGATGTGCGTGTCTTCTTCGGCGGAGAGCAGCGAGAAAGCCTCGGCGTGATTGCCCGCCGATGACATCGCCGCCGCGCGCACCAGAAGGTCCCCGAGCGCGGACTGCGCCGCGACGTGGCAGGTCCCCACCGCCAGCAGGGCAGCGAGCAGCAATGCGACCAGATGTCTGGCGCGTCGGCGCATCATGTCAGTTGTCCCCGGCGCCGTCGGGCAGCGGTTGCCGCCACGCACCGTATCGGCGAGCGGCCGCGCTGAGGTTATACCCTAGAATTGTCGCTCACATTTCCCCGGCAGGACAGCGTGCTCTCGGATTGGAACCGCTTCTTACTGCGCGCCCTGGCCGTAGCCGCCGGCGGCCTCCTGTTGGCTGGCCTGTTCTCGCACACCACCTTGTACCCGCGTCTGGCCTGGTGGCTGGAGGATGCACTGCAGCGCAGACTCGCGCTTGCGCTGCCAATGGATCGCGTGGTGGTGATCGACGTCGACGAAGTGTCGATGCAGCGGCTGGCGCCGCGGCATGGCGCGTGGCCTTACGCGCGCGACATCTACGCCAAGGCGCATCGTTTCCTGGCGGCGAGCGGGGCGCGCGCGGTCGCCTATGACATTCTGTTCGCCGAGGCACGCGACGGCGACGACGCATTCGGCGCCGCGCTTGACCGGCGCGGCGTGCTGGCCGCCGCGGCTTTGCCTTTTCCGTATGCCAGGCCGGCAGCATACCAGGCGCAATTGGCAGGTGCCGCGCTGTTCGACGCGCAGTCGCTCCCGCAAACTGCCACGCTCGCGCACCCCTGGCCGGACCTGACACTGCCGCTGGCAAAGTTCACGCAGGCGTCGCGGGCACGCGTGGGCGTCATCAGTACGATTGCCGACGACGACGGCGTGGTGCGCCGCGTGGCGCCGTTGCATCTGGCGTACGGCAAGGTCCTTCCCGGTTTTCCCCTGGCCGCGCTGCTCGCGGCGGAGCCCGGGCAGGTGTTGCGCGTGGACGACCGCCGGTTGCGCGTCGGTGATCTCGGCTGGCCCCTGGCTGACGATGGCAGCATTGCGCTGCGCCTGCCCGCCAATATCGCCGACCTGACGGTGGTTCCTTTCCACCAGCTGATCCAAGCCGCCGAAGGGGCTGCGGGCAGCGCGCACATCGGCGACATCGTGAGCGGCCGCATCGTCTTCGTCGGCAGCTCGAGCGCCGTGCTGGGGGACTTCGCGTTCACGCCGGCAGGGCGCCTGCCAGGCCTGCACGTCAATGCGCTCATCGTCGAGAGCCTGCATGCAGGCCAGGTGCTCAGTCCGCCGCGGCCGTGGCTGGACATCGCGCTCGTTCTGCTCGCCCTTGCATTGCCGGCGGGCCTTGCCGGCCGTGGTACCGCGGTGCAGCCGCGCGACTTCCTGATCGGCCTGGTTGCGGGCGTCGCGCTGGTCGCCGGCGCCGGCATCGCCACGGCGGCCGCCAGCCAGCGGTCGCATTGGCTGTTCGCGGCGGTCGCCGGGTTCGCCGCCTTCGCCTTCGCGCTCGCCGCGTGGCTGCTCGCGCTCTACCAGGAGAAGCAGCGCCTCGCCTACGAAAAAGCCGCGGCGCAGGAAGCCAACCGCCTGAAGAGCGAGTTCCTCAACCACATGACGCACGAGCTGCGCACGCCGGTCACGGCGATCATGGGGTTCAACAAGTTCAACCTGTATGGTGACGACATCGGCCGCGATCAGCGTCTGCGCCACAGCACCATCATCGCGCGCAACTGCGAGCACCTGCTGGCGCTGGTCAACAACAATCTCGACCTCGCGCGCATGGAAGCCGGCCAGCTCAACATCGAGCGCGCGGCGCACGAGGCGCGCGCGCTGCTCGACGACGTGGCCACCACCCTGCGCGTGATGGCGCATGGCAAGGGGCTCGCGCTCGAGCAGCAGGTGGCCGCAGGTATGCCGCAGGCCCTGTCGCTCGACGCCTTCCGCGTGCGCCAGGTGCTCATCAATCTGCTCGGCAACGCGATCAAGTTCACGGCGCAGGGCAAGGTCACGCTGGCGGCGCAATGGCAAGCGGGAGAGTTGCGATGCGAAGTGCGCGATAGCGGGCCCGGCATCCCGGCCGACAGCCTCGAGCGCATCTTCCAGCCCTTCCAGCGCGCCCCCGGGGTGACGGCGGCCGGCACCGGGCTGGGGCTGTCGATCACGCGCAAGCTGGTCGAGTTGATGGGCGGCTCGATCAGCGCCCGCTCGCAGCCGGGCCAGGGCTCGGTATTCGAATTGCGCATCCCTGCGCCCGAGGCGGTGCTCACGGTGCCTGCGCCGACGAGTGCCCCGGCGCCGATGCCGGCGAAACTTTCCGGGCGCGTGCTGGTCGCCGACGACAACGCGGACCTGCGCGACCTGGTGCAGATGCAGCTCGGCGAGCTGGGGTTTTCCTGCAAGGCGGTCGGCGACGGCCTCGAGGTCATCGAGGCCATCGAGGCGGCGCTCGCGGAGCCGTACGCGGCGGTGCTGCTCGACATGGACATGCCCTTCATGGACGGCTACGAAACGGTGCGCGTGCTGCGCGAGCGCGGCTACGCAGGGCCGGTGATCGCCTTCACCGCGCACCAGGCGGGTTCCCCCGTCGAACGCGCGTTGGTCGAAGGTTGCGACGATGTGATCAGCAAGCCGGTATCCGTCGAGCGGCTGCGCGAGGCGCTGGCGCCCTTCGTGGAGGGGGCGGCGAAGCCGCGCCGCGACGACAGCGCCGACGCGATCCCGGTGCGGGTGGACGGGCGCCTGCAGACTCTCGTGGCGAGGTTGCTGTCCAATTGCGGGCGCGACCTGGTGCGGATGCGCGCTGCCCTGGACGGCGGCGACCTTGCGGTGACGCGATCCATCGGACACTCGCTGTGCGGGGTAGGCGGCAGCTACGGGTTCGACGAGATCACGCGCATTGGCCGCGCCATCGAGGAGCAGTCGAACCGCGGCGATGCGGACGGTGTCCGTGGCCTGGTGGCGCAACTCGAGGATTACCTGTCGCGCGTCCAGCCGGAATATCGTTGAAGTACTTGCACGAACAACGCATGCTGGAGGCACCATGAAAACCAGGTTCTCCGTCAGCCACCGGGCGAGATCGAAATTCGTCCGGCGCGGCCTGCGCGACTACTTCGAGTACCGCGACCTCGGCATCCAGCGCGCCACGCGCGGCAAGGTGCTGGCGCATGTGATCCGCGCGTGCCCGGGCAAGGCGCCGCACGGCCAGTGGCACCGCCACGACTGCGAGTTGCAGTTCGTCTACGTGCTCAAGGGCTGGGCGGTGTTCGAGTACGAGGGCGTCGGAAGGGTGCGGATGCAGGCCGGCACCTGCTTCTCCCAGCCGCCCGGCATCCGCCACCGCGAGATCCGCCACTCGAAGGACCTCGAGATGATCGAGGTCGTGGCGCCCGCCAAATTCAAGACGGTTTCCCTGGACAAGCCTGCAGCCAGAAAGTCACCGGGCCGTCGTTCACGCGGCTGACCTGCAATTCGGCGCCGACGCGCTGGATGAGGGCGATCAAGCGATGATGTCGGGGATCAGGCGGTCGCGCAGGCGCGCGATCAGGTCCTTCAGCAGAAGCTTGCGCTTCTTCAGGCGGCGCAACTGCAACTGGTCCTGGATGGGGAATTCCACCAGGCGGGCGATGACGTCGTCGAGGTCGTGGTGTTCGGTCTCGAGGGCGTGGATGCGCGCCTCGATCTGCAGGCGTTCCTCTTCAGTCAGCGGCTGGTTGCTCACCGCGCACCCCGCCCGCGACGCTGCTGCCGGGAGTTCAGTAGCTCGGCTTCTGGCGGAAGTACTGCAGGCGGTCGATGGAGCGCACCGTGACGTCTTTCATCTGCATGCCTTGTAGCACGCGTAGCGGCACCTCGACCCCGGCCGCGCCCCGCGCCCAGATCTTGCGGTAAAAGTCCGCGAGCGTAGTGACCTCCTCGCCGGCCACGCCGACCACGATGTCCCCGCCCTTCAGGCCGGCGCGGTCGGCCGGACCCTCGGGCGAGACGCGCGCGACGAACAGCCGTCCGCGCATCTCCTCCGCGTTCAGTCCGAGCCAGGGCCGCAACGGTCCCGCGGCGCGGCCCTTGGCGACCAGGTCCTCGAAGATCGGCTTCAACAAGTCGATCGGCACGAACATGTTGCCGGGGGACTGCGTGCCCGGCCCGCCTGCGTCCGGCACGATCAGCGAGCCGATGCCGAGCAGCTCGCCCCTGGCGCCGATCAGCGCGGCACCCGACCAGTTCTGTACCGGCGGGTAGGTGTAGATCGCGGACTCGAGCTGGTATTCCCAGCTGCCGGAGAATGGCCGCCGTGACACGACGTACACCAGGCTGACCCCTTCGCGCCCGCCGTAGGAGGCGATCATCGCCGGCTCGCGCGCTTCGAGAGCCGCCGAGTCGCCGAGCGGCAGCGGCTTGCCGGAGAACGGCCCGATGATCTTGAGCAGGCCGAAGCCGCTGGCATGGTCGTAGGCGGCCAGCGTGGCGGGCACCGCCTTGCCGTCCGCCGCAATGACTTCGATCGCCTCCGCCTCGATCACCAGGTAGCCGATGGTGAGCACATAGCCTTCGCGCACCAGCACGCCGGAACCCTGGCGCTGCGGCCCGAGGGTGGCGAGGCTGCGCGCGTTGGGCAGGATCTTCGCCTTCACCTGCACCACTGCCGAGAGCGTTTGCTCGGCCTCGTCCTTCGGCTTGTCCTGGGACCAAGCCGGCGCCGCGGCGAGCGCCAGGTACAGCAGCAGCATGCGAAGTACGGCGGTCATGGCGGCCTCCGTGTCGAATGGGCGACCGGAGATATTGTAATCTCGGCCCGATGCGCCTGCTGAGCTGGAACCTGCAGTGGTGCCGCGGCGTCGACGGCAGGGTCGATCCGCGGCGAATTGTGGAATCTGCGCGATCGTTTGCCGATTTCGACGTGCTGTGCCTGCAGGAAGTGGCAGTCAACTACCCGGCGCTCGCCGGCAGCGCAGGCGAAGACCAGGCGGCCGCCCTCGCGGCGTTGCTGCCGGACTACGAGCCATTTTTCGCCATCGCGGTGGACGCACCGGGCGAGCACGGCGTACGCCGGCGCTTCGGCAACATGATCTTGTCGCGATTTCCGGTGCGCCAGGTGTTCCGCCACAGCCTGCCGTGGACTGCGCATGCGCAAACACCGAGCATGCCGCGCGTCGCGCTCGAGGCGGTGATCGAAGCACCCTTTGGCGCACTGCGCGTCACCACGACCCACCTCGAGTACTACTCGGACATTCAGCGCATGGCGCAGGTAGAGCGGCTGCGCGAGTTGCACGCCGAGGCCTGCGGCCACGCGCGCGCCAAACCCTCGCCGCGTAACGACTCAGGGCCGTTTCAATCCCTCGTGCGGCCTTTACCCGCCGTCCTATGCGGCGATTTCAACCTGCCGCAGGGACCGGAGGATTCCATGTATGCGCGCCTGCAGGCGCCGATCGCGCCGGAGGTGCCCCGCTATGTGGACAGCTGGAGGCACCTGAATGCGAAAACACCGCACCCGCCGACTTTCTGCGTGCACGACCGGGAGCATGCTGCGGCACCGTACTGCTGTGACTTCGTGTTCGTGAGCGAAGACCTCGCGCCGCGCGTCGCCGCGGTGCGTGTCGACGGCGAGACGCAGGCTTCCGACCACCAGCCGGTGATCGTGGATTTCAGGTAGCGACGCGCTTCTCGATGCGCGAGCGCAGGGCCTCGACGCGCGCGCGATTGACGCCGTGATCGCGCCGCCCGAGGCGCGAGGCGGAGCGCACCTGCGGGAGGCCCGCCTTCTCGTCGTGAGTGAATTCGTGCAGCGCGAGGCCCGCGGCCGCGCCAAGAACGATGAGCAGAATCGCGGCGAGCGAGCGGCGAAGCATGCAGTGTCGGATGCTACCATCGGCGCGACATCCGCCCACGGGAGGAACGCATGGAAATCTCCGCGCAACAGCTCGCCGAACTGCTGTCGGGCATTGCCCGCGCGCAGGCCGCCGTGGTCAACGGACTGGAGAGTGAATTCGCCGGCGTGCGCAGCCGCCGCGTGGTGCCGATGCTGCAGAATGCGGCGCACCTGCGCGACCACCCCGATCCCACGCTCACCGACCTGCCGGTGCGGATCCTGCTTTCCTACATGGGCCGCGTCGGTCCCGATACCGGAGCCGTCGCGCGCGACCTCGAGCGCCTCTGCACGCCCAGGACCTAGAAGTCCTTCGGCCCCGGCGGGAAGTGCGGTTTTCTCTTCTCCCGATGCGAGGCGATGCCCTCGCGCACCTCGGGTCCGGTGAAGCCAAGCATCTCCAGCGCGAGCGAGTTGTCGAAAGCGGGTCCGGCCAGCCGCAGCCAGTTGTTGAGGCTCGACTTGGTCCAGCGCAGCGCGGTCTGCGCACCCGCGGCAAGCTTGCGCGCCACTTCCAGCGCCTTGGCCTGCAGCTCCGCCTCGTCGCAGCACAGCGACACCAGTCCGATCCTCTCCGCTTCTTCGCCCGACACCTGTTCGCAAGTCAGCAGGTAGTACTTGGCTTTCGCCATGCCGCACAGCAGCGGCCAGACGATCGCCGCGTGGTCGCCCGCGGCGACGCCGAGGCGGGTGTGGCCGTCGATGATGCGCGCATTCTTCGCGGCAATCGAAATGTCGGCCAGCAGCCCCGCCACCAGCCCGGCGCCCACCGCCGGGCCGTGCATCGCCGAGATGACGATCTTCGAGCAGTTGATCAGGTTGTAGACCAGGTCGCGCGCCTCGCGCCAGACGCGCGCGCGCGTTTCGAAGTCCTGCGCGATGTCCTCCACCAGCGACAGGTCGCCGCCGGCGGAGAAGCCGCGCCCTGCGCCGCGGATGATGGCGACGCGCACTTCCGGGTCGCGATCCACGTCGCGCCAGATCTCGGCCAGCTCCGCGTGCATGCGGTGGCCCGCCGTGGAGAGCTTGTCGCCCTCCTTGCCCATCACGATTTCGAGGATGCCCGGCTCGACCAGCCGGATTTTCAGGTCCTGGTACCTGGAGTAGTCCATCGCTCCATTCTACAATTGGGCCATGCGTACGCCCGAGGCGCGTTTCGCGTTGCTTCCCGGATTTCCGTACCCGCCGCGCTACCTGGAATGGCGCGGGCTGCGCGCCCACTACGTGGACCAGGGCCAGGGCGGGCGCACGTATCTGTGCCTGCATGGCGAGCCGACGTGGAGCTACCTGTACCGCCGGATGACTCCGCCGTTCCTTGCCACGGGCGCGCGGGTGGTCGCGCCTGACTTCATCGGCTTCGGCCGCTCGGACAAGCCGCAGGAGGAATCTTTCTATACGTTCGACATGCACCGCGCATTCCTGCTCGAATTCATCGAGCGGCTGGATCTTTCTCGCATCACGCTGGTGGTGCAGGATTGGGGCGGTCTGCTGGGACTTACCCTGCCGATGGAAATGCCGGAAAGATTCGAACGCCTCCTGGTGATGAACACCGCGCTCGGAACGGGCGATGTGCCGCTGTCGGAAGGCTTCGTCGCCTGGCGCGCCTACGTCAACAAGACGCCGGACCTGCCCTGCGGCAAGCTGATGCAGCGCACCTGCCCTCACCTCACCGCAGAGGAAGCCGCTGCCTACGACGCGCCGTATCCGGACATAGCATCGAAAGCCGGCGCGCGCGCGTTTCCGAACCTGGTGCCGGACCGGTCGGACGCGCCTGGCGCGGCAATCTCGCGCAGGGCGCGCGACTGGTGGATGAATTCCTGGCACGGCGAATCCTTCATGGCGATCGGCGCGACGGATCCGGTGCTGGGCCCCCCTGTGATGAACGCCTTGCGCAAGATCATCCGCAATTGTCCTGAACCCTACTTGCACGCCAAGGGCGGGCATTTCCTGCAGGAGTGGGGCGAAGACATTGCTGCGGAGGCGCTGAAAAGATGGACGTAACCTACGCAGACGTCGCCGCCGCGCACGAGCGCATCAAGTCTTACGCCAGGCGCACCCCGGTGCTCACTTCGAGCACCGTGGACGAGCTCACCGGCGCCAGGGTGCATTTCAAGTGCGAGAACTTCCAGAGGATGGGGGCGTTCAAGTTCCGCGGCGCGTACAACGCGCTGTCGCAGCTCTCCGACGAGCTGAAGAGGAAGGGCGTGGTCGCCTTTTCTTCGGGCAACCATGCGCAGGCAGTAGCGCTCGCCGGCAAGCTTCTCGGCATCCGCGCCACCATCGTCATGCCGACGGATGCGCCGAAGGTGAAGCTGGAAGCGACGCGCGGCTACGGGGCCGAGGTCGTCTCGTATGACGCGAGCAACGAGGACCGGCAGAAGATCGCCGAAAAGTTGGCTGCCGAACGCAGCTTGACCGTGATTCCGCCGTTCGACCACCCGCACATCCTGGCGGGACAGGGCACCGCAGCGAAGGAGTTGATTGAGGAAACCGGTCCTCTCGATATCCTGTTGGTGCCTTGCGGCGGCGGTGGGCTGCTCTCCGGTTGCTCGATCGCGGCGAAGCATCTCTCGCCCGCCTGCCGCGTGATCGGCGTCGAGCCGGCGGCGGGCGACGACGGAGCACGTTCGTTCAAGGCAAAATCGCTTCAGATAATCAAGCTGCCAGAAACCATCGCCGACGGAGCGCGCACCACTTCGCTCGGGAAGATCACCTTCGCGCTCATCCAGAAGCACGTGGACGACTTCCTCACGGTGACGGACGAGGAACTGCTGAAGACGATGTTCTTCCTGTGGGAGCGGATGAAGATGCTGGTCGAGCCAACCGGCGCGCTCGCGGCGTGCGCGCTGCTGCAGGGAAAGATTGATGCGCAAGGAAAGAAGGTCGGCGTGGTGATCTCGGGAGGAAACGTGGACCTCGCCTGGGCTGCGCGGCAGCTGGCGCGCTAGCTCGCGCCGTAAAACGCGTACCGCTTCCCCTTCTCCGCCTTCGACGCGTACATCGCCTTGTCGGCGAGCGCGATCAGCTCATCGCCGCCCTCCGCGTCGTCCGGAAACACGCTGATGCCGATCGAGCAGGACACCTGCGTCACGCCGCCCGCGAGTGACAGCGGCACGCTGATCATGTCCGCCACTTTCTCCGCCACCATGCCGACGTCCTCAGCGCGGTCGAGCTCGCCGGCCAGGATGATGAACTCGTCGCCGCCATAGCGCGCCACGGTATCCGAGCCGCGCACGCTGGTGCGCAGGCGCGCCGCCAGCTGCACCAGCGCCTGGTCGCCGACGGGGTGGCCGCGCGTGTCGTTGATGCGCTTGAAATCGTTCAGGTCCACCATCATCACGGCCACCTTCTTGCGGTTGCGCTTGGCGAGCTCCAGCGCGAGCGTGAGGCGCTGCTGCATCGAAGTGCGGTTGGGCAGCCCCGTGAGCGGGTCGTGCTGCGCCATGAAGCGCAGGTGCTCCTCCTGCACGCGCAACTGCTCCATCAGCAGCTCGCGCTCGCCTGCCTCGCCGCGCAGGCGCTCGTTGGCCCTGTTCAGCTCTGCTGTGCGCAATGCGATGCGCGTCGCCAGCTCGCGCTCGTTTTCCCGCGTCGCCTCGAGCAGCTGCTGCTGCGTTTCCAGCGACTCGGCGTGCGCCGCGGCGCGCTCGCGCCGCAGGGTGTTGATGCGGTCGCCCAGCGCGAAGGACAACAGCAGTACGTCGAGCGCGAAGCCGAAGTGCAGGCCATAGATGGTGATGAAGTTCGTCGGCACCAGCGCGAAATTGCGCAGCGCGCCGAACAGGATGAACGCCAGCAGCGCTGCCCAGGCGAGCAGGAAATAGCGCGCCGGCCGGTAGCCGTCGAGCAGGGCGCGCACCGCCACGAAGATGGACAGCGCGGCGGCGAGGAAGCCGAGCACCGAGATCGTGCGCAGCACCTCGCCGTAGGTCAGCAGCCAGCCGGTCGCCGAGCACAAGGCGAGCGCGAAGCCGGCCGCGGTGATCGCGACCATCGCCCAGTCGGCGCGCTGTGCGATGCGGCGGGTGTCGAGGAAGGCGCGCGCGAACAGCGCCCCCAGCGCCAGCGTGAGCGAGAGCGTGGTGGCGGCCGCGTGGTTCGCCCACCAGGGGCTCTCGGGCCACAGGTACTGGTAGGCGAGTCCGTCGTAGCCGAACAGGAACAGGCCGAACGCGGTCGCATACAGCACGTAGATGAGGTAAGTGCGGTCCCGCACCGCGGAGAACAGCATCAAGTTGTACGCCACCAGCGCCAGCGCGAGGCCGTAGAACAGGCCGAGCACCAACTGCGCGTCGCGGTCGCGCTCGGCGAAGGCCTCCGGCCGCCACAGTGCGAGCGGCACGGTCAGCACACTCTCCGATTCGAGCCTGAGGTAATACACGTGCGGCCCCGGCTGCTGCGGCACGCTGAAACGGAACACGTGGTTGCGGTGCTTCACTTCGCGCGCCGCCCAGGGGTAGTCATCGCCCGCAACGCGTGTCCAGTAGCGCGGCGCGTCGTCGAGCCGCGGCTCGGGCAGGTGGAACTCGATGCGGTCGATGCTCGGAAAGGCGATCTCCAGCAGCAGTTCCTCGTCGGGCGGCGCGCCGCCGGGCAGGCCGAGGCGCAGCCACCACGCCGAGCGTGTGTAGCCGAAATTGAGCGGGCCGGCGGCCGCCGGGACGAAGCGCGCGGCATTTTTCGGCCCGTGCAGGTCGTCCAGCTTCAGCTGCCTGCCGGGATCCTCCAGCACTTCTACGTGGGCGCCCAACTCCACTCGCCCGTCCGCACCGGGTAACGGCGCCGGATCGCGCGCGAGCGTCGCGGACGCGAAGATAAGCAGGGCCAGGAAGGCAAGCGCGCGCGGCATGGGGATTGCGGCAATCATAGCCGCAGGCGGTGCGTGCGGTAAGATGCGCGCCTTCATGCGCGCCATCCAGATTGAGAATCCCGGCGGACCCGAGGTGCTGCAGCCGGCTGAGCGCCCGCGTCCCGAGCCGAAACCGCACGAGATCCTGGTCAAGGTTGCCGCCGCGGGCGTCAACCGCCCCGACGTGCTGCAGCGCATGGGGCTGTATGCTGTCCCACCCGACGCCTCGGATCTGCCCGGCCTGGAGATCGCCGGCGAGGTTGTCGCCTGCGGCAGCGCGGTGACGCGCTGCAAGGTCGGCGACCATGTCTGCGCCCTGACCCATGGCGGCGGCTATGCCGAATACTGCGTGACGCCCGAAGTGCAGGCGCTGCCGGTGCCCAAGGGCCTGTCGATGGTCGAGGCTGCCTCGCTGCCGGAGACCTTCTTCACCGTCTGGTCGAACGTCTTCGACCGCGGCAGGCTCGCCCCCGGAGAGACCCTGCTGGTGCAGGGCGGCACCTCGGGCATCGGCGTCACCGCGATCCAGATGGCGGCGGCGATGGGCAACCGGGTGTTCGCCACCGCGGGTACGGATGAAAAGTGCGCTGCCTGCGTGAAGCTCGGCGCCGCTGCCGCTTTTAACTACAAGACTCAGGATTTCGTGGCCGGCGTGAAGGCCGCCACGGGCGGCAAGGGCGTGGACGTGATCCTCGACATGGCGGCGGGCGACTTCGTGCCGCAGGAACTCAAAGCCCTGGCCGACGAGGGACGCCTGGTGTTCATCGCCTTCCTGCGCGGGCCCAAGACCGAACTCGACGTGAACGAAGTCATGCGCAAGCGCCTGACGATCACCGGCTCGACGCTGCGCCCGCGCCCGGTGGAATTCAAGGGCGCGGTCGCCCGGAGCTTGCGGGAAAAAATCTGGCCGCTGATCGAGGCCGGGAAAATCAAGCCGGTGATCTACAGGACCTTCCCGCTCGCGCAGGCAGGCGAGGCGCACAAGCTGATGGAATCCTCGCAGCACATCGGCAAGATCGTGCTCACGCTCTGACCGCGACGCGCCACAGCAAGCCCGCGGTGGTTGCCTCCGCGATCGGCGGTGTACGAGGCCGGATGCGCAAGCGCAAGGCGTCGAGGGCGTTGCTCGCGCTATTGCGCAGTTGCCCGGTGGATCTCAGCCGGATCGTCATCCGTGATCGTTCGGTGCCTCGCACCATCGATCTCGGATGAGCTAGCTTCTTACAGAGGCGCCCGAGACCCACAAGCCGACGAAGTCCTTGCAGCATTTCGGCAAGATCGTCCTCACCGTTTAGGAAGAATCAGATCAAGCGGCATATCGTCGTTTCCGCGAAAGCGGGAACCCCCGCTGCTCGATCGCCTGTCCGATGGTCTGCTATCGACCTATTCTGTTGAAAAACTCGCTTGCCTTGCCCGGTCGAACACCGCATCGAAAAGTCGACCGCTCAGAATGCGCTACAAGCGACGCTAGCGAACCGGGTAAGGGTTCGACGACCCCCAGAATTCACTCAGAAAATAGTGCGGAGGAGTTTTTCAACAGAATAGACCCGAAGCGGACATTGCGGGAGCCTGAAGATCGGACACCGACATCGCTGGAAGTCCGCTTCGTCCCGTAAAGGAAGGGATAGATCCTATGTAGGGCCGCGGGCGTTAACGTCTGGTGGCTTTTCTCAACCCTTGTGAAGAGAAGGAGACCAGGAGATGAACGCCGCGACCCATGGAATGGAAGTTAACGCATCTGCGCCGGTG
>Ga0247727_10013313_pt1 | contig 13901 bp, 10 predicted proteins | sample WisWelCaveWW1625_FD_202498 | JGI IMG/M metagenome (GOLD analysis project Ga0247727, IMG submission 202498) | Biofilm microbial communities from Wishing Well Cave, Virginia, United States - WW16-25 | ecosystem: Environmental > Aquatic > Deep subsurface > Groundwater > Cave microbial mat | place... | reverse complement strand
AGGAATATACCAACCGAAGTCCATGAATTCAATTGCCGGGATTGCTTTTCGGGGGTGATGCTCGTATCTTGGGTCACTGGTTGAACGCTCCGTGTGTGCGGGAAATTCATGTACTCTTCACAAACTGCACGTCTGCCATTGACGCTGATTCGCTTACCACACTATTCACAATTGGCATGATACGACTACCTCACGGCCCGAACGGAGACCTTGATCAACGCCTGAACGATGTCGACATGCGCTTGTCCCGGCTTGTTCAAGTCCCCATGACCTTTGACGCAAGCCAATGGCCCCCTCAGAAGAAAGAACTTCTCAAAACACTCCTTGAAGCCGGAAGAGCACTCCATGAGGCCTACCTGCACCAATGGCTGCCGGAAGGCATCCCTCTGCGTGATAGCCTGGAGCTATGTACGGACGAGCTGTCGGCGAAACTTCATCGTCTTGTCGTGAGAAACGGCGGGCCGTTTGACAAGATGGATGATTTTGCAGTGTTCGCTGGAAACGACAAGAAGGCTCCCGGATGCGCGTTCTATCCGCCCGACATGACGAGAAGGGAATTTGAAGCGTCCGTCGATGCTGATCCCGACCAGCGCGAAAAACTCATGAGTCCGTACACAGTTGTCCGAAGGGAGGGAGGCAAGCTCGTTCCCATCCCCTTTCATCGGCATTTTGCTCCGTTTGTTGAATCTGCTGCAATGCATCTTCGAACGGCCAGCCAACTTGCCGAGTCACCGGCTCTCAGGAAATTCCTCGCAAGCCGCGCCGAGGCCCTCACAACAGACGACTACTATCTGAGCGATCTCGATTGGATTGAACTCGATGGGAGTGAATTTGAGATGCTCATCGGTCCGTACGAAATGTATGATGACGGGCTCATGGGATTGAAGGCATCCTATGAAGTGGCAATCGGAGTAAGGAATAAAGAAGAAAGCGAACGGCTTGAAATGTATGGTCGACACCTTGACGCGCTCGAGCAGTATCTCCCCAACGAGCAGCGCCATAAGCGTTCCTCTTCCGGTCTTGTATCTCCGATGGTTGTCGTGACCGACTTGTTTCGCGGGGGAGACGTCGCAACGGGCTACCAGGCCGTCGCGGCAAACCTTCCAAACGACCCCCGGGTCCATGTGACCAAGGGAACAAAAAAGACTTTTTGGAAGAACATGATGGATGCACGCATGGAGCATATCACGACGCCCCTCGGCCGTGCAATGATTTCCCCCGACCAGATCTCATCCATGACCTCGAGGGGCATGTTCAGTTTTATCCTCCTCCATGAATTGAGCCATGCCCTCGGTCCCCGTTATGTCGGCGCGAACAACAATTCCCTGACGGTGAATCAGGCGCTGAAGGATCACCACATGCCGATCGAGGAAGCAAAAGCAGACATGACGGGTCTCCACTCGATGAGGTACTTTATCGAAAAAGGAATCATTCCCCGTGCAATGGAGGCGGAACACTACGTTTCTTATCTCGCGTCAATCCTCCGGAGCATTCGGTTTGGCAGCGGAGAAGCCCACGGCATGGCGGCAATCTGTGAGTTCAATTTCCTGCGGGCACGTGGGGCACTTTCAGTCGACTCGCTGACAGGAAAATGGTCGGTGGTGAACGCAGTTATTCCGGATGCGGTCTCGGCAATGGCCGGCGAACTTCTGGCGATCCAATCGGCAGGGGACCGTGATGCTGCGGCTGGCTTCTTGCAGAAATGGGGAACGATCGCTCCCGAGGTCAAGGAGGGGTTGAGAAGGCTGGACGATCTTCCGGTGGACATTGAGCCGGTCTATTCAATCAGGTGGAACTGAGGGACTGGAGGGCGGGAGAGAGATGTCTGAAAACCATAACGTTGGACTCCTCATCGTGGAGGATGACATAGAGATCCGAATCCTCCTTTCGGAAGTATTCCGCATTGAGCAATTCGAAGTGTACCAGGCCTCCGATGGCGAAGAAGGTCTCAACGTGTTTATCGCTCATCAGGACAAGATTGCCCTTGTCATCACCGATCTCGGGCTTCCAAAGCTGGGCGGAGTGGAATTGATTGAACGGATACGCGCCATCAAACCGGCGGTGAAGATCATCGGGTCGAGTGGTTATGGCCGGATCAATATTCGCGAGGAAGTACTGCAGGCGGGAGGAGATGAGTTCATCCCGAAGCCATACGTGACTGCTGAACTGATCAAGACCGTACGACGGTTTTTGCTCGACAGCTGAAAGTCGATCTACCGCGCATTCCAATGAAAACACTGACGGAATACCTCTGGTTCAACACCAGAACACAACGCGAATACATCAACATTACGCCGCAAGTTCAGGAGATTGTCGCACGAAGCGGAGCACAGGAGGGCATGGTCCTTGTTTCTGCAATGCACATTACGGCAGGCGTGTATGTCAATGATGCTGAAGAAGGACTGATTCAAGATATTGATGAGTGGCTGGAGCGCCTTGCGCCGTTCAACCGGTCGTACCAGCATCATCGGACAGGAGAGACGAACGGAGATGCTCATCTCAAGAGCCTTCTGATCCATCACGAAGTGATCATTCCGATTACCAAAGGGTCGCTCGATCTTGGGCCATGGCAGCAAATCTACTATGCCGAGTTCGATGGGAAGAGAAGGAAGCGCGTGGTCGTAAAGGTTATGGGGGAATGAGGTGAACGGCAGGCTATCCGTGAAATGGAGACTATGACACCTACCTACCCGCACCACACCTCGAAGAACATGAAGATTCAATTTCGCAAAGACTTCCGACTGAAGCGCCTCACCGTTTACATCTCGTCCCGGCGTTCCCCGATCCGCGGCCTGCTCCAGGTCATGGTTTTTGCCTTCCTCGCGGTGCTCCCAGGGGATGTTCATGCCAGGTTTGGAGTTCCGACAGAGCCGTTAAAACTCTTTGTGGATTTTGCCCGATACCGGGGGGATACACAACATCTCTATGTCGAGTTCTACTACTCCTTCTCCCAAAAGTCGTTGACCTATCGACCTGATTCAGCAGGTTTCAGTGCCGGCGTAGATATGACCCTCATCGTGCGAAACGGGGATTCAGTTGTGTATGGAGACCGTTGGGTTGTTCCTCACCATCTGTCAGATTCATCGACATTTTCCGCGGCGTTTGACTTGGTGGCTGTCTCGGCCCTTGAGCTTCGGAGTGGGGATTATGTCGCAACGATAGTGGGACGCGATCTCCACAACCCTGCATCAAAGGATTCCGTTCTGATCGCCATCCCCATTCGCATGATCGATTCCTCAAGAGTGGTTGTGAGTGACCTGGAGCTGGCTAGCGAAATCCGACAGGGCAACGCAGGAACTTCTTTCTTCAAGAACACCTTCGAGGTCATTCCAACTCCGAAGGGTATTTACACACAGGATCAAGTCTGTTTTTACTATGCCGAGATGTACAACCTCCTTGCCGGAGAAGACCGCCAACATATTGTCGTTCGGACAGGTGTTCGCGATGCCGTTGGACGTGAGGTGATTACGCGGGAAAAGCAGCGAAAGAGGGGAGCGGAATCCGGCATTCTGGTCGACCAGATCGCCGTCAACAAGCTGAGAACAGGAACCTATACCCTCAGTGTCGCACTCCTGGATTCTGGAAAGAGAGTATTGACATCTTCGGCAAAGAAGTTTTTTGTCTACAATCCATCCCTTGGAATCGATTCTTCTCTTACCAGCTCACCCGGTGCTGGATTCTCAGCGGTGTATGCAGCGATGAACGAGCCTGAGCTGGACCGGGAATTCACTTTTGCAATCTATGAGTCGACTGAGGACGAAGAACATCGGTTCAAGGAGCTTTCGGGAGTCGAATCCAAGTCGACGTTCCTGGAAGAGTTTTGGAAACGGAGGCCGGAAGGTCTTCGGAAGGAGTACCTCGAGCGGGTTGCTTATTCCAACCAGAACCTTCGCGTCCTTGGAAGGGAAGGATACAAGACCGACCGGGGTCGCGTTCACGTTGTCTATGGTCCCCCTGATGATATCGAGCGTCACCCCAACGAGCCAGACTCGAAGCCCTATGAGATCTGGAGCTACAACAATATTCAGGGGGGAGTGATCTTCGTGTTTGTGCAGCGAATCTCCGGAGGTCAGTACGAACTGGTCCACTCCACACACCGGAATGAACTGCGCGACGATCTCTGGAAATCGCGATACGCAGATACCGCGCGGTGAATCGCTCTTCACCCGGACTCTGGGGAGTACTGCCCTTGCACAGAAGATCCTGTGGCCTGGGGGCGATCAAGTTTCTGGTTGCGCTGGTGACAAAGGGTAATGGTTGAAGCGGTCGAATATGCGCTATTTCTCCTGATCCGCGGCGCAGCCCGACTGCTGCCATTTCGGATTGCAGGCAGGATTGGTGCTTCGCTGGGAGCGCTGGTCTTTCATCTCCTTGGTTTTCGAAAGCGCGTGACGCTCGAGAATCTGCAAAACGCCTTCCCCGAACTTTCTGAACGAAACAGAAAAGCAATTGCCCTCGGCGCCTTCAAGAACTACGGAACTGCTGTCCTGGAAATGCTCTGGGCCTCACAGCAGTCCGACGACGCGCTTCGAAGAACTGTTTGTTTGCAGGACCGCACGATTGCCGACCGTTGCATTGAGGGAGGCAAAGGCGTGATCCTCCTTTCAGGACATTTTGGAAACTGGGAGTTTCTCATCCACGGTTTGAGGCTGCATCTCGGACGCCCAATGGTGATTATCGTCCAGCGGCAAAGCAATCGGATGATTGACCGTCTCATCGATAACGGAAGGCGAAGGCATGGCAATGTTACGATTCCCATGGGGCCTTCATCCCGGGACGCATTGCGCTCGCTGAAGGAAGGAGGCATCCTGGCGATGCTGGGCGACCAGAGCGGTCCGAAGGAGGCAGCGTTTGTGCCGTTTTTTGGGCGGCTGGCGGCCACTCATCGCGGAGTTGCGGCGTTCAGCCTGAGGTCGGGAGCGCCGATCCTCATGGCGTTCCTCGTCCGTCAGTCGGATGGAACATATCAGGCACTGTTCGAGAATGTCGATCGGTCAGGACTCGATGAATACTCCGACGAGAACATCGTCGAATTGACACGACGTCACGTGGCGGTGCTTGAGCAGCACATCCGGCGATATCCGGATCACTGGCTCTGGATGCACAAACGCTGGAAGCATACTCCCGGGCCCGAGTCTCCGCGGAACGCAACTGAAGCGGCCTGATGAAGAGCCCGCACAAAGTTCTCATCTTTCATACGGCCTTCATCGGCGATATCATCCTCGCATTACCTTTGGTTCAGGTGCTGCGTGAGCATCTCCCCGATGCCCGTATCGGCTTTGTTGCCATTCCTTCCGCGGCCGGAGTCTTGCAGCATCATCCCGCCATCGATGAGATCGTCATATTCGACAAAAAGGGAAGGGATCGGGGAATCGCAGGAGTGATGCGATTGGCCGCGCGTCTCCGACACGGGGGATACGATCTGGCAATTATACCTCACCGATCGATTCGAAGCGCTTTGGTAGTGACGCTGGGACGGATTCCCCGGCGAATCGGGTTCTCGACGAGTACAGGTCGATTCCTGCTTACCGATAGAGTTCTTTATCGGCCGGACCTTCATGAGATTGAACGAAACCTGTCGTTGCTCCAGCCGCTGGGCATCCCGGTCTCGGGCTTGCAACTGCCGTCGATCTTCCCCGATCAGAGCGACCGTGAAATCGTCGATCGGGAGATCCGGAATCGGTTCGGTCATCGACCGTTGCAACCCATGATTGCCATCGCCCCAGGTTCGGTTTGGAACACAAAACGTTGGCCTTCGGAAAAGTTTGGTGAACTTGCACAAATCCTTGTGGATATCAACTTCCATATTGCCTTTGTCGGTGGAGAGGAGGACCGTGCTCTCTGCGAACAGATCTCGCTCTCACAACCACGGGAGGGGATTCTCAATGCAGCGGGACAGCTCTCGCTGCTCCAATCAGCCGAGATCATCCGGAGAAGTGATGTTCTCGTTTCCAACGACAGTGCCCCGATGCATCTTGGCGTTGCGGTCAGGACCCCCGTTGTTGCTCTCTTTGGCGCCACCGTTCCGGAATTCGGGTTTGCGCCACGCGGAGACCTGGACAGGATTTTCCAAACGAAGGGATTGTCCTGCCGACCCTGCTCTATTCATGGAGGGAGAAAATGCCCCATCGGGACGTTCGACTGTATGTTGAGGATTGAACCTCGTGAAGTTGTTGCGGCAATTCAAGACATTATCCGAACAAGACTTGAGCAAACGCCCGCACCCGGGAAGGAGAAGATTGATTGATTTGTCCGGCTAGTGCCGTTTCAAATAAGTCACCCTACAAAAACAACTGCGCAGCCGGCTCGCCTCGAGGCGCCCGCTCCGCTGAGGCGGAGCCGAGGCGAGAAGCCACGGGACCTGGGCCTCATCGGCCTTCGGGCCCGCTTCGTCGAGATCACGGCCTTTTCCGGAGCGAGGCAAGCGAGGCCGGCCCGCCCACGGCCGATCGACATGCTTGGAGTGGTCGAGGCCGGGGGGTGCCCGATTCCAACAGGACAACTGCATCGCAAACCACATACTACCTTTTTGGAATCGGCGCCAGGCAGATCCTTTTCGCCCTTCTTGTGAGTCTTCCCGTGTTTGCATCGGATCGGATTCAGCTTGGGCAGGCATTTCTAGACCTGAAGAGCGATGGCATTCTGATGAATGTTTCGGCGCATCCCGATGACGAAGATGGTTCGACGCTTGCCTACTACAGGATGAAGTATGGGATGACGACCCATTCCGTTTTTTTTACGAGGGGCGAAGGGGGTCAAAACGAGATCGGGTTCGAGCTCTATGAAGAACTTGGAGTCATCAGAACGGACGAAACTTCCAGCGCCGCTCAAGTATTGGAGACGGAACCACATTTCCTGAACTTCCCTGATTTTGGGTATTCGAAGAGCGCGGCTGAGACGTTCGAAAAGTGGGGAGGTGAGCAGGAAATGCTGCGGCGCTTCGTGTACTTCATCCGGAGGCTCAAGCCTGACGTCATTTTCAGTAATCACAACCCTGGTGCTGGCCATGGCCATCACCAGGCAGTAGCGCAGACCTTGATGGAATCCTTTAGCGCGGCTGCAGACTCGTCAGTGTTCCGTGAACAACTCGATCTCCCGGGAATAGAACTCTGGCAGCCGAAAAAGCTCTATCTCCGCGTAAGATCCGGTGGGGACAAGATCGATGTGACAAACAGGACCGGAGAGGAGAACCCTCTTCGGTCAACATCGTACGTTGATATCGCAACCGAAGCGCTCAGAAAGCACCGCTCGCAGGGAATGGACAAGGCAGATCTTCGTCGATTCACTGGGGGAATCACTCAATACAAAATGGTGAAGGCCTCAGCCACCTATCCTCCCGACTCCACCTCTTTTTTTGCCGGGATTTTGTCAGCGGATTCTCTTGCTCCGAGATATCTCCGGGCTATCAAGGCCGGGATGGACAGCCTGTCGGAACAGATGACGAAAACGGAGCTTCACTCCAGACTATGCCGGTTGCTTGAAAGACTTCGAGCCGATAATACTTCAGAAATCCGCCTCCGGGACCAATGGCGGGAAGAACTTGAGCGACTCCTCCTCATTGTTCAAGGCATTCAGTTGAATATCTTCCCTGAGGATCGGGTTGTGATTCCGGGACAGAAAACGCGTGTCTGGGTGAAGGTGACTCCACGCGAGTCGGCCACCCTGCAGGATGCGCGATTCAGTCTGCCGGAAGGATGGGATATCCAACATGAGAAACTCTTTGAGAATCATGGAACCCTCGAATTCGCAATGACCGTCGGAGCAAACGTACAATACACACTTCCGCGGGTCAAGACTCAATACGATCCCGTTGAACGAAGAATGGCGCATCCGGTGGAAATCGGGCTTCTGATCGATGGGAGAGAAGTTCTGTTGAGATCATCGTTACGGATTGATATTGCGCCTCCTCTTGAAGTTTCCATTGAGCCGGCGATCGCATGGATCCCTGAGCACAGGGCTGACGAGGAAAAGGAATTCACGTTCCACATCGTGAACCACTTTCCGAACAAGACTGCCGGGCGGGTGCATGCGCAGCTGCCTGCCGGATGGAAAGCCGAGAGCAGTCCCTTTGTCATTGGTTTTGAGGACAGCGCAACGGTCGGGACGGTTCTCGTCAGGCCCCCACGCGGAATCAGAAGCGGAGAGTATGACATTCGATTTGATGCGGGTGATGGTGCATGCGACGTCAAGGTCAAGGTTTTCCCCATCAATCTCTCGTCTGACTTGCATTTTGGATTGGTGAAGAGCTACGACAACACCATTGAAGAAGTGAGTAAGGAGATGGGCCTTCCGTGCCTACCTCTTTCATCTGATGATATTTCCGATGGAGACCTTTCCCGGTTCCCGACGATCGTTATCGACATTCGTGCATATGCCGTGAGACCTGATCTGGTGGAACAGAACAAGCGACTCTTGGAATATGTGCACGATGGGGGACACCTTGTCGTAATGTATCAAAAGGAACAGGACTGGCATCCTGAGTATGCCCCCTATCCGTTCTTAGTAAAGCGGAAGCGTGTCACACAGGAGGATGCCCCGGTGAACATTCTTCTTCCCGGGCACGTGCTTCTCAATAAGCCGAATCGAATCGCGATGGAAGATTGGAATGGATGGATTCAGGAACGCGGAGTCTATTTTCCAGACGAAGTGTCACTGGAATACGACCAGTTGATTTCCTGCTGTGATTTCGGTGAACAACCTCTTTCCACGGGCTGGCTGATTGCCCGGTACGGAAAGGGTTCCTACATGTACACTTCGTATGTCTGGTATCGCCAGTTGAAAGAGCGACACCAGGGTGCGCTGAAGTGTTTTGCAAATATGATTTCCTATCCATCCTTTCGTTGATGAATCTCTCCGGTGCTTGCGTACTTAGTTCGTTGATGGTATCCGTGACGCTTGCCGCAGGATGCTCCGGCTCTTCCGAAAAGACCGTGGTCGTCTATTCTCCTCACGGCAAGGAAATGCTCTCCGAGTTTGAAAAAGCCTATGAGGAGGGGAGGCCGGAGGTTGATATCCAGTGGCTGGATATGGGCTCGCAGGACGCACTTGACAGAATTCGCACCGAGCGGAACAACCCACAGGCAGACCTTTGGTGGGGTGCGCCGTCGCTGATGTTTTCCCGTGCGGAGCAGGAAGGGCTTCTGGAACGTTACCTTCCCACATGGGACAGTGCGATCGGGCTCGACCAGAAAAGCCCCGGAGGATTCTGGTATGGAACCTTCATTACTCCGGAAGTGATCATGTACAATAACCGCATCCTAAGTGACAAGGATATCCCCCGCGACTGGGATGATCTCCTGGAGGAGAAATGGAGGGACAAGATCATTTTCCGGTATCCTCTTGCCTCGGGGACGATGAGGATCATTTTCGCTGCGCTCATTCAGCGCGCGGCGTTGGAGTCTGGAAACATTGAGGACGGCTTCGCCTGGCTTCGGGCGCTCGACGCGAATACCAAATCGTATACGGCAGATCCAACACAACTCTACCTGAAAATCGCAAGGGAGGAAGGTGTCCTGACGCTCTGGAACCTTCCCGATGTTATTCTTCAAAGAGATCGCAACCAGTATCCGTTCGGATTCAAAATCCCGGAAAGCGGAACCCCTCTGATTATCGACGGAATTGCACTGGTGAAAGGTGGGGCTCAACGCGAAGAGGCAACTCGCTTCTACGAATTCGTCACGTCCCGCGAAAGCATGCTCCGACAGGCGAAGGAGTTTTACAGGATTCCCTCCCGGAACGATATACCGGCGAATGAACTTCCTTCATGGATCTCATCACTGGCCCTGAAACCGATGCCGGTCGACTGGCACTCTCTTGCAGAATCCGAACAGGACTGGATGCGTCGGTGGGACCAGACCGTGAAAGGAAAAGGGAGAGCCGAAGGTTCCCTCAACTAACCGCTGGGCCAAGATTGTCGTCAATAGCCATTGAGAACGTTTCCAAGTATTTTGACCGGCGCCCCGTGCTTGAGAGGGTGAACCTTCAAATTGCTTCCGGCGAGTTTTTTTCCATTCTCGGCCCGAGCGGCTGCGGAAAGACAACGCTCCTGCGGATCATCGCGGGGTTTGAACAGCCGACGGAGGGAAGGATCCTTCTTGATGGCCAGGACGTCACTTCAGTTTCTCCGAGGACCAGAGGGGTCGGCATGGTGTTTCAGAACTACGCGTTGTTTCCGCACATGACTGTTGCCGGGAACGTTCAGTTTGGGCTCAGGCACAAGGGAGCAACGACCTCAGAGATTCGCCAGAAGGTCGGGAAGATTCTTGAAGCTGTTCATATGGAGAACCGTGCAGATGCTCCAGTTCCCCTGCTGAGTGGGGGAGAGCAGCAGCGAGTTGCTGTTGCACGGGCTGCTGTGGTCGAGCCGGGTGTGCTTCTTTTCGACGAGCCCCTGAGCAATCTCGATCCTGCCCTTCGGGCCAGTACCCGCGAAGAGATCAAAACGCTCCAGCGCCGAACCGGAATCACCTCAATCTATGTCACTCATGATCAGGCGGAAGCTCTCAGTCTTTCGGACCGGCTCGCAGTCTTGCATGATGGAACTGTGGAGCAGGTTGGATCACCGCAAGAGGTTTATGATCGCCCATCTTCTCCTTTCGTTGCCGGATTCCTTGGGAACGCCACACTCTTGCGGGGAGAAATCGATGCAAGGTCACGGCAACTGCGCCTGGGCAACCTCGTCGTTCCGCTTCCCTCGGGGTTCCTTCCGCCACACACTGGCCCTGTCGTCGTTGCTGTCAAGCCGGAGAATGTCGTCCCCGTTCGGGAGGCATCGAGTTTGAACCCATTGGTTCGCTCGGTTGAGTATCAGGGGTTCACGACAAGCCTCTTGCTTAACCTCGAGGGCCAGGATATCCGTTCGATATGTGTTACATCCACGCTCGAAGTTGCTCCGCGGCCCGGACAGTCTGTTCCAATCAGAATTGATTGGGACCGTTGTTCCTTTTTCCCGAAGAAATGATTCGAAGAACACGGGTTCTTGAGATCATAGCTCTTCTGCCGCTGGGCGCATTTCTCCTGGGGTATGTTCTGTTTCCTATCGTCACTGGCATCATCGCCAGCCTTTCGGTTGAAGGAAAGTTTTCTCTCACGCGATACCAGGAGCTCTTTGGTCCCGGCAGTAGCTCTCTCTTCGAATCCATCATCAACTCGACAGTTGTCTCGTTCATTACGGTGTCGCTGAGTGCACTCCTTGGGATATTTATCGCTTTTGTGCTTCTCCAACTCTCCCAAAGGACGAGAACCATTGCTGTATTGGTTTCAGTTCTACCTTTGGCCATGCCTCCTCTTGTGGGGGTGATTGCGCTTCTCTTTGTCTTCGGAGAGGGAGGGATTGTCCCACGAGGAATCGCCATGCTCCTTGGCCTTGACCGTCCTCTTTTCTACCTCGAAGGATTTTTGGCGATCGTTGCCGTTCATACCTATGCCTTTCATGTGTATTTCATTTTATTTGTATCGACGGCACTACAAAAACTTGATGCATCACGAATTGAAGCCGCCGAAAGTCTGGGCGCCTCTCCATTGAACGTCTTCAGGAACATTGTCCTTCCCCACTTGAGGCCTGCCCTTCTCGGCGCGTCGCTTCTCACATTCATGTCGTCCATGACCTCGTTTTCCGCACCTTTGATTTTCGGTGGAGACAAACACTTTCTTACAACCCTTATTTATGCAACAAAACTGAATGGTGATGTCGACCTCGCAGCTGCCCAGGCGGCTCTTCTCATGGTTGTTTCAGCCACCTTTTTTGCCGCGATGATGTTCTCTCGGGATCGTGGCCGTGAGGAAAGCGTCGGGAAGGGAGTCTCTCGTTACGGAGTGCAGAAGCTCTCACGGGCTCCAAGGAAAGCAGTGGTTACCCTTCTGGCGATTCTCCTTCTTCTTGAACTCCTTCCACCCACAGCGATCCTTTTGATATCGTTTGCCAGGGAGGGCTCGTGGACATGGCAACTGCTGCCCGGAGAATACACCCTTGAGAATTATTCGCGGCTATTCGGTGATCCTTCAGTGTTCCGACCGATTGCCAACAGCGTCTTGATGGGGTGTCTGACCGTTCTCGTCACCTGCGTTGTCGGGGTCTCGTCCGCGTACGCCATGTCGCATGGGGTCCTGACACGGGTTCGGAAAGTGATGGACATGGTGTTGTCTCTTCCATTCTCAATTCCTGGGACCGTCATCGGATTGTATCTGATCATTGCATTTGGCGGGCCAACATTTATGGCGGGAGGGGCTGTCCTCATAGGGACATTCTGGATCATGCCTCTGGCCTACGTGATCAGGACCTATCCGATCGTGCTTAGGTCGACCTGCTCATCTTTAGACAGGATTGATGGATCTCTTATCGAAGCGGCGGAGGGACTTGGGGCTGGGGCATTATCCCGGCTGCGCAGGATTATCCTCCCGTTGATTGCCCCCGGTGTCATCTCCGGCGCGTTACTGGTCTTGATTTTGGCGTTGGGAGAATTCGTTTCTTCGATTCTTCTCTACACTCCTTCGAATCGCCCGATTTCAGTTGAGATCCTTTCCCAATTAAGGGGATACAACTTCGGCTCGGCCGCGGCATACAGTGTGTTTCTTCTCGTGCTCGTGCTCGCTCTGACGTTTCTTTCGAACCGTCTCGCCCGTGGTGATGAGAGCGCTGAGATATCCGGATTCAATTTCTAGTGCCGTTTCCAATAAGTGAGTGGGTGTTTCTTCAAGGCGGTACCGATGGAAACGGGCACTATTACACGTATCGACCATTGATTTTTCTGTCAAGCCTTCGTACTTTGATGTAGAATGTGGTCCACCTTCCTCAGGCCTATGATTCGACGCCTCTTCACAAATCTCGCCTTGATTTTCTCCGCCGTCGTTTTCTGCCACTGCGAGTTTCATGCGCAGGGCTGGGACCTCAGTGAAACCACTGTGTTGAGAGGCATCGAATCAATTGATGTCAATGCTGCGGTGGTTGTTGGCGAAATGGGAACGGTGTTTGTAACAACAGATGGCGGCGTAACCTGGGAAAAGAAGATAAGTGGCGTCACGGTTCACCTCAACGAAGCCGCCTTCAAGGATCGAAGCGTCGGTGTTGCTGTCGGCGCGGAGGGAACGATTATTCGAACACCATCTGGAGGGACAAGCTGGGAAATCCGGAGCAGTGGCACAACAAATGCGATGCTTGGTGTTGCTTACTGCGGTAACAATACGTTCACAGCTGTTGGGGCGGTTGGGACAATTCTTCGAAGCACTGACGAGGGTCTAACCTGGACAGGGCAGGCCAGTGGAACGGCGCAGACCCTCCATGGCGTCTGTTTCACCAATCCTGATACGGGCTTCGCAGTTGGTACCGGGGGTACGGTTTGCCGTACAGCAGATGGCGGAATCACTTGGATGACTCAGACAACACCATCGCAAGAAGACCTTCACGCTTGTTGCTTCTTCAATGCAGACACAGCGATCGTTGTTGGGGCAAACGGAACGATCGACCGAACTACGGACTCGGGTGTGACATGGGAACTTCAGGTAAGCGGCACGACGGAGTTTCTTCGTGGGGTCTCTGTCGGAAATGTCAACGCTGGGATAGTGGTGGGAGGCCTCCTTGTCGGAAAGAATCATGGGCCTTCCATTGTCCTCAGGACTATGGACGCGGGGATAACCTGGACCGAGATCACCCAGACCGCGGGACCGGACGCTCTAACCGCGGTTTCGTTCAGCGACTCGGATATCGGCAGAGCAGTCGGGGTTGAAACATCGATCATTCAAACCACCGACGGTGGAGTTACATGGACGGCCCAGGCCAGCAGGCCTATTACATCTCTGGTTTCTATCCAGTTTCTTGATTCCACGACAGGCTGGACGGTTGGCGATGGGGGGATAATTCTCAAAACCGTCAATGGGGGTGCGATGTGGACTCTGCAGACAAGCGG
>Ga0247727_10013312_pt1 | contig 13901 bp, 14 predicted proteins | sample WisWelCaveWW1625_FD_202498 | JGI IMG/M metagenome (GOLD analysis project Ga0247727, IMG submission 202498) | Biofilm microbial communities from Wishing Well Cave, Virginia, United States - WW16-25 | ecosystem: Environmental > Aquatic > Deep subsurface > Groundwater > Cave microbial mat | place... | reverse complement strand
AAGGTAGAATGGACGAAGCAGAACGTTACCTTGAACGATCAAACCACTTAGCCAAACAAACCCGGTCCAAACTTTTATTGCGAAACAATGCTGGTTCCTTCTCTGATCTGTACGAAGCGAAGGGAGATTTTAAGAAAGCGTTGGAATTCAAAAGACTATACCAAATTTTGAATGACAGCATTTACTCAGAAGCAAGTGCCGGCAAGCTTGCCGAGATGCAGGCGTTGTATCAATTGGAAAAGAAAGATAAGGAAATTCAATTGTTGAACAACGAGAAGGCATTACAGGAAAGCCAGCTTGAAGTGCAGGAGTCCCGTCTTCAATTTCAACTTTTAATTATTATATCGGTTGTTGTAGGTCTTCTTCTTATTTCTGCAGTTTCATTCAGTATTTACCGTAACGCCAAAAGAACCCGTAAACTGAATAGAGCGATAAGGGAACAAAATGAGGAGATACAGGCACAATCAGAGGAACTTTCGGAGTCAAACCAGATACTAATAAATTTGAATGCCTAAATCATTGAGAAGAATGAAGAAATCCTGGCGCAATCCGAGGAATTGACAGAAGCCAATCAAACCATTTCACAAATCAATACAAGCCTAGAAGATAAAGTTGAAGAACGCACTACAGAATTAAAGCAAGCCTATAAGGAACTAGATACTTTTTTTTACCGGTCATCACACGATTTTCGGAGGCCGCTGACCACGTTTATGGGACTGGCTGAAGTAGCAAAGATTACCATAAAAGACCCAAATGCGCTCGAGCTATTCTCAAAAGTAAATGACACTGCGCATTACCTGGATAAAATGTTGGTTAAACTTCAATCCATGAGTGATTTAGGCGGCCAGGAATTAGTGTATAAAGAAGTTTTTCTACGAGAAATCTTTAATTCCGTGTGCGATACTTTTCGCGAAGTCTTACAACGTAAAAATATCAAAGCATTTTGTGAAATTGAGTTGAAAGAATCATTTTACTCCTACCCGGCACTGCTCCGGATTATTATTGAAAACCTTGTGGAGAATTCAATTTTTTTCTGTGGTGTAAACGATCCTGTAATCCAATTTAAAGTGTACGATACCGAAGGTGAGGTAGTAATGGAAGTGCAAGACAATGGTGAGGGCATTGCTGATGAGTACAAAGAAAGAATATTTGAAATGTACTTCAGAGCCAACGAACGGTCGAAAGGCAATGGGCTTGGCCTTTATATTGTGAAGAAAGCCGTTGAAAAGCTTAACGGTGTTATTACATTGAAGAGTGAACTGCACAAGGGTACAACATTTACGGTATCTTTTTTGGGAAAAACACCTTAATTATCTTACGTACTTAACGAATGTTCAGAGCACTTTGTGAGCTATTACTTTACATCATGGGCTGGAAACCTGCTGGCGTGCTTCCATATCATCTTAAGAAGTATGTGATTATCGTGGCGCCTCACACCAGTGGCTGGGATTTCATCGTGGGGGTGTTGTTCCGTAAAGCCTTGCGGTTGGAGAAAGCCAGATACCTGGGTAAAAAAGAATTGTTTAAACCTCCTTTTGGATTTGTGTTTCGTTGGTTGGGTGGCTACCCGGTTGACCGAAGTCAAAATAAAAATATGGTAGAGGAGGTAGTCAAGATTTTTGATTCACATGACGAATTCGGAATAGCATTATCGCCCGAGGGAACCAGAAAGAGAGTTGAAAGGCTGAAGACAGGTTTTTATAATATTGCTAAAAAGGCCAATGTGCCCATTGTTATGGTAGGGCTTAACTTTCAGAATAAGCAGGTTGTTTTTTCCGAGCCCTTCGTAACAACTGAAAATCAGCAGGCCGATTTCGAACACATCCTTAAATTTTTCAGGCCGATAAAAGGAAAACATCCCGAAAAGGGGCTCGGTCATCTTTAGATTGTCATTGCCAACGGGTATCGCCCGCGGGTGATGGTTTACTGCCAATGACATGTGCCTAAAACCTCACCCCATTCAAATTTTTTGACTTCCGAAAGATCGAATAACCCCCCTCCAATGGAGCTCTCCAATGGAGAGGGGTAGCTTAAAGCGTTCCTCTTGCACACGATTTAATTGGGGTGAGGTCAAACCGGAAATGTCATTTACAACGGGTAGGGCCAATGGCAATGGTATTCTCGACATGACAGTTCTATATTTGATTGCTAACAAACAAAAAACCCTCCGACAAATCAGAGGGTTTTTTGTTAATCTTTAGCAAGTAGATTACATAGCTGAACCACTTCCACTTCCTTCCCCGGAAGTACCGAAAAGTGAAGGAGTAGGAGCAGGTGCCGCAGGCTGAGGAGCCGGTGCAGGAACAGCAGGCTTCACAACTTTAGCTACTTTTCTTTTAGGAGCTGCCTTCTTTTTAGGGGCCGCCTTTTTAGCTACTTTTTTCTTAGCAGCTTTCTTTACTGACTTCTTGCCTGCCTTCTTAGCAGATTTTTTCGCAGGCCTTGCTTTAGATTTTTTCGCAACTTTTTTCTTCTTAGCCATAGCAAATTTATTTAGGAGCCTAAAAGTTACGCAATTCTAAACGTTCGAACGCAAAAGTTAGCGTGAAATTTTTGTAACATGCTCACGGCATAGCGATCTCATTTCTATCAGTACCTCTTCTTAGGATACCTACCTGCTTTACGCTCGGCACCTGAACCACCGCTCCGGTTGCTTCTTTCTCTTGAGCCGCCACTCCTTTCATTCCGGTCCCTACCTCCTCCAGCGCTGCTGCGTTGGCCACTCACACTTCGGTTGCGACTGGGGCTAAAGCTCCTTTCGCTACGTTCGCGGCTGCGTCCGCCACCACCTTTTTGTTCAGTAAGTTCTACCCGAACGGCACGGCCTGCAAACTCAATACCTTGAAAGCCTTTTAAAATATCCTGGCTCTTTTCCTTATCTACTTCAAAGAAGGAGTAAGCTCCTTTTAAGTCAATCTTACCAATGGATTTTTTGGTTACTCCACAGCAATCATCCAGTAATTCAAGCAGGGTAGATACCTCCAGATCGTCCATTTTACCCAGGTTGATGAAGTAACGATCACCTGAAGAATGGCGATCTGATCCGCGATCGCTGTTTTTGCCATCCGCATTTAAATCAGGTGCGTTGCGGTAGTATTCGAGGAAACGGTTAAACTCAATCGAGGCAAAACGCTTAATTAAATCATCCTTTGTAAGGTCCTTAAGTGCCTCATATACAGCAGGTAAAAACTCGGATATTTCTTTTTCATTTACCTTTACTTCGTGTACTTTATGCATGAGGGCAAGCAATTGCTTCTGACACACTTCCTGGCCTGTTGGTACTGGTATCTTTACAAAAGTGGCTTTTAAAGTCTTTTCGATTTGGCGCAGTTTGCCTGTTTCACGGTTGCTGACCATGGCAATGGAAATACCCTTTTTTCCGGCACGGGCTGTACGACCGCTTCGATGAGTGTAAAACTCCATCTCATCGGGCATATTCATGTGAATCACGTGCGTGATGTTGTCCACATCTATACCACGGGCTGCCACATCCGTAGCAACTAAAATCTGAACAGCTTTTTGACGGAATTTCATCATCACACGGTCACGTTGTGCCTGGTTTAAATCACCGTGCAGGGCATCGGCATTGTAACCGTCTTTCATTAAGCTTTCCGCGATGCGCTGGGTGTCAATCCGGGTACGGCAAAAGATAAGGCCGAAGATCTCGGGTGTATAATCCAACATGCGCTTAAGGGCACTGTACTTATCACGCTCCTGCGTTACTATATATTGGTGCTCAATGTTTACGTTACCCGCATTCTTGTCGCCTACGGTAATTTCTTCGGGGTCGCTCATGTAGTTCTTTGCAATAGCGCGAACTTCCTTAGGCATAGTGGCCGAAAATAGCCATGTAAATTTTGAGTCGGGTGTAGTGGATAGAATCTCGTCAATGTCTTCTTTGAAACCCATGTTCAGCATCTCATCAGCTTCATCCAACACCACATATTTAATAGTAGTGAGGTTAACAGCCTTTTTACCGAGTAAGTCGATTAAACGACCGGGTGTGGCCACAATAATTTGAGCCCCACGTTTCACTTTGCGGATTTGTTCACTGATGCTGGCACCGCCATACACCGCCACAATATTGATTTTCTTAAAGCGCTCGCAGAAGTTTTCAAGGTCGCTTACAATTTGCAAACCAAGTTCGCGTGTAGGCGCAAGCACTAAGGCCTGTGTTTCTTTTGAATTTCCATCAACAAGCTCAAGCAGAGGCAGACCGAAGGCTGCTGTTTTACCAGTACCCGTTTGAGCAAGCCCAATAAAGTCGCGATTGCCGGCTAGTAATAATGGAATAGCTTTTTCCTGGATGGGTGTGGGTGTTTCGAAGCCGATTAATTGAACAGCGTCCGATAACCCCTTGGATAAACCAAGTGTTTGAAAGGTTTTCATGAATGTGTAATAAGTGTGTAAAAAAAATTATGCAGAAACAACGTCATTGTAAGGAGATCCGGAAGCCGATGCCTCCCGATAGCTATCGGGACGGGGATGGATGACGTTGCAATCTCGTATTTCAGACTAAAGCACAAAGGTACATTTAATAATCGGTAACGCGTTGATGTGCGTTGATTTAGGGGAGGAATACTGTTGAACCTAAGATTTGCAAAATAAAAAACTGCCGAATGAGAATTCCAAAGATAAATATTATCCGTCATTGATATCGGGGTACCTGCCTGCCGATTGCAGTGCTTTGAATATGGAGACTTCTCATTCGCACATTCCGGCACACGCCCCTCATTCGGAGTGACGTGATAAAAATATAAATAGTATCTTCCTTTCGGATTTTGATTTAGATAAATGTCAGCATTTGTTAAACGATTAAAACAAGAATTACACTTCAGTGTTTCGCGCAGCAGCGGGCCGGGCGGACAGAACGTGAATAAAGTAAACAGCAAAGTTACCCTGAAATTTGATGTGACTAAATCGCAGATGTTGACAGAGGAAGAGAAAGAAATAATTTTAAAGAAACTCGCGACTAAACTTACCACCGAAGGTGTGCTGTTGTTGACGGCTCAGGAAAATCGTTCGCAACTGGAAAATAAGGAATTGGTTATGGTGAAATTTGAAAAGCTGTTGATCAAATCATTCGAGAAAAGGAAAGCCCGGAAACCAACCAAACCCTCGAAGGGCGCTATTCAGAAGCGCATCAAAAGCAAGAAGCAGCACTCCGAAAAGAAGCAGTGGCGCCAGAAACTCTGAGAGACCTTTATTGGTATATTTGTGCCCGCATATTTAAACCCACATGAGACTCGGACAATTAGCCAGACGGCTTTCGTTAAGACCAACCCAACTCGTAGAATTTCTTGCCAAGAATAACATTCAAATAGATTCAAGCTCCAATACCCGGCTGGAGGATGGCCATGTTGAAATAATTATAAAGCATTTTGAACCGGGCCGTGTTAGTCAGATAGCCGATGAAATTGAGGAGATAGAGGATATAAGGGAAATAGAAGATTTAGAGGTAGTTGCTCAAATAAAAAACGATCAATCTTCTGAAGCACCTGTAATACCAGAATTGGAGACTGAAGAAAATGAAACTATTGGAGAACCAGAAGTTATCCGGGTACCAAAAATTGAACTCTCCGGTTTAAAAGTACTGGGAAAGATTGAACTGCCCGAAACGAAAAAGAAAGAACCTGTTACGGAACAAACAGAAGAAATTAAGGAAGCAACTTCTTCGGAAAACCCGCCAGTAGAAAAGGCTTTTAAGACGAGAAACCCTAATCGAAAACCTGCTCATCAAAACCGGGAACGATCTCAACAACAAAAGTGGAAGAACCCGTTAGAACTACAGCGCGAGCGTGAAGCACGGGAAGCGGAAGAGAAAAAGCGACTCGATATTGAACGAGAAAAAGAAAGACGTAAAAAGTTTTACGAAGAGAAGGTAAAAGTGCTGGCTCAGCCCAAGCGGATAAAGCCTGTTAAAGAACAACCTGAAGTAAAGAGGAAACTGGTTGACACAAGACCAGTACCCAAAACATGGTTTGGTAAATTTTTAAGGTGGTGGACTACTTAGTAGAATGAACTAGTCCTCTAAAATCTCAATCTCAATTCTATCATTCAGCTTAGCACTTGCGCTGTTCTCGCCCACCAACATGTTCAACCCGCCCCAGGCCATAATTTCCATTCTCGATTTTTCAATACCATGTTCCACCAGGTAATCACGTACAGCTTCGGCCCGTTGTTTTGAAAGTTCTTTGGCTGGACCGTTTTGTTGATCAGAGCCCTGCATTTTAAAGTAGTTTCTTGTTTTTCCGAGGGCTATAATTTTTCGTTTGTTGTTACCGTTGGTGTGTCCGTGTACTTTTATTTTATAAGCCGGATTTGTGCTCATCATACCGACCAGTTCATCCAATTCTTCTTGTGAGCGTGGCAACATAATCACGGCATCCTTGTAAAACGACACATCGTACATCACCGATACATCGCCTTTCTTTAACCGTTCGAGTTTAAAAGGAACTATCCAGGCGCTATCCTGGTTTTTCGTAACCCCTTCGCCAAGATTTGGACTGTCATAATCCACGAGTATTGTTATTTCCGTATAGCCAAAAATTCCACACACGAAAGTCATCGGTTCTTTTTGTTCTGCAGGCTTCGGTACATCGCTGTAGTCGCTGCTGGAGTAGGTAGCCAAATCGCGACCTCTGCGTAAATCCACATGATGTACATTTCCAACGAATGATTCACCGGAAGGCATTTGGATGTCAAACTTGAATAATTTCCCCTTCACAACTCTTTTTGGCTTTACCGGTTCTGCGGTTGGTGCTGCTTCAATAAAGACAGGCTCAGCAGGTTCTGGTTCAACATGCGCGACTGTATCTGTTACAGTTGGTTCTGTTTTAATAGTTTCAGAATCGGGAACCACAACAACTTGTTCACCCAATGCCCCATTAAATACCCAGCTATCATTAAAGGCCTCTTCTTTTTGCAAAATTCTTACCTGGTCGAATGCTTCCTGTTTGCTTTCAGTTTTAATAACGTACACGTAAAACAGATTACGCGCTGGGTTCAATTCATACGTAGACTGGAAAAACCGACTGCGTGAAAACCCGCTGAACTTTATAGCATTGCTTTCTTTCGCAAACGCCCCGATGACTACATAGTATTGCTTCGTTTGGGCATTTGTGTATGTGAATAGGGAAGAAAGGAATAGCAGTATAAAGGTGACCTTGACGAGAGAGGGTTTCATGCTGTGGGGGTTTTAATGAAAGTTAAGCATTGATGGATAAGATAGTGCCAACGGTTAGATTAAATTTAACTTAACATTGGGAAGTAACCGGTTACTTCCCAATACAGAATTTTGAAAAAATGTTTTCCAGAAGATCATCGGTTGTAATTTGCCCTGTAATCTCGCCAAGATAGTGTAACGACTGCCGGATGTCCATCGCCAGGAAATCTCCAGTAATGCCTTCACTCATACCTTCCAACACGCGGTCAAGTGATTTGTTTGTCTGCGCCAGGTTTTGATAGTGCCGCAGGTTAGTAACCAACACATCGCCAGACTTCACTGTATTCACATGGAAGTAGGAGAGGAGTTTGTCTTTAAGTTGTTGAATATTTGTTTTGTTTGAGGCCGATATAAAAGTAAAACCTTCGCGCCCCAGTTTTTTCAAGAGGGCAGCTTCAGCTTTATCTACTTTGTTCCCAACCTTAACATAGGGGATGCCCAACGCTTCTAATCCTTTTACTTCCTCCTGAATTTCTTCCAGTGTTGTGTTGGATAAATCGAACAGGTACATGATTAGCGAAGCTTTTTTCATTCGGTCGCGGGTGCGCTCCACACCGATGGCTTCAATTACATCCTGTGTTTCGCGCAGACCGGCAGTGTCAATGAACCGGAAATTGATTCCACCCAATACAATTTCATCTTCAATCACATCGCGTGTAGTACCGGGAATTTCTGAGACAATGGCTTTTTCTTCATTCAATAGGACATTCAATAATGTAGATTTTCCTGCATTGGGCTTTCCTGCAATAACAGTTGGAACACCATTTTTAATTACGTTGCCTTGATCGAACGAAACAATTAATGAATGAAGGTACGATTGAATTTTAAGGATAAGTCTTTTCAAATCATCACGCTTAGCGAACTCTACATCTTCTTCACCAAAATCAAGCTCCAGTTCGATCAACGATGCAAAATGAATCAGTTCTTCACGCAGGTGATTAATTTCTTTTGAAAAGCCACCACGCATTTGATTCAGCGCAGCCTGATGTGCATTATCTGTTTCTGCTGTAATTAAATCTGCAACCGCTTCTGCCTGGGCCAGATCAAAGCGCCCGTTAAGGAATGCGCGCTTTGTAAATTCTCCTGGTCCGGCTAACCGCGCACCATTTTGTAAAAGAACTTTTATGATTTCTTTAATAATTACCGGTGACCCGTGACACGAAATCTCTACAGCGTTTTCCTGCGTAAACGAGTTGGGCTCTTTGAAAACTGAAACTAGAACTTCATCAATCGTTTTTCCTTCGTGGTGGATACTTCCAAAGTGAATGGTATGAGAAGGTTCTTGCAATAAGTTTTTGCCTTTAAAGACTTTCTGTGTAATCTCAATAGCATCTTTTCCCGAAAGGCGAATAACGGCAATGGCAGAAATGCCTTGCGCAGTAGCGAGTGCGACTATCGTGTCATTCATCAATTAGCAATTAACATTTGGCAATTTGCAATATATCTGTTGAAATTTTAGTGAGGAGTTGCCTTGAGTTTCTTAAAAAGTAAACCGTGGGTAGGTGAGAATACCATCGCAATGCCAAACAATACTCCGCACATGGCACCAATAGCGCCAGCAATTGATCCATCAAGCCAAACAGCAAAGTAATAACCCCCGACAGAAGCGAGTACGCCTACACCACAAGCAATCAAGAGCATCCATCGGAAATCATCGGTTAATAAATAGGCAGTAGCTGCTGGAGCGATGAGCAATGCGACCACGAGAATGGCGCCAACCGATTCAAACGAAGCTACAGTAGTAACTGAAACGGTACCCATTAGAAGGTAATGCCACAATGTTGTTGATATTCCAATGGCACTGGCATAGGCTGGGTCGAACGTAGTGAGAAAAAGTTCTTTGTAACCGACTTTAATAAAAATTAGAATACCAATCAGGACAAATCCCGTAATATAAATAGCCCGTGGCCCTAGACTTTTTCCCGAAGAGGAAATAATTACATCCAACGGTACGTATGCAATTTCTCCATACAACACACAATCCTGGTCCAGATCAACTTTGCCTGCGAAGAGTGAAATCAACACAACACCCACTGCAAACAACCACGTAAAGGTTACACCGATGGCCGCATCAGTTTGAAGCTTTGCTTTTTTATGGAAGAATTCAATTAGAAAAGTTGTAAAAATACCAATGAGTCCTGCCCCAATAAGCATGGTAACAGAATCGCGTGATCCGGAAATAAGAAATGCTAACACAATGCCTGGCAATACAGCGTGTGAAATCGCATCGCCCACCATAGCCATTTTTCTCAAGATCAAGTAACACCCAAGCAAAGCACAGCTTGATGCTACAAGTGAGGCGGTTAGTATGATGTAGAAATCGTTCATAATTTTTTTAATCGAATACTTGGGATAAACTTGTTGGTTCGTGCCATATAATCTTTGTACGCTGTTCCAAATCTGCGGATTAGATTCCCTTCCTCAATAGATGTTCGAGAGATCAATAACAACATCGTGATTAACCCCATGGATCCAATAAACCAACTTGTCGTTAGCAGCATGAAACCAGTAAAGAGAAGGAATACAATGCAATACATCGGATGCCGTACGTAGTGGTATGGACCATTGGTAACCAGGCTGTGGTGTTTTCGTGTAACCACGGTATCCGTTACATTATTGCCCAAACTTTTGAACATCCAATGCATTAATGGAATACTTAGCGATACAGTGCCAACGCCAAACCAACGCAACCACACGGGGAGGGGCATATAAGACCAACTTATCAAGTTGGGGTTGATCATATAGAGAATCAGTCCTATCCACACGATGAAACCAAAAAGACGAAGCGTTATCAGGATAAACCATCCTTCTTCATTCCGCGACAATTTTTCATAATCATTTGACTTGTCAGCGCGAAAGCGATGATAAAACCCGGTGCAGAATAAACATGCAAAGAGACCAATTGAAATTCTGAAGATTAAATCATTCTCCATAAACTCATGAGTTATACGGTATTTCAGATTTATGCGGATCAACTTTAGCGTATCCCAATTGTTTTTCAAGCTCCGCTTCTAATTCAGGTGTTAGCAAGTGTTCAATAGTTTCGGCATCCTCATGTACATGATCGGGTTTTATTTTCATGTAGGTGGTCAGGTACAGTTCCCATAGTCTGTGATTTTTTACAACACGTTGAGCTTTGGTTTTTCCTTCGGGAGTTAAACTCCATGCATTACCCGCTTGCTCCATATAACCCTGGCGATGAACCCTTCTTAAAATCTTTAACAAATTCTTACGATCATACTTTCGCCTGCGAATGATTTCATCAGGGAAACGGTGAATAAAGAAATTTTTATTTTCCTCTCCGAGCTGGTAGAATACTTTCAATACGTTTTCATCATTGATTGTTTTTCGAATGGATGCTTGTCTGGCAAGTCTGTACAATACGCCTCGTCTGGGTGCGAAGAAAAATGAAATGAAGGCAATTGTAGAAATTACAATGACGATCCATGGACCAGTAGGCATGGCAGGAGCGATGTATGAAATGTAAGCACCCGTTAATCCACTAAATGCACCAAAAATGCTAGCCAGGAAAAACATGATTTTAATTTTATCAGTCCAGAACCTGGCTGCTGCTGCAGGTGTAATCAAGATTGCGGCCATTAGCACGACACCCACAGCTTGAATACCGATAACCACCGCCAAAACGATTAGGGAAGTAAGCACTAACTCAATTTTTTTTACGGGTAATCCAATAGATCGTGCGTAATCCTTATCGAAGGCAAGCAGTGAGAATTCTTTAAACAGGAGATACACTGTTATAAGGAGAATGACTGCGACAATTAGAAATGCGTACAAATCGCTCCCTACCAGGGCGGCTGCTTTTCCAAATAGAAAATGGTCAAGTCCTGATTGCGAAGCGTTTCCGGATTTTTGAATTACGGTTAACATCAAAATTCCAATTCCAAAAAAGACAGAGAGGATCAGGCCAATAGCGGTGTCTTCTTTAATGCGCGTTTTTGAAGAAATATATCCTACCAATACAACCGCAATCCATCCGGTGACAAATGCTCCGAGAATTAAAGCAATCGGATTTTTTGTGCCTGCTAAAATAAATCCCAGGCAAATACCTGGAAGTACAGCATGCGCAATGGCATCGCCAACTAACGATCTTTTATTCAGGAAAGTAAACGTACCTACAATAGCAGAACTGGCTGTTAGCAATACAGAACCCAGCACTACATAACGTATGTTTGGATCGGAGAACGAGAAAAATTCGATCAATGAGTTCATGCTCGTTTTTCTTCACGATTTGGAAAGTCTTCTCTTCGTATCAGGTCAGCCACATCTGCCAGGAGCGTAAGTTTACCTCCGTACGTTTCATGCAGGTTTGCTTGCGTAAAAGTTGTGTTGGTTGGCCCGCTTGCAACAAGACGCGTGTTCAATAAAATCACCCAATCAAAATATTGTGTTACGGATTGTAAATCGTGATGTACAACAATGACGGTTTTATTCGCATTCGTCATTTCCTGTAATAAGTCAATGATTGCTTTTTCAGTAGCTGCATCCACGCCTGCAAAAGGTTCATCCATAAAATACAGATCAGCCTGCTGTGCTAATGCGCGTGCAAGAAAAGTCCGTTGTTGCTGTCCGCCAGAGAGCTGAGAAATTTGCCGATTTGCAAATGCTTCCATGCCTACTTTTTTTAGACAATCCATGGCCACATCACGGTCAGCTTTTCGAGGTCGCTTAAACAAACCAAGTTTTGAATAACGACCCATCAGAACAACGTCCATAACCGAGGCTGGAAAATCCCAATCCACTGATTCTCGTTGAGGTACATAACTAATCTGATTACGGACTTCACTGAGTGGCTTATCAAATACTTTTGCAAAACCACTGCTAAGTGGAAGAAGTCCCATCACAGCTTTGATGAGTGTGGATTTACCTGCACCGTTTGGCCCGATAATCCCGATCAACTTTCCTTGAGGAAGTGTTAAATCGATATTCCACAACACAGGTTTGCGGTCGAACGCAACCGTGAGGTCGTGTATTTCTAATGCTGGCTGTATTGAGATTTCTTTTTCCATAATTTGTTTTTTAGCGATTGGAAACCATTGCCCCGGTCGAACCAATTGAGCGAATGACATTCCGGATTAACCTCACCCCAATTAAACCACTGCTGTTAGAATGCGTTGAGCTACCCCTCTCCATTTGGAGAGGGGTGATTCGATCTTTATGGTACTGCAAAGCTTGCATGGGGTGAGATTTTATTCTGTCCACTTCCAATTTCTTAATTCGTAATACTTCCTTTTCGGAGTTGCCTTTATCGGATGAACGCCTTTGCGTTTACACCAGATAAAATGAACGGATAAGCTCACTGCCAACATAAAAGCAAATAGGCTAAATGCACCTACATGACCATAGAATGAATACACCGTGTACGTGAGTGCTAATATGATAACCCATTTTAAGGTTAGTTTCCACCAGGCAGTTTCCGATTCAAACTTTCCGAAAACTGAAACACCCAGCACATGTATGATCAGAAGTGTTAGTAATTCGGCTTCCATATATTTTATTTTAATGCATGTACAATAGTTTCAACATTCTTGCTTACCATACCCAGGTAATTTCCTTCGGGAGTTCCTTCAGCACCCATGGCATCTGAAAAAAGACTCCCACCAATTTTTACATCCCATCCTTTTTGCTGACAACCTTCCACTACAGCATTGATAGACCTTTGTGAAACAGATGTCTCCACAAAAATTGCCTTGATTTTTCTACTGATGATGAAGTTGACTAACTCGGTAACATCCCTCAACCCGAATTCTGAAACAGTAGAAATTCCCTGCAGTCCACGCACTTCAATTCCATAGGCATCACCGAAATATCCAAAAGCATCATGCGCTGTAATGAGTACGCGTTGCGCCTGTGGTATTTCTGCAATTTTGATTTTAACGGCTGCATGGAGTGAGTCCATGTTCAATAAGTACTTCTCCCCATTTGTTGAATAGCGCCCAGCGTTTGCGGAATCATATTCCTGCATGAAACCTGAGATTGTTTTTACAGCCTCTTCCCAAAGATGCACATCAAACCAAATGTGAGGATCATGCGTACCTTGAAACCCCGGAACAGCGCGTAACATGGAATCAGGAATTTCAGAAGAAATTGCAATTACGGGTTTCAAATGTCCAAGCTTCTCCATCACTTCACCCATTTTTCCTTCCAGGTGTAAACCATTATAAAACACGATGTCCGCATTGGTTAACTTTTCAAGATCGCCCTGTGTTGCCTTGTATAAGTGAGGATCGACTCCCGGACCCATTAATGCAATTACTTCAACGTTGTCATTGTTACCCGCTACATTTTCTACGGCATCTTTAATCATGCCGGTGGTGGTTACAATATTAATTTTTTTAACCTCATTCGATGTTTCATTTTTACTTCTACAAGAATCAAACAGTATTACTGCTCCAAGAAGAACTAAAATTTGAGTGCACTTTCTATTCATAAATTATTCTGTTACTAAAATATTTTGCGATGCCTCTTTTGAAATGAAGGCTTTTTTCTTTTTGTCGATCAGGATTTCAACGGATCCGTCAAACTCTGTTTTTTCGAGTATAGAAACATGTGCTCCAATGTAGAGCCCGATTTTACTGAGGTACTGAAGAAAAGAAGGTGAACCTCTTTTTACAGCTTGCACGGTCGCTGTTTTCTTTTCGATGATTTCGCCTAACGG
>Ga0247727_10013311_pt1 | contig 13901 bp, 14 predicted proteins | sample WisWelCaveWW1625_FD_202498 | JGI IMG/M metagenome (GOLD analysis project Ga0247727, IMG submission 202498) | Biofilm microbial communities from Wishing Well Cave, Virginia, United States - WW16-25 | ecosystem: Environmental > Aquatic > Deep subsurface > Groundwater > Cave microbial mat | place... | reverse complement strand
TTCGCCCTAGCATGAGTCACGAGAGCCTCCTTGCTCGCGGATCAGACGCTGTCGAGCAGGGAGGCTCTCACCTCTTGAACAACGTGTTGAGGAACTACAACTAGTCGTCGAACGGGCCGATCACGGCTTCGGCCGCGGCCACGAGCGCCCCGGTCCGGACGAGCCCCAGCGCCGCCTCGATGTCGGGCCCCAACTCGCGGTCGTGCTCGACGAACGGCACGGCGGCCCGCAGCACGTCCACGACCGACCGCGTGGCCGCCCCCGGCGCCAGCGGCGAACGCAGGTCGAGCGCCTGGGCGGCGCCGAGCGCCTCGAGTGCGAGCACCGTCTCGGTATTCGCGGCGATGTCGCGCGCGTGACGGGCGGCGGTCATGCCCATGCTCACGTGGTCTTCTTGCCCCGCGCTCGACGGGATCGAATCGACCGACGCCGGGTGGGCGAGCGACTTGCATTCGCTCACGAGCGACGCCCCCGTGTACTGCACGATCATGAAGCCGCTGTTCAAGCCGCTCTCGGGGACGAGGAACGGTGGCAGCCCGTTCGAACTCTTCGGGTCGAGGAGCCGGTACAGCCGCCGGTCGCTGATCGAGGCGAGCGAGACGAGCGAAAGCGCGAGGGCGTCGAGCGCGACGGCGACGGGCATGCCGTGGAAGTTGCCACCGCTACGGACCTCGTCGAGGTCGTGGGTCGCCCCGGGCAAGACGATCGGGTTGTCGCTCACGGCGTTCGCTTCGATCGTGAGTACCCCGCGCACGTGGGTGCATGTGTCGCGGGTCGCGCCGTGCACCTGTGGCGTACACCGGAGCGAGTAGGCGTCTTGCACGGCGTGCCCACTGTCGCGGTGCGACTCGCGGATGGCCGAGCCCGCGAGCAACCGTCGCAGGTTCGCGGCGCTCGTCACCTGGCCGGGGTGCGGGCGCAGGGCTTGGAGCCGCTCGTCGAACGGCGCATCGGTGCCGAGGATCGCCTCGATGGTCATGGCCGCCACCACGTCGGCCGTTCGAGCGAGCAGCTCGGCCCGCCGAAGCGCCAAGGCGCCGATGGCCAGCATGCCTTGCGTCCCGTTGACGAGCGCGAGGCCTTCCTTCGCCTCGAGCGCGAGCGGGGCCAGGCCCTCGCGCGCGAAAGCGAGCGGCGATGGCTCGCGACCACCGGCATCGGTCAACACCTCGCCGTGGCCGATGATCGGCAACGCGAGGTACGCGAGCGGCGCCAGGTCGCCGCTGGCACCGAGCGACCCTTGCTGCGGCACCACCGGGACGACGTCGCGGTTGAGCATCGCGACCATCAGGTCGACGACCTCCGGCCGCACGCCCGAGTGGCCGAGCGCGAGCACGTGGGCGCGGAGCAGCAACATCGCGCGCGCCTCGTCGCGTGCGAGGGGTTGCCCCACGGCGGTGGCGTGCGACGCGATGATGCCGTGTTGCAACTCGGCCGCCTGCGACGGGTCGATCGTCGTGTCGGCGAGCGCGCCGAAGCCCGTGGTGACCCCGTACATGGTGTGACCTGCGGCGACGGCCCGCACGATGACGTCGCGGGCGGCGCGCGTGCGAGCGCGCGCGTCAGCATCGAACACGACGGGCGCGCCGCCCGCCACCGCCTCGATGTCCTCGAGCGTGAGCGGTTCACCCACCCGGATGGTCATGGGCGCACCCTACCCGTAGGCCGCACGCCCGCCACCCGAGGCAGGCCGGCACCGAGGGCCGTCGCCGCCGATCGGGAACCAGCGGTGCGCGAGCCTGCGTCTCACGGCTTTCCGCCGAAGGAGGGAACCGTGGTTCGACGGCTCGTCCTCATCGTCCTCACGATCGCTGCGTCGGTGTCGGTGATCTCGCCCGCATCTGCCCGTCCCGCCGTCGCGCCCATCCGCATCGCTGTGGAGGCGTCGTGCGAACGAGGTCCGGCGATCGACGTCACGATTTCGAACCCGGGCCGGCGCCCACTCGACATCTGGGACGTGCACCTGCGGCTCACCCCGGTGCAGCCCGGACCGGGTGGGACGATCGTCGAGGTCTTCGTGCTGCTCACCCCCGACGCGTCTCGCCTATCCCCCGGCGAGCGCGTCACCTTCGGGATCGCGCTTCGGGGCTACGACCTGCCCGGTAAGCGCCTGCTCGTCGATGTCGCGGTGTTCCTCGTCGGCAGGCACCGGCCTGCGACCGTGCGGGTCACGACCACCGGCTGTGTGCCGGTGGGCGCCTAGATGCCCTCGAGGCGACGGACCGCGATGGGTTCCTCCACCCAACCCCCGGGGCCGGGCGTCACCGAGTACGCCCCGGCTCCGGGGGTGGAGGCCACGCCTTCCACCAGCACATCACCCACGAGGTGCACCGCGGCGAAGTCGTCGCACGCGATGCCGGCCGGTAGCGAGCCGGACGCGACCGCGTCACGGAACCGGGGACGGCGCTCGGGCTCGCCGTCGTAGTGCGGACAGAACGATCCCGCCACCATGCCGAGCCCGTCGGCCAAGACGTCAGCCTGGCCCACCATGAACGAATCGGTCGTCGACGCCTCGAACCAGCAGTTCGCGCCCGCCGAGACGCCCGCCATGACCACTCCTGCCTCCCATGCTCGCCGCAGGCCCACCTCGACGCCGTGCAGACGCCATACCGCCAGGAGGTTCGCGGTGTTACCGCCGCCGACATAGACCACGTCGTGTTCGCCGAGGAACGACGTGACGTCGGCGACCTCCCGCTCGAACAGGAGCAGGACCCTCGCGTCGAACGAAGCCGTCGGGAACGCCTCGTAGAACCTCGCGACGTACCCGTCGGCGTCACCGCTCGCCGTCGGCACGAAGCACACCTTCGGCCGGGCCGCATCGACGAGCGATAGCACGAACCGGTCGAGCGCCGGATCGTCCATCGAGAACCCGCCGCCACCCATGGCGACGACGTGACGCTGCATCGCCTTGCTCACGGTTCGGTGGGGCCGTCGAGCTTCACGACCCCTCCGCCATGGGGATCCGCACGCCGTGGTCACGCGCCACCTCACGCGCCCGCTCGTAGCCGGCGTCAGCGTGACGGATGACGCCCATGCCAGGGTCGCTCGTGAGCACGCGCTCCAGGCGTTCGCGCGCGTCGTCGCTGCCGTCGGCGACGACGACCATCCCAGCGTGGATCGAATAACCGATGCCGACCCCACCGCCGTGGTGCACGCTCACCCAGTGCGCGCCCGCGGCGGTGTTGACCAAAGCGTTCAAGATGGGCCAGTCGGCGATGGCGTCGGAGCCGTCGGCCATCGACTCGGTCTCACGGTAGGGGCTCGCGACGCTCCCACCGTCGAGATGGTCGCGTCCGATCACGATCGGCGCCGACAGCTCGCCCGACGCGACCATCTCGTTGAAACGCAGCCCGGCGAGGGCGCGCTCGCCGTAGCCGAGCCAGCAGATCCTCGCAGGCAGCCCCTGGAAGCTGATGCGTTCGCCCGCCATCACGATCCACCGCTGGAGCCTGTCGTCGTCGGGGAACAGCGACACCACGGCGCGGTCGGTCTTCGCGATGTCTTCGGGGTCGCCCGACAGCGCCGCCCACCGGAACGGTCCCTTGCCTTCGCAGAACATGGGGCGCACGAACGCCGGCACGAACCCCGGGTAGGCATACGCGCGCTCACGCGCGAGCCCGCCGATCTGCGCCCCGGCGCGCAGGTTGTTCCCGTAGTCGAACGCCACCGCGCCGCGCTCCGCCATGGCGACGATCGCGTTGACGTGGGTGGCCATGCTGGCGTAGGCGCGAGCCTCGTAGCCGGCGGGATCGCGCTCGCGGAGCGTCGTCGCCTCGTCGAGGGCGAGACCTGCCGGCACGTATCCCCCGAGCGGGTCGTGGGCACTCGTCTGGTCGGTGACGACGTCGGGCACCCATCCCCTCGCGACGAGCGCCGGCAGCATCTCGGCGCAGTTGCCGAGCAGCCCGATCGACATCGCCTCACCCGCGCCCTTCGCTGCCTCGGTCCACGCCATGGCGGTGTCGAGCGAGTCGGTCTCGCGGTCGAGGTACCTCGTCGCGATCCGGCGCTCGATCCGAGTGGGATCGACCTCGATACACAGCGCCACGCCGCCGTTCATCGTGACCGCGAGCGGTTGGGCACCACCCATGCCGCCGAGCCCACCGGTGAGGGTCACCGTTCCCGCGAGGGTCCCGCCGAAGTGTCGCGTCGCGCACTCGGCGAGGGTCTCGTAGGTGCCCTGGACGATGCCCTGCGACCCGATGTAGATCCACGAGCCGGCGGTCATCTGCCCGTACATCGTGAGCCCGGCTTGCTCGAGCTCACGGAACGTTTCCCAGTCGGCCCACTTCGGCACGAGCATCGAGTTCGAGATCAGCACCCGAGGCGCGTGTGGATGGGTCCGGAACACACCGACCGGTTTCCCCGACTGCACGAGCATCGTCTCGTCGTCGCCGAGCGTCGTGAGCGTGCGAACGATGGCGTCGTAGGCCGCCCACGAGCGAGCGGCGCGCCCCGTGCCCCCGTAGACGACCAGATCGCCCGGGCGCTCCGCCACGTCGGGGTCGAGGTTGTTCATGAGCATCCGCATCGCGGCCTCCTGGGGCCACGAGCGGCACGTGAGCGTCGTGCCACGCGGGGCTCGCACCTCGCGGGTGGTCATCGTCGGTCCCTCCATCGGCGCCGGTCAGGCGGGTGCTGCCGCCGGCCGGACTCTATCGTGGTGGTTGAAGCCCGGCCGAGCCTTGGCTACCGTCACAACCACGTGGCCACCGTCCTTCCCCGACCCTTCGAGTTCGGCATGACCCAACGCATCCGCGTCTTGATCGCCGACGATGAGCCTGCCCTGCGCGGGGCGCTCGCCGAGCTGCTCGCGCAGGAGGACCGGGTGTTGCTCGTGGGAGCGGCGGCCGATGCCGACGAGGCGATAGAGCTCGCGACCCACGAACGTCCCGACGTCGCCCTGGTCGACGTCAAGATGCCCGGCGGCGGTGGACCACGGGCCGCGCGCGAGATCCAGCGCATCTCGCCCGATACCCGTGTGATCGCGTTGTCGGCCTTCGAAGACCGCCCGACCGTGCTGGAGATGCTCCGCGCCGGCGCCGTGGGCTACCTCGTGAAGGGCACGGCATCCGACGAGATCGTCGGGTCGATCACCAGGGTGGCCGCAGGTGGGACGAGCCTGTCGTCGACCGTCGTCGGAGGCATCGTCGACGAGCTCACCAGCCAGCTCCGCCGCGAAGAGATCGAGCACGAGCAGCGCGAGGCGCGCCGCGACGAGATCCGCCGCTTCGTCGACGGCGAGGGGCTGTCCATGGTCTTCCAGCCGATCAAGGAGCTCGACGACGACGTGACCGTCGGCGTCGAGGCGCTCGCCCGGTTCCGATCGTTCCCCCTTCGCCCGCCCGACCAGTGGTTCGCCGAAGCCGTGACCCTCGAGCTCGGTCTCCAGCTCGAGCTCGCGACGATCCGCCAGGCGCTGGAGCAGCTGCCGAACGTGCCGCCGGGTGCGTACCTCTCGGTGAACTGCTCACACCGATCGGCGGCGTCGCACGAGCTCGCGGAGCTGCTCGCGCCGCACGCGGAACGCACCGTGGTCGAGATCACCGAACACGAGCCGGTCGACGACTACGACACCCTCGCCGGCGCCCTCGACCGTCTCCGGACCCTCGGGGTCCGTATCGCGATCGACGACGCAGGCGCCGGGTACGCCAGCCTCCGCCACGCGCTGCAGCTCGAGCCCGACATCATCAAGGTCGACATCTCGCTCACGCGCGACATCGACAGCGACCGCGGCCGGCGCGCCCTCGCATCGGCGTTGATCCGCTTCGCAGACGAGATGGCCATGACGATCGTGGCCGAAGGCATCGAGACCGACGCCGAGCTCGCTACCCTGCGCAACCTGGGTGTGCGCTACGGGCAAGGGTTCTACCTGGCCGAACCCGGCCCTCTCGTCACTTGAGGATCGCGGTTACGTCGCGGCGCGGCGGTCGATCGCCCATGAAGAGCCGGACGTAGCCTTCGTGTAGGTCTTCATCTCGTTCGCGACGGCCACCACCTCAGCGAAGTGCGCGAACGTTCGGCGGTCGGTGCTCGCGACTCCGATCGAGATGCTGAGCAGGCCGAAGCGCTGGGGGTCCCCCTTGCGGTTCGGCACCTCGATCCACCCGTGTTCGCGGTCGGCCTGGTCGTACCAATCGGGAACCGATGCGTCGAACCGCGAGACCAATGTATCGGCGACGACCGCCGCGGCTTCGGGGGGGACGACCACGACGAAGTCGTCGCCGCCCAGGTGGCCGAGGAACCCGTCGTCGCCGGCGATGTCGGCGATGATGCCTTCGGCCGTGTGCGCGAGCTGCCTGATCACGTCGTCGCCTCGGGCGAACCCGTAGTGATCGTTGAACGCCCTGAAGTGGTCGATGTCGACGACCAGCACGGCGAACGCACCGCCCGACGAGACCTTCGACTCGATCTCCTCTTGGACGCGGACGTTGCCCGGCAGCCCGGTGAGCGGCGATTCGTCGCGCATCTCCTTCGAACGGCGCAACACACCCCGGACACGGGCAAGCAGCTCGGGGGTGTCGAAGGGCTTGACGATGTAGTCGTCGGCCCCGATCGAGAGTCCCTCGAGCTTGTCGGCGGACAGACCGCGCGCGGTCAAGATGATCACGGGGATCCCCGCCGTGCGCGGGTCTTCACGCAGGCGTCTCGTGAGCTCGAACCCGTCGACGTGGGGCATCATCACGTCGGTGATGACCAGGTCGGGGGCCTCCTCCTGGACGAGCGTCATCGCTTGTTCGCCGTCGTTGGCTACTCGCACGAGATACCCCGACGCCGCCAGCTCGATCTCGAGGAGCCGGGCGATGAAAGGATCGTCGTCGACGACGAGCAGCCGCTCGCCCGAACCCATACCCGTCGTGTCGTCGCTCACCAGATCCGTCCCGGTTCCCTCGGTCCCCTCGGGGGCATCGGCAGCTTACCCGGGGTGCCTGAGCCGGCCGCTCAGCCGGTCCACCACACGTCGCCGATGGGCGCGCGGCGTGACACCATGGTGCCGGCAGCCGACTGGGGGTGGTGGGATGCAGGTGCTGGACTCGTTCCTCGACGCGATGGGCAACACGCCCCTCGTGCGCCTGCACACCGTGACCCGAGGCCTCCGTCCGGCTGTGCTCGCGAAGCTCGAGATGCTCAACCCCGGCGGGTCCGTCAAGGACCGGATCGGGATCCGCATGATCCAAGCCGCCGAACGCGACGGCCTGCTCCGACCCGGTGGCACCATCGTCGAACCCACGTCGGGCAACACGGGACACGGCCTGGCCATCGCCGCGGCGATCCATGGCTACCGCTGCATCTTCGTCATGCCCGACAAGATGAGCCAAGAGAAGATCTCGCTGCTACGCGCCTACGGCGCCGAGGTCGTCATCACGCCGACCTCGGTGCCGCGTGGATCGCCCGAGTCGTATTACTCGGTGGCAGACCGGCTCGCGGCCGAGATCCCCGGCGCCTTCCAGCCGAACCAGTACTTCAATGCCGAGAACCCACGGACCCACGAGGAGACCACCGGGCCCGAGATCTGGGAGCAGACCGACGGCGGCGTGACCGTGTTCGTTGCCGGGGTAGGAACGGGCGGCACCATCACGGGTGTGGGGCGGTACCTGAAGCGCATGAACCCCGGGGTCGTCGTGGTGGGCGCCGACACCGAAGGATCGGTCTTCACCGGCGACGAGCCCCGCCCGTACCTGACAGAGGGCATCGGCGAAGACTTCTGGCCCGACACCCTCGATCCCACCATCGTCGACCGATGGGTCCGGGTCGCTGACCGTGAGGCGTTCCTCATGGCCCGGGCGGTCACCCGGCAAGAAGGCATCTTGGTCGGCGGATCGGGTGGCTCGGCGGTCGTGGCGGCGCTCACCGTCGCGCGCGACCTGGGCCCCGACGCCACCATCGTGGTCCTCCTGCCCGACACCGGCCGCAACTACCTGTCGAAGGTCTTCAGCGACGGGTGGATGCGTCAGTACGGGTTCCTAGAAGGACCCGAGGTGGTCATGGTCGAGCAGGTGTTGTCGGCCAAGGCCCACGAGCTGCCACCGGTCATCACGGTGCTCGCCCACGACAAGGTCCGCCAGGCCGTCGACCTCCTACAGGCGAACGGCATCTCGCAGGCGCCGGTCGTTCGCGAAGGATCCACCGACGTGTCGCAGTTCGTCGGCTCGATCCGCGACCGCGAGCTGCTCGAGCGCGTGTTCCGCGACCCCGACGCCCTGCAGGCCGACGTGGCGAGCGTGATGGCGCCGCCCATCCCGGTGGTCGAGTGGGATGCGCCGGTCGACGCCGCGTTCACGGAGCTGGAGCGCGCCCCGGCCGTGCTGGTCGCCAAGTCGGGGCAGGTCCTCGGCGTCTTGACCCGCAGCGACCTCCTCGACTTCCTCGCCCACCGCCGGCAGCGCCCGAGCGCCTGAGGACGTGCGCGCGCTGGGGATCGACGTCGGCGCAGCAGGCAAGGGGCTCGACCTCGTCGTGCTCGACGACCGTCTCGAGCCGCTGCACGTATCCTCGCGCGTCGACGCCGCGCACCTCGATCTCTTGCTGGCCGAGCTCGAGCCCGACGTCGTGGCGATCGACGCGCCGCCGAGCTGGGCCCCCAGCGGGCGATCGAGGCTCACCGAACGGCTGCTCGCCGAGCTCAACCTGCACGCGTTCAACACGCCATCGGCCGAACACGCGGGCGACAACCGTTTCTACGCGTGGATGCGGATGGGGTTCGAGGTCTTCCGCCTCGCCGAAGGACGCGGTTATCCGCGCTACCGCGCCGGCGATCCGAGAGGCACGGCGATGGAGGTGTTCCCGCATGCGAGCGCCGCCGTGCTGGCGGGGGCGCTCGCACCGAAGGGTGCATCGAAGAAGGCGTGGCGTGAACGCGTCTTGCGGGCGCATGGGGTGGCGACGCGGGAGCTGACGACCGCCGATCAGGTCGATGCAGGCTTGTGCGCCCTGACCGGGTTGCTGGCGCTCGGGGGACAGCGCTTCGCGCCCGGCGATCCGTTGGAAGGGGTGATCGTGCTTCCGGCGGCTGCCCTGCCGGCGCGTCCGTACCGGCACGCCCCGGCCGATGCCAAGGACGAGCGTACGATGCCGCTGTTCCGAACGTGCGCGTGTGGCGATGACGGCTGTCGCGAGCTGACGCGCAGCGAGTTCGCCCCGGGCCATGACGCCAAGCGCAAGTCAGCGCTGTGGCGAGCGGCGCGCGATGGCAACGACGCGATCGAGGAATTGGAACGACGAGGGTGGGCCTTGCCCCCGGAGGTGCGATGAGCGACGAGCAGGCGTTCGACACGCGCGCGATCCACGCTGCGCAGGACCCCGACGCGCCGTACGGGTCGGTGAACGTCCCCATCTACCAGACCTCGACCTACGTCCAAGACGCCGTGGGCTCCCCGAAGGTCTGGGACTACGCGCGCGGCGGCAACCCGACGCGCGCCGCCTTCGAAGGCGCGCTCGCCGTCCTCGAGGGCGGCGAGCGCGCCTTCGCGTTCGGGTCGGGGATGGGTGCCGAGACCACCTTGCTGCTGACCCTCGCACCGGGCGACCACGTCCTGCTCGGCAACGACGTCTACGGAGGCACCTACCGCCTCCTCACCGAAGTGCTCGGTCCCTGGGGCATCGAGTCCTCCACGGTCAACCTGACCGACCTCGATGCGCTCGCGAACGCACTGACCGAACGCACACGTCTCGTGTGGTTCGAGACGCCCTCGAACCCGCTGCTCTCGATCGCCGACATCACCGCGGTGTCTGCGATCGCGCACGCGGGCGATGCGAAGGTGGTCGTCGACAACACGTTCGCGTCACCCGCGCTGCAGCGGCCCCTGTCGCTCGGTGCGGACGTGGTGGTCCACAGCGTGACGAAGTACATCGGGGGGCACTCGGACCTCATCGGCGGCGCGGTCGTGACGAGCGACATCGACCTCATCGAGCGGCTCGCGTTCCTGACGAACGCGGTCGGGGCCGTGCCGGGCCCCATGGACTGCTACCTGGCGCTGCGCGGCCTCCGCACGTTGGGGATCAGGATGCGGCGTCACACCGAGAACGCCACGGCCGCGGCCGCGTTCCTCGTCGACCATCCGATGGTCGATCAGGTTTACTATCCGGGTCTGCCGGGGCACCCGGGCCACGACGTCGCCGCCCGCCAGATGGACGGGTTCGGAGGCATGGTTTCGTTCACCGTCGACACACCTGAGCGCGCCATCGCCGTCGCCGAGCGAACGCGCTTGTTCTTCCTGGCGGAATCGCTCGGTGGCGTGGAGTCGTTGATCGAGGTCCCTGGCCCCATGACGCACGCGAGCGTCGCCGGCTCGCCCCTGGAGGTGCCTGGTGAGCTGGTGAGGCTGTCGGTTGGCATCGAAGATCCGAACGACCTGATCGCCGATCTTGCCACGGCGCTCGGGGCCTAACGAAGCTCGATCGGCCCACCGGGGGCGGTGAGGGTGACGGCGACGATGCCTGGCTCGTCGCCGGGACGGACGTCGACGGGGAGCTGCGCGCCACCGACCCACCAGCCGAAACGGGCCGGATCACCCGCGATCTCGATGGTTGTGATGCCGGTCGCACCACATGGGTGTGCGGGGGTCTCGGCGCCGGGATGCAGCGCGGGTGGGATGTCCCACGTGATGAAGAACGGCAGGTCGGGGCCGCGCCGGGGGTCCTCGATGCCCGCGCCGCGCCACGAGAGCACCTGGCCGTCCGGCCGTGTCCGGGACCCCGCCTCAACGTTGAGCCCCAGCCGTGCACCGGTCGATGTCGTCGTCGGCGAGACAGAGCGCGAACCAGCGGTCGCCGTGCTCCGTCGCCGCGAGCACGCGTCGACCGAGGACCGTGCCCTCGGCAACCGCGCGGTCCGCCACGCCCATGAGCTCGAGGTAGGTCCCTCCAAGCGCGACGAGGCGGTTCGCCGTCCCCCACCGGGGATGGACGCCGCCCACGACGCTCACGAACCCAGGCACGTGCGACCACCGCCCGGCGGCTGCGTCCAGATCGCGCACGGCCCGCACGACGTGGTCCACACGCACGTTCGCAGCCTACCGGGCTACCGTGGGCGCATGCTGAGGTATCTATCGCTCGCCGTCTCCACCCTGGTCGCAACAGTGGTCGCGGCGGCGCTCGTCGCGACCAGTCCGGGGGCAGCCGCGCAGGACGCGCCCGCGACGCCGTGGGTCGCGGGCGTGTCGTTCCCGACCAACCTCGCCTTCGCGCCCGACGGCCGCCTGTTCTTCACCGAGAAAGAGACGGGGACCGTGCGGATCGTCGAGCCCGGTGGACGCCTGCGGCCGGCACCCTTCTTCCGGGCCCGGGTGCAAGGTGGTGGCGAGACCGGCATGCTCGGCATCGCGCTCCACCCACGCTTCGCCGATGGTGAGCCGTGGGTCTACGTGTACCTGTCCGACGCCGACACGGCGGTGAATCGCATCGTGAGGATCCGCGCCGACGGCGCCGAGGCGACCGGTGACCCGCAGGTGCTGCTCGACACCGTGCCTGCCACGAACGCGTATCACAACGGTGGCGACCTCGTGTTCGGGCCCGACGCCATGTTGTACGCGACGGTCGGCGAGGCCCACGAGCGCGAGCGAGCGCACGACCTCGACGACCTCGGCGGGAAGGTGCTGCGTCTCACCCCAGACGGTGCCCCCGCGCCGGGAAACCCCTTCGGCGATGCGAACGCTGCCTTCACCACCGGCCACCGCAACTCGTTCGGGATCTGCGTCGATCCCGCCACCGGCGAGCTGTGGGCGACCGAGAACGGCCCCGACCGCGATGACGAGGTGAACCGGCTCCGGGCCGGCGCCGACTACGGGTGGCCCGACGTTACGGGTGACAGCGATGGCCGATTCGAAGATCCGGTGACCGTCTTCGCCGATCCGGTCGCCCTCACCGGGTGTGCGTGGTGGGGTGGGGCCCTGCACGTCGGCGCCTTCAACGATGGCAAGGTGTATCGCATCGACACGGCCACCGGTGACCGCGAGCCCGCGTTCGCGTTCCCTGCGGGCGTGACCGACCTGGTGAGCGGCCCCGGTGGGGCCCTCTACGTCGCGACCACCACCGACATCTGGCGCATCGAGGCCGCGACCTCGCCGACACCGACGGCCTTCGGGTCGCCGCTGCCACCGGTGACGCCCGACACCGGAGCCGGGCCGATCCGATGGGTGAGCATCGTCGCGGCTATCGTCTTGGCCGGGGCGCTCGGTGCTCGGCTCGCCGCGGGCCGCACGCTTCGTCGCGGTTCGATCCCCCGTGCCCGCGGCGAGCGCGGCCGGGGTCACGACCCCGACGACGCGGGACGTCTGAGGTAGGCGACGAGTGACGTGCCGCCCATGGGGGTCGGCTGGGCAACCACGGTGACCAGCTCCCAGCCGTCGTCGCCGAACGTGTTGAGGATCTCGGCCGGGTTGTGCTCGAGCACGGGTGCCACGAAGTACTCCCACTTGGTCATGCGAACCTCCCGATCACGCGTTCCCGGGTGTGCTTGATGCAGACACCCATGATGACGTCGAGCCCTGCCTCGCTCGCGATGCGGTACGCCTCGTCGTTCACGATGCCTTCTTGCAGCCACAACACCTTCGCGCCGATCGCGACGGCTTCCCTGGCGACCTCGGGTGTCTCGTCGGGGCGGCGGAAGACGTCGACGACATCGACATCGACGTCTGAGGGGATGTCGAACAACGTGGGGAAAGCCGGTTCGCCCAGCACCATCGTCTCGCGAGGGTTCACCGGGATGACGCGGTAGCCGTGCTCTTGCAGGTAGGCCGCGATCTCGAGCGACGGGCGACCTGGTTTCGACGACAACCCCACGACCGCCACCGTGTGGGCGTCGCCGAGCAAGATCTTGAGCTCGCGGTCCTCGGGGTTCATCACCTGTCGTGCAGCCATACGCTCTCCTCGTGGGCGATGCGCAAGAGCGCGTGCACCATGGCACCGGTCGCGCCCCACACGGTGACGCCGGCCACCTCGTAGAACCAACCCTTCCACACGCGGGCATCTTCCCGGTGCAGCGTCCGTTGCGTTTCGACGCGCGCCAGCTCCTCGAGCCTCACCGTCACGATCTGCGCGATCTCGGCCTCCGAGGGCGCGAGCGTGGGCGGCACGTCGAGCACGGCCACGAACGGGGTGACCAAGATCCCCGAAACATGCGTGTGGATCGGCGGGAGAGCGCCGAGGACCTCCGGCAGCGAGGGATCGAGGCCCACTTCCTCGTTCGCCTCGCGGAGCGCGGTCGCCAGCAACGACGCGTCGCCCGGCTCCGCGAGCCCTCCCGGGAACGACACCTCGCCGGCATGCCGCGACATCCCTGCCGCACGTTCGGTGAACACGAGTGTGGGCGCCGGCGATTCCACGACGAGCGCGAGGACCGCGGCCAGCCGGTCGCCCGGGTCGGGCACGGGTCGGGGATCACGGTCCAAACGCGCGCGGACCTGGTCGCGAGGCTCGGTGAGACGCACGCTGTCCATGGTAGGGCAGAGCGCGGTCGCGACCGCGGGCTGTAGCGGGCGCGACGACGGCTGGTAGCGTGCCCGCCGTGGACGAGGCACCGGCGCCGGCGCGCGCCCAGGGGGCGATCGCGTCGGCCGTCGCCGCCGCCGTCGACCCCCAAGAGGTCCTCGACTTCGCCCGGGCGTTGATCGCCGCGCGTTCGGAGAACCCTGGCACCACGGAGGACGACGCCGTCGAGGTGGCTGGCGAGATGGTCTCCGGGCTCGGCGCGACGGTCGAGGTCGTGCGGAGCGAGGCGGGACGGCCGTCGATCGTGGCGCAGCTCGGCGACGGCACAGGGCCGACCCTCGCGTGGAACGGCCACCTCGACACGGTCCCTGCCGGCTCGCCCGACACGTGGTCGAGCCCCCCGTTCGAAGGCCGGATCGTGGGGAACCGGCTCGTCGGGCGCGGCGCTTGCGACATGAAGGGCCCGATTGCCT
>Ga0247727_10013310_pt1 | contig 13902 bp, 17 predicted proteins | sample WisWelCaveWW1625_FD_202498 | JGI IMG/M metagenome (GOLD analysis project Ga0247727, IMG submission 202498) | Biofilm microbial communities from Wishing Well Cave, Virginia, United States - WW16-25 | ecosystem: Environmental > Aquatic > Deep subsurface > Groundwater > Cave microbial mat | place... | reverse complement strand
AGAACGGCCCTGACGTGATGTTGTATCTGGCTGCGAACCGCGAGGAGGCCTTGAAGATCGCCAAGCTGAACCCGCGCGCCTCCACAATGGCGATCGGGCGCATCGCGGCCAAAATTGCAGCGGCGGTCGGCAACGTCCCAGGCAACGGTGCGCCACAGGCCCAAGGCGCACCGCAGGCTGGCGCGCCTACTCCACCCGCACCGTCGGCTCCCCAGAGGGTCGCGCCTACAGCGGTTCCGCAAGTGCGCGGGGGCGCGCCGCAGGCGGTGGCGTCGCCGAAAGATTCCATGTCTACGGAGGACTGGCTGAACGCGGAGCGGACGCGGTTGAAGAATAAATTTGGGCCGCGCTATCGGTCGTACCATTGGCTGCTCCCTGTTGTGTTCGCGTTGCTGGCCGGATGTGGGCCGTTCAATCTGGAGCCGCTCGGTCTCAGCAGCAGCGGGCGCGTCTGCACGGAGCCCAAGGATGGCTACATGGATTGTACGACGACCATCACCGAGGATGGGGTGGCGTGCATCGGGAAGTGCGCGGCACCCACGCCGTAAGCGATGAACGCGAGACCAAGGCAGACAGGAGAATGCGTGTATTGCGGGGTGCGTTTTACGAAACGCCGCTCCTCAGCCATGTTTTGTGGAAATCCATGCAAGTTTGAACATGCTAAAACTGGAGAGTGGTATCCGTGTGAATGCTGCGGATTACAGTTCTGGAGAAAACATTGTGAGCGTGGAAGGCGTAGGATGTGTTCACCGTCATGTATGTGGAAAGTCACGGCGTCGGAGAGGAAAGTTTATGATGATGCATCGGCGCGCGATCGCGCCAAATATGTCAGGAAGAAATCCATCCCTCGACGGTGGTTGGCGTGCGTTCTGCGAAGTCGCATCAATTCCGCCATCAAGCACGAAATGCGTTCTGGCTCTGCCGTGAAATTACTTGGTTGCTCCGTTGATGAATGCGTGGCGTATCTTGAGAGTAAATTTCTTCCAGGGATGACATGGCAGAATTGGGGGCTGCGCGGGTGGCACCTCGATCATATTCGTCCGCTCGCATCATTCGACCTTGCGAATGGGCAGCAGTTCTCAGAGGCATGTCATTATACGAACCTCCAGCCTCTTTGGGCTAAGGATAACCTTGCAAAGGGCTCGCGCGCTTGACTTTCTGCGCGTAGTTAAGTATAGAAGGAGTAAATCCCGTTCGTTCACGGTCTCGCCAGCGTGTCCGTTCATTCTGGCGACTTCGGGTTGAAACCGACACCCGCCTAAACGTCGGAAGGTTTCAATGCTCAACTCGGAGGTTTCTATGGCAAACACATTACTGACCCCCACAATGGTCTAAGTGGCCCCCGCGCAGCGAAAGTTGCGCGGTGCATCACCCGTCAAACTCGGTGAACCCCCTGCGGAAGCGAGGGAATACCGAACCAAGCCGATCGTAAGATCGGAAGGCGTAGAGACTAGACGGCGGGAACCCATAAGGGTTGAGGTATAGTCCAGACCACGAACCGGAACGGGCGGCGAAAGCCGAAGTGGGTATTGCACTCGGAAGGCCCTGATGATCTTGCACCAAAAACTCGCCTTCATCGGCACCATCACCCGCAGCTACGACGATGAGTACGCGAAAGAGGGGGCCAAGATCGGCGACACCCTCAAGATTCGCCTCCCGAACCGCTACACGGTCGGCACCGGCCCCGCGATCACGCCACAGGACACGACGGAAGCGAGCGTGTCTCTCGTGGTCGGCACCCAGAAGCACGTCCCCATGTCGTTTACCTCGTCCGAACTCACGCTGTCCATTGACGACTTCACCGAGCGCATCATCGAACCGGCCATGTCGGTGTTGGCGGCAAACATGGAGGCCGATGCCTTCACGATGGCGCAGGACGTCCATCAGCAGGTGGGCACCCCAGGCACCACGCCGACCGCGCTGCTGACCTATCTCCAGGCCAACGCGCGGTTGAGCAATTCGCTTGCGCCGCTCTCCACGCGCTGCCTGCAACTCCATCCGCTCGCGTCCGCGACGATCATTGACTCCCTGAAAGGGCTGTTCCATGATTCGTCTGCGATCGAAAAGCAGTACCGCGAGGGCATCATGGGGCGCACGGCAGGGCTGGACTGGTACGACAACACCCTGGCCCCGTCCATCACGAACGGGAACAAGGTGGCGGCAGTCACGGTCTCCGGTGCCGGTCAGACCGGTGCCACGCTGACCATCGGCGGACTGGCGATGGGCGACACGTTCAAGAAAGGACAGGTGTTCACGGCGGCAGGCTGCAACGAAGTCCATCCTGAAACGAAGGTGGACACGGGACGGCTCCAGAAGTTCGTCGTCACCGCTGACACGACTTCGGGCGGTGCGACCGTTGCGCTGCCGATCAGCCCATCCATCGTGATTACCGGTGCCTCGCAGAACGTGACGGCCTCGCCGACCAACGGCGGGGCGGTGACGTTCGATGGCACTGCCTCGCTCGTCTATCCGGTGGAACTGTCCTATCACAAGCAGGCGTTCGCCTTGGCGTCCGCCGACCTCGTGATGCCGAAGGGCCTGGATTTTGGGGCCCGCGACAGCATGGACGGCATTTCGATGCGGATTATCCGTGATTACGACGTGACGACCGACAAGATCATCACGCGCGTTGACACTCTGTACGGATTCAAGACCATCCGTGCGGAATTGGCTGCGCGGGTTGCGTCCGGATAGTCGCAATGGGGTTGACGCGGTTTCTCTATAAACTGACCAACCCTGCACGGCTCGACTCCGAGCGGATGGTGATATGCCGCTCGGAGGACGAGTACGAGCAGGCGAAGCGCGAGGGATGGAAGCCCCGCGACGAGTTCTATGATCGCCTTCGGGAATTGCAAACGCGCTGATCGCTGACGGGTCGCTCCCGAAAGTGGCCAGCCATCGAGCGGGGCCGGAGGAGGAGAACGGGCCGACTCCGGCACCCTCGTAACTTACTAACGACGGAGGTTGCTATGCTGGCAGGACGGGTAGATGAAGGACAGGCGGAGTTCGATCGGCTCAAGAACATCGCGCAGACGGCGACGGTCGCCGTGTCCAGTGTCGCCGGTTCGATTCCGGCAGGCGGCACCGGGGCGGCGGCGGGCGGATGGGACACGGCGGGCAACCGCGATACCGCGATCACGACGATGGGCGAACTCAAAACGCAACTCAATGCGTTGATGGTCGCGCTCAGAAACAAGGGCATCATCACCTGATCGTTCCGGTGTCGCCATGTGCATTTCATCAGCGATGTGGCTTGTAGGAGGAGGCGCGATGCACGAGTACCAGGAATATCCGAAGTGTCTCTATCGGATCGTGAAAGGCAAAAACACCGCCGCCGCCACGACTGTCGTGGACGCAAAAGAAGAAAAGGCGGCGAAGGCCGACGGCTGGCAGACCGCCGCCGAGTTTCACGGCTACGACGCGCCAGCGGCGAAGTCGAAGCAGGGCAAGAAGGACGACGACGAGTAGCGCATCGTAGTCTGTCCGAACGGGGAGACCTGCGGTGCAGAAATATAGCGATCTCGTCTTTGACGATCGGGGCCAGATTCTCACCGGCGTCGCCGTCCAGGTGAATCTCGCGGGCACGCAGACGCCCGCGACGATCTATTCGGATAACGGCGTCACGCCGAAATCCAATCCCTTCATCAACGAATCCGACGGGACGTTCAAGTTCTACGTGGCGAACGGTCGCTACGACATGACCTTTCTCAAGACCGGCTACACGTTCGACGTGACCGATCTGGCGGATATGCTCTTTCTCGATTTCAACGACCTGTTCTCGGCGAAAGGGCAATTCATCGTCGGGACAGGCAATAAGACGTTTGCGGCGCTCACGGCGGCAGCAGACAGGCTTCGCCTAGAGTACGATGCCGCGCAAACCACTGGAGTCAGGGGAAGAAATCCGTTCGTGACTTCGTTTCTCAATATGTAGGAAGGAGACGCCATGCCACCGAATAAAGAACCTGTTTTTGCGCTCACGCCGAATTGCCCGACGGCCTCGCTCGGCACGACGCCGAACACGGCCTCCGACGGCAGCGGGACGCTTATTGATCTCTTCACCGCCGGAGCCAACGGCTCCCGCGTGGATGAGATTCGGTTCATCAACGCGCAGGCGGCACCCGCATTGTCGAGCGCGATGCTCGGCAAGATGTTCATTACCGACTCGGCGGGCGCGAATCCGCGCTACCATGATGAGGTGGCGATTGCGGCAGCAACCCGCGCAGCCGGTACGGTCGGCGCGAAGCAGACCATCGCGTTTCCTGGCGGGTTGCATCTGGCCGCAGGGCAGAAAATCAAGGTGTGCCAGTCCGTCTACGCCGGTGTGCAGGACTTGATGCACGCGACGGCGAGGGGTGGAGATTTTTAGTTGAAAAGCGGGGATTTCGTCAAGATTCCAGTCGGGGGGCCGAGCGGCACGGTGTTCCGGTCTGCCCCGATCGAGCTTGGCCCTCCGATTGCCGTTGGGGGCACTGTCACGAAACCGCACGGCCTGACGGCCTATCCTGATTGCGTCGGGCTGTTTGCCGAGAACGTCGTGGCCGAGGGCGGCTACCTTCCTGGCGAGCGGTACTACCTGCAATCGAATTGGGCGGCGGCGCTCGGCTGTGCGGTCAGTGCCGATGCGGTCAACGTGACCGTGACGATCAATAATACGACCCTGGCCTCGTTTCTGAACAAGGCGACCGGCGCGGTGTTCACGCCGACCGGTGCGAACTGGAAACTGGTCGCTATCGCCTGTCGGGTGAACTGATGCCCGTTGTCGGCTCCGGCTCCACGACCGTCAAAATCCGCGACGTGATTCACCGCGCCATGCGGTTTATTCACGTCCTGGGCGCGGGCGAAGCGGCTACGACCGATGAGGCGCAGGATGCGCTCGTCGAACTCACCGGCATTATCGAGCAGGCCAACATTGACAAGCTGTTGGCCTTCTACCGCACGGAGATCGCGTTTCCGACGGTCTCGATGCAGCAGACCTACACGATCGGCCCCGCCGCTACGACGCCGCATATCGTCGAGGCGCGTCCCGCGCAGATTCTCTCGGCGATCTCGCGCCGCAATAATGTTGATCTGCCTATTTTCGTCACGCAGCAGTTGGAAGATTGGCAGAAATTGATTCAAATGAAAACCATCCAGATCGCCGGATGGATAGATGTGGTCTATTACGAGCCCACACCGGAGAAGGGCACGCTCAAGATTTACCCCATCCCGCTCGACAACGCGACGACGGTGATTCTCAACGTCCTGGCGCAGTTGTCCACGTACCTGACGCTGGACGACGTGGTGACGCTGCCCTTGGGCTATCAGACGTGGCTTGCGTACACCCTCGGCGAACGACTCTCGGTTGAATTTGGGCGCGAGTTCACGCCCAGGATGGACAAGCTGCTCAATCAGGCGACTGAACTGGTCAAGGCGAATAATCTCAAGCCGTTTCCGGTCGCCACGATGGAAGTCTCCGGCCTCGCGGCTCGTCAAGGCGGTGGCTATAACGTCTACTCGGACACGGTGCGAGGATTCTGATGCCTCCTGGCATGGTACAGACCGAGCGCAAGGCCATTTCGATATTCGGGCTCGGCCCGCTCCAGCGGTCGCCGTTCATTTCGACCGTGGATCGTATCAACGCGGTCGTGGAAATGACGGAGAACGGGCGCGAGCAGGCAGCGATTCTCGGAATGCCGGGACTGACGCAATTTCTCAACGTGGGCGCGAATCCAGCGCGGGCTCTGTTCGTCCGTGAGGGCGAACTGATCTTTTACGCGGTCGTCCTGAATCAGATTCTCAAGATTCCGACGAACGTGGCTCCGACTGTGCTGGCCACGCTCACGACGACCTCTGGGCCAGCCTGGATTGACGATAACGGCTCGCAACTCATGTTCAATGACGGGGTGACGGCCTATATCTACACGCCCACGACCGGCGTGATGGCGCAGATTACCGACCCTGATTTTCAGGTCGGCGCGCGAGGCTGCGCTTTTCTCCAGCAGCGGTTTTGGGTCTACGTGACCCAGGGCGTCAACGCCGGACGGGTCTATGGCAGCGATCAGGCGAATGGCCTGGGATGGGACGCGCTGAATTTCTTTACGCCGGAGGCCACGCCGGACGGCATCGTGTCGGTAGACCGATGGTTCAACGATCTCGTGGTGTCCGGGAAGTCCTCGCTCGAATGGTGGTCGGGCGTGTCCACGCAGTTGCCTGGACAGCTTGGATTTCAGCCGATCACCGGGGCCAACACGGAAGTCGGGCTCGGCGGCGAATTGGCGCACGGGAAGGTCGGTCAACAGCGGTTTTTTCTGGGCCGCGCCAACGGCGAGGCGGGCCTCTACCGGATCGTCAACTACACGGCGGAGAAAATCAGCACGCCAGCGGTGGATGCGGACATCTCGAAGCGTATCAATCATAGCATCGCGTTCGGCTGCGGCTATATGGTGAGCGGGCACGCGATTTTCCAGATCACGTTTCCTGGGACAACGAAATCCGACTCGATCACCTGGGCCTACGATGCCAATACGAAACTCTGGTGCAAGCGCGAAAGCTACGAGACCCCGTACTATCGCGGGCAGTTCATGGTGACGACCTTGGACAGGATTTTTATTTCCGATGCGTTCACGGGCATCATTTGGGAGATGCGCGAGGACGTGTATGCCGAGGGCACACAGCCGCTCATCTTTGAACTCTCCAGCATCCACCTGCTCAAAAATGGGGACTCGCTGGCGTTGAACAGCATGCAGATTGACATGGAAACAGGCGTCGGCACTTCGACCGGCCAGGGCGAGAACCCGCAGGCCATGATTCAAGTCTCGAAGGATGGGGGCCGCACCTGGGGGCAGGAGCGATGGGTGCCGATCGGCAAGATCGGGGAATATACCACGCGGGCCGAGCGGCGGCGCATCGGGAGCGCGCGCGATCTGGCGGTACGGTTCCGCATCACCGATCCTGTGCGCAGGCGGATTACGGGAGCCTATCTGATTCCAGAGGGCGGGCTGTCGTGAACTTTATCCCGCCGCCTCCGACCAGGATTCCGTTCACCGAGCAGGAGGGGTTGCCCATTGAATGGTCGAATTGGATGGCGAAAGTCGAGGAGATTTTGAACCACACGCAGGCGACCGGGGCCACGGCCAACCGTCCGGCGGTGGCTCCCTATGTCGGCTATCCGTTTTTCGATACGACGCTCGGCAAGCCGATCTGGGCCAAGACGATCACGGCGACTTCGACCGCCTGGGTGTTGGCGGATGGGACGGCGGCATGATCGAGACTTCCATAAGAAGCGATCTCCTAGCGGCGTTATCCTGCGCGCATGACCGTTCGGCGTGTCGCGGTAATATCAGTCATCAGGCGTTGCAGTTGGCAGCAGTCGGAAGCGGTGATTATCTCAAGGCGATCTGCGCGGCGATTATGACACTCGGAGGCGTCCATGCCCCGCTGCTCCAGACGTATGCCCTGCTCGCGCTGCCGGAGCCGCATCTGGAGGCCGAGGCAATGCTCGGCGCAAAGCAGCGTGTCCCTGGATGGGGGAATGCTTTTGTTAAGGATGGCCCTGACCCGCTCTGGCAGCACGTTCATAATATGCTGCCAGCCTCTCATGCGGCGAAGATTGATGCGGTGACACAGGTATTGCACGCGCACGGCAAAAAGATTTACCCGAACCCGTCCTGTTATACGGCGTCGGTTGCGTTGCTCACAGGAATGCCGATGGAGATTACGCCGTTTCTGCTTGTGGAGGGGCGCCTCTCGGCATGGACGCAGGAATACGTTAGGATGCGAGGGCTTCGATGAGACCTGTCTTTGTGCTGTCGCCTCCGAGGGCCAGAACGTGCTGGCTCACGGTGTATTTGAATGGGCTCGGCATCGCCGCTATACACGAGGGCTGGAAATACTTTCCGACATCAACGGCGCTGCTCGCCGCAATGCAAGGCATGGGTAAGGGCGTTGTCGTCAATGTGGACTCCTCGAACGCGCTTCACTTGTCAGAGATCGAGCAGGCGTTTCCAGATGCGCGCTTCGTTAATATCTACCGCGAGTGGGGTACGTGCGAGCAGTCCCTCAGTGATGCGCTTGGGGTGACATTGCCGGACGCCGCAATGATCGGGCAGCGCATTGAATGGGAGCAGCGACAGAAGATGGACACGGCGTTCGAGATTGACTTTGATGAGTGGAGACCGGATGTCTCGATGCGATTGGTCGAATGGCTCGACCCGACTGTGCGTATTGATCCGATTTGGCATTACTTTTGCGCAGGGCTTGACATTCAGCTATTCTCCTCACGGCTCAACGAGGAAATGCAAAGCCTGCTAGAACGCTCCATTGTGACGACAGGAGGATAACATGGGTGCAATTCTAGGCGCGGGGGCGATCGCTGGTCTGGGGGGCATTGGAGGTTCCCTCATAGGCGGCCACTTCGCAAATCAAGCGGCCAAAAAGCAGGCGAATGCGATTCGTGAAGCGACGGCGGAACAGCGTCGGCAATATAACGAAAACGTCACGCGACTGGCTCCGTACACGCAATTTGGAGGCGAACAACTTAACGCACTCAGCGGATGGCTGAAAGACCCCTCGAAGCAGCCGATGAACTACCTCGACCCTGGCTACGAGTTCAGGCGCGAGGAAGGGATGAAGGGGCTGACGGGGAACGCCGCCACGTCGGGGCTACTCCAGAGCGGCGACACGCTGCGCGCCGCCACGCGCTACGGGCAAAACCTCGCGTCATCGGAATATGGCAATGCCTTCAATCGCTGGCTTGGCGAGGGCGGATTCCGGCAGGGCCTTGCCGGGATGGGCCAGAGTGCAGCCGCGAACTTGGGCTATCTCGGCAATCAGAACGCGAATGCGATCTCGAACTTGCTCTCGGCGCGCGGCTCGGCGGAAGCGGGAGGCGATCGAGCCGTCGGGAAATCCATCTCGGATACGCTCACGGGCCTTGGCGGTCTTGGTGGAAACACGCTGGCGAAGTATCTGGAGGCGCAGAAAAACAATCCCGATAACGGCATGTGGGAGTTCGCAGACCCAAACGCGGGATGGTCTGGACTTGGCGGGAGATTGCAAGACCGCAACGCGATGTTCCAAGTGCCAGGTGGCTCCAATCCTCTGTTTGCTGACCAGGACGCAGGCTATCTGATTGGAGACGAGCAAGGCTAATGCCTGAGAACTACGGATTCGACGACCCCTGGGCTGGAGTCCTGAAAGGGCAGTCCGTCTTTCAAGGACTCGAAGCTGCTGGTGCCGCTGGACGCGAGCAAAAGAATCGGCTTGCCTTGCGCCGGTTTGCTCAAGAATTCGGCTCTGGAGAGGACTTGGCTGGATTCCCCGGTATACAACGACCGGCGGCGCTCAAAGAACTCTACGCGCAAGGAGACCCGGCGGCGGCGTTTGCCGCTGAGCAGATGATTGCTGCGCCGTTCCAGCAATATCGCTCCGCTGAGATTGAGGCCCTCAAGGATCAAGAGAAGCGTCTCGCGGATGAGGCGCTCAATGAGGCGATGCTCGCTAAGTGGAAGGCGCAAGGCCCTGGTGGAGCGATGGGCGTCGGTGAGACCGGCACGGGATCAACGCCGATGATGCCGCGATTGGAATTTTCAGGCGGTCAAAGGAAGTTTATTTTAGATCCCTACGCGCCGATTGACACGGATATTAAAAAGCAGGCCGAGCGGCGACAGGGCTTGGAGGCGTTCGAGGCCGACCGGAAGGCGATCGGAGACAAGATTCAGCAGCACAAGGAGAACATCGCGGCAGCGGCAAAGAGGCGGCGTGATGGCGACCTGCGTGGTGGGGATCAGGAATTACATGCGATCATTCAGGCGGAGTCTGCCGAAATTCAAGCGGCGCAAGCCGCGTACCAGTCCTTGATTAAGAATCCTGACAAGTACCTGACGCAGCCCGCGCAGGCAATGGTTCCACAGCAAGTCGGGACGCCGGTAGCGCATCCGGTTTCGGGGCGCACGGCGGCTCCCGCGCCCGCTGCGGCATCGGTTTCTCACTCTGCAGCGTCGCCTCCGGCAGCAGCGGCTCCCACGATGCAGACGAGAGCGGAGGAAGCCGAGGGCGTGAAGCTCAGGGAGGAGGCTCGTGCCGAGCAGCAAAGGAAACGTACCGAGAACGATAAGAGCTATCGGGATGCGATCGCGGCGGTATCGTCCCCGTTGGGTCCGCGCAAAATCCTAGGCCCTGTACAGGCTCCGCGTCTGCTGGAGTTGCAGAATACACACCAGATCGGCGATGCACTGCTCAAGCTGCCCTTGCAGAAGGAACTGGCCATGATGGGTTCTTCGTACCTACAAGAGTACGATCAGGCCATCAAGCTGTATGCGCAATCGTTAATCGAGCAAGGCACGTCCGGCGCGATGAATACCACGACGGAATATCAGAACTTTCTTGACGCCTTTGCGAGCATCGCCGGTAGTCCACGCGCCAATACGCAAGCCTTGATCGCCATGAACAATGCGGCGGAGCGGGGCACCGCCTACGTGTCGTTCATGAGCGAAATTCAGAAGCGCAGCGAAATGGAGAAGCGCGATACGCCATTTCATGAAGCGCAGGCGAAGTGGATGGAATACATAGAGGCGAATCCGCCCTATGTACTGGTCGTAAAAGGCGCTCGTGGCGGTCAGCGGTTCGAGGGGGTGAAAAATCAAAACTTTCTCACGCCGCAAGAATGGCTCGGTGGGAAGCGGGCGGCTCAGGCGGCACCGGCTCCCGCGCCTTCGGCGGCACCTGCCGTGTCGCCTTCCGCGCAAGCACCAGTCGGGACGATTGAACATGGGCGCATGAAAGTGGGCCCGAATAAGTGGGTCGTCATTCCTGGGACACCGAGACCTTCGCGCAGAGACTTCCAGATCAGAGGATAGGATGAAAACGTACACGGACGCTGAAATGGACGCGCTGATCGCGCCACAGGCGGCGGGGGCGGCTCCAGTGGCCGCTGCGTCTGTGGCTGGCCCGTCTGCCGCTGACATGGCTCCACCTGGGAACGTCGAGGCGTTTTTCTCCGGCCTCTACAAGTCCGGCCTCGATACCGTCCAGGGCGTCAAGCAGTTGGCGACATTTGCGGGCGGCTCTCCTGAGCAGCAAGCCGCCGTCAACCAAGCGATCGAGGAGGCGAACCAGAAATACGGGCCGTCGCTCGACACGCTGCCTGGGAAGCTCGGCTATGTCTTGGGCGTCGTCGGGCAGTTCTTGATTCCTGGCGCGGTAGCCGGTCAGATCGCCTCGAAGGTTCCGGCTCTAGCGGCAGCGGCTCCGCGATTGATCTCTGGCATGAAGGCGATTACGACCCCTCAGACCATCACGCAAGGCGCGCAGGCTGGCGCGGCCTTCGAAGCCACGCGGCCAACCGAGGTGCCTCCAGAGGCGGGGCCTGCCGAGTTCGTCAAAGGGAAGGTCAAGCAGGCTCTCATTGGGGGTGCTGGAGGCGGCATCTCAACCGGCGTCGGCAAGCTCATTTCGGCCTACGCGAAGCCGCTGGAGGGGGCTGCTAAAGCTGCCTCACAGGAAATCGAAGCCACCGCTCAGAGATCGGGTATCCCGCGCCTCCTCTACGGACAAATTCGTGATGATCCGATGGTGAAAATCATTCACGAAGGGGCAAAGATTACACCTGGGGCGGCAGGGCCGCTTCGCAAGATCAGTCAACTGCACGAGGACTATATCAATCGTGCGGCGGCTGAGGTGATCGGTTCACAAGCGACCCGTCCGACAGGTATAGAGATCGAGAAGGCCGCGACCAGTGCAATCGCATCCGGTTACAAGCCGTTCGCGGCCAACGTGAAAGAACTCAAGCCGGACTGGAAGATCGCGGGCGACCTGAAGAAGTTTATCAAAGGTGGAGCCGGGAGGGGCCCCTCGATGGTGCTGGCGACGCCGCAGGGCATGAGTGCCGCCCGCATGGTGCAGCGCGACGTGATGGCTGCCAAGCCCATGACGGACGATCGCATCATTGACCTCATCCAAGACCTGCGCAACATGAAGTTCGACCCGAAGATTGACGTGAGCGCAAAGCACGAGATCAAGGAAGTCGAGAAAACGTTGCGCGACGTGATGGCTGCCAAGCCCATGACGGGCGATCGCATCATTGACCTCATCCAAGACCTGCGCAACATGAAGTTCGACCCGAAGATTGACGTGAGCGCAAAGCACGAGATCAAGGAAGTCGAGAAAACGTTTCTGGATTGGGTCGAGCGGGCCGCGCTCAAGAAATACGGGCCGGATTCGCAAACATGGTACGCGGGTTTGACGGAAGCGCGCGGCAAGCTCTCCAACATTCATAAAATCAAGGAAGCGACCGACGTGACGACTGGCCAATTTAATCCGGCGAAGTTTGTTCGTAAAGATGTGGCGGGATCACCATCGAGGGCGGCAGGTACAAGGACGGGGCCACTTGGAAAAGTGGCCGACTTGTCTCGTCTCGCCCAGATGGTTCGTTCCCCTATCGGCTCCAGCGGCACGACGGAGCGGTGGATGGGGAGCCGCATCGTGAACGCGCTTGCGCTGCCGCTGGCCTCCGCCGCAGCAGGAGCCGCAACTGGAAAACTGACAGGCGAGGAGCCCGCTGAGATGGCCGCATATGGGCTTGGTCTGACATTGGGAGCGCATGGGATCGGGAAAGCGTTGGCCTCTAAACGGCTCGCCAGCCGCGCCATTGCAGGGTATCCGAGGCTCAATAAATTTGCCGAGCGGTATCTCTTGCCAAACGTCGTCGGATGGGGCGAAGCGATTTCGCAATGAGGGCGTGGAACATTGCCCGTCCAGGGCAGGAGCCGCATAGACATGACCTGCAATCGTTTGACGGTGAGGAGAACCCCTGGCTCTATGCGGCGCGCGTCCTGGCGTTGCATATCTATCCAGAGTCCCGTCACTTCACGGTCGGCGTAGACTGGTCGGATTATCGAGCGATGGAGACTGGCGTGTTCCATATCCGGTGCGTGGCGGTGAAGGACTGCCTCTTGGAAAGGGAAGCGACCTACGAAATCCCGATCGAACTGGTCGGGGCAGCGGCAGTCGCCTTTCATTCTGAGCATGAAGGGCACCCGCTCGAAATGTCATGGAATGGTGAGCAGTTTCATCCGGCGAAAGGGTAGCCGTGTCATTTCAGCTTTCACCATTCGGGAACCAGCAGTTTTTTGATAGCAACGGCAATCTGGCCGTCGGCTTCAAGCTCTTTACCTATCTGGCGGGCACGTCCACGAAGGAACAGGTTGCGAAAGATGTGGCTGGCGCAGCCTTTCACACCAATCCGATCGTCCTCAACGCATTTGGGTTGCCCGCATCGCCCATCTTTATAGACTCGCAGAAATTCTATAAATTCGTCTATGCGCCTCCGACCGATACCGACCCGCCAGTGTCGCCGGTCTATACGGCTGATTATGTCGCGGTCACGCCATTCCCTGCGCTCACAATAGATCAATGGGTGGCTGGCACCGTGCCGACCTTTATCAGCGGCACGCAGTTCAGCGTGGCGGGCGATCAGGCAGCGACCTACGCGGTCGGCAGAAGGGTGAAGCTCACGAATAGCTCTCCGGCTTCGACCGCCTACGGCACGATCACGGTGGTGTCATTCGGCGCAGGCGTCACGACCGTAACAGTCGAGTTCGATTCAGGAAGCTCGATCAATGCGTCGCTCTCGGCGGTCGCCTACGGGCTGCTGCAAGGTCAGCAAGGGTCGGTTCCTGTCAAGCTGCCCACCGATCTGAGTTCAAAGAAACCAAATCCTGCCCTGCGCTTGATCGGGCAGGAAGTCAATGGCAAGGATTATCTCATTCAGGAAATAGGCGGCGTGCTTAAGTCGTTCATCAACACCGGCACCGAGGCCGTTCCTGTATGGACTGAGGATAATTTCTTTGTTCCGACAGGCACTGAGCTTCCGTATGCTGGCTCCGTAGCACCTGCGGGTTATTTACTGGAGGATGGCACAGCCCA
>Ga0247727_10013309_pt1 | contig 13903 bp, 16 predicted proteins | sample WisWelCaveWW1625_FD_202498 | JGI IMG/M metagenome (GOLD analysis project Ga0247727, IMG submission 202498) | Biofilm microbial communities from Wishing Well Cave, Virginia, United States - WW16-25 | ecosystem: Environmental > Aquatic > Deep subsurface > Groundwater > Cave microbial mat | place... | reverse complement strand
CACGGAATACATCGTTACAAACGATACTACTCAATGTTCGGCTGAGGACGCTCAAAAAGTGAACGCCACCCGTTGGAAGATTGAGCAATTTCACCGTGAAGAAAAACAATTAATACCATTACTTTTTATATTTTAGTCCAATATATTGTTCTATCGTAACTTGTTTTGGAATAAACTATTGGACTAATTCTTATTGAGTAATGGTATAAATTTGCGTTTCAGCGATATTTCGGAAGATGAACAAGGCAAGCCATCGGTTATCAAAAGCCACAACTTGAAAGTCAATCGTATTTTGGGCAGGAATGAAGATAATAAAAAAGGAATGGCGTATATTCCCGTAACCGCACCCTTGCAGGCGTTACTGAAAGAAATGGATTACGAAAAACACCGTAATTCAGAACGGTTTTTAATCGCACCCGACAGCAATTTTCAGCGAAATTCGTTGATGAATGTATTGAGCCGAAGTTTCTCGCATTACTGGCAGCAGACAGGGATTGCGAAAGAATTGAACTTTGCGGATTTACGAAAAACTTTTATTTCTGAACTTTTTTTGGTAGCAGGAACTAAGGCAACAATGCTTACTGGTCATAGCAATCAGCAAGTGCTAAACGAGCATTATATCAGCAATGAATTATTGGCGAAAGAAATGAGTAAAGCAAATTTATTTCCTGCTCTGAATAGCAACGGCAACGGGCGGCAAGACGAGTTGAAAAATATCAGGGAACGGCAAAAATCTAAATCGCAAACGCTGGAAAGATGAAAAAATCGCACTCAAAAATCGCACTCACTGCTGAATTGTGGTCGGTTTTGAATAACTGGAAACTCACGAACCACCTGTATTGACGGGCTGTAGCGAAGGGGGGACTCGAACCCCCGACCTCAGGGTTATGAATCCTGTGCTCTAACCAGCTGAGCTACCTCGCCAAAGTAAAATTAATTTTTAAGTTTTCGGGGTGCAAACTTACATTAATTTAGTAATATTTAATTAACTCATCTGCAATTTTTCTGTCGTTACTCAATCTCGGAACTTTGTTTTGTCCTCCAAGTTTTCCTTGCGATTTCATATAATTAATAAATCCATCTTTCCGAACACTCTGGATAATCAATGGTTGCAACACATTTCCTTTTATCAAATCTTTATAATAAATATTACTTTGCTGCATTGCATTATCAATTTTTTTTCCAAAACTATTGATGTTCTTTGGTGTTTTTGAAAACTCAATAAACCACTCGTGATACGGCAACCCCTCTGCGGGATTGACTTGCGGAGCAATCGTAAATTCCACAATTTCCACATCTTCATCACCGCAAGCCGCTGCCAGTGCCTTTTCCACATCTTCCGCAATCACATGCTCACCAAAGGCGGAAGTGTAATGTTTTATTCTTCCTGTAACAATTAAACGATACGGATTTTTAGAAACGAATTTCACCGTATCTCCAATGTTGTATCCCCACAAACCCGTATTGGTATTGAGAATTATCGCATAATTAATTCCGAGTTCAATATCTTTTAAAGAAATTCTTGTTGGATGTTCATTAAAAAATTCTTCGGCAGGAATAAACTCATAAAAAATCCCAGAATTTAGAATTAATAATAATCCTTGTTCCCCTTGCCTGTCCTGAAAAGCAATAAACCCTTCGGAAGCAGGATACAATTCTATGGTATCAATTTTTTTTCCAATAGTATTTTCAAATTTTGTGCGATACGGTTCATAATTAACGCCCCCGTGAATGAAAAGCGAAAAGTTGGGGAATATTTCTGCAATATTTTTTTTGCCCGATTTTTCAATTAATTTATCAAAATACATCTGCACCCACGATGGAATACCACTAATCAGCGACATGTTTTCTTGCAGTGTTTCATCCGCAATCGCATTCACTTTCGTTTCCCAATCATCAATGCAATTTGTTTTATAAGTTGGTGTGTGATTTTTTTTTAGATAGGACGGAATATGATGATTGACTATGCCAGAAAGCCGACCCAGCGGCACTTTCCCGATGGTTGAAAGTTCGGGACTACCCGAAAGAAAAATCATTTTTCCATTGATAAAATCTGTTTTTCCTGTTTCGGAAATATAATTTAAAATTGCGTTTCGGGCAGAACTGATGTGGTTTCCGATGGATTCTTTGGTGATGGGAATATATTTTGTTCCTGATGTGGTTCCCGATGTTTTACAAAAATAAATTGGCGTTCCTTTCCACAGCACATCAGGTTCTCCAGCGATTATTTTATCAATATAATTTCGGTGTCCTTCGTAATCACGAATAGGAATTTGATTTTTAAAATCTTCGTATTTTTTAATTTTATTGAACTGGTGGTCTCTTCCGAAAGTCGTATCCGCAGCACCTTCCAAGAGTTCTTTAAAAACCTTTTCTTGAACTTCAACAGGATGAGAACTCCACGATTTTATTTTCTTGGAAATAAATTTTGCGAATGGTTTGCTTAATGATGATTTGATGCCCATAATTCTTAATAATTCGAAATACTGTCAAACTTTGTAAATCCATTTATAATTTCTATTGCTTTCAAACTCAGATTTTCTAATGCCAGTGGGATATTCCAGTTCTTTTTATTTCTTTTTTCTACGAAATTTGAAATGGATTTTATTTGTGCAAACGGAATTTTTTCGGAAAGACAAACGAAATGAAACGCAGCACCCTCCATAGTTTCCACATCAGCAGGAAATTGTAGTAGCATTTTTTTAATTGAGTTTTCGTTGCCCGAAACCGTATTTACGGTAATTCCTTTTACTCGTTTTATAAATTGTAAATTGTAAATTGTAAATTGTAAATTATTCGGCAAACGCTTGTCTTTAAAGGGAAATTGATTTGGGTCAATCAATCCCATTTCAAAAACGGATAAAAACATTTCTCCATCTTCTGCACCGAAATCAGCAAATTTTTCGGACACAATGTTTACCACTTCTCCAATTTTTATTTCACTATTAAAACTTCCTGCAATACCAAAATTAAATACAAAATCATATTTATGCTGAGCCAGTGCTTTGCCCAACTGATAAGCCATTGCGACCATTCCAACTCCCGAAATCAAAACATCAATAGATGAATTGCGATAAGAATAAGTTTTAAGATTATGTTGAATAAGTTTTTCAAAATGAAAATTATTTATCAAAGGTTCAATCTCTTTAAAAGTTGCGGAAACAATAAGAATTTTCATTGCGGTTCGAATAGCGAATTTTTTGCGAATTTACGAATTACGAACAAAACAAAGTATTTGGATATTCGTAAATTCGTATCGTTTAGTTATTAGGACAATATTTGATTTATATTTGCCAACTTATTTTATAAAAAATGGTATATATTACTCGTAAAGAAAATTTTTGTGCAGCACATAAATTGCATCGCAAAGAGTGGTCGCAGGAAAAAAACTTAGAGGTGTTCGGAAAGTGTGCAAACCCCAACTGGCACGGGCATAATTACAGCTTGTTCGTAACCGTAAAAGGCGAAGTAAATCCGCAAACGGGTTTTGTGATGAACATCTCCGAACTGAGCGAAATAGTGCAAAAATTTGTGATAGAAAAATTAGACCACAAAAACATTAATATGGATGTGGATTTTATGCAAAACAAAATGGCTTCCACCGAAAATTTAATTATCGGAATATGGGAACAACTTGAAAAACCAATCACCGAAAAAAATTGCAAATTGCATTACATAAAATTGCAGGAAACTGAAAAAAATTTTGTAGAATATTATGGAAATGTTGAATTATAAATGTTGAATGTTGAATGAAATTAAAAATGGAAAAAGGATATTTAAAATTAGATAAATACAATCCACAAAAAATTAAAAAAATTTCTTCTCACTATAAAAAAATATTAGAAGAAATAGGCGAAAATCCTGAGCGGGAGGGACTTTTGAAGACACCGGAAAGAATTGCCAAAGCACTTCAATTTATGACTCACGGGTATGATTTAAACCCTGCAGAAATTCTCCAATCAGCAATGTTTAAGCAGGATTACAAGCAAATGGTAATTGTGAAAGACATTGAAATTTATTCTTTGTGCGAACATCATTTGTTGCCGTTTTTCGGAAAAGCCCACATTGCTTACATTCCCGATGGATACATTGTGGGGCTAAGTAAAATTCCGCGAGTGGTGGATGCTTTCGCAAGACGATTGCAGGTGCAGGAACGACTGACTTATGAAATTCGTGACTGCATTCAGGAAACATTAAATCCGATTGGAGTGGCTGTCGTTATTGAGGCATCGCACTTGTGTATGCAGATGCGTGGAGTTCAAAAACAACATTCTGTAACCACTACTTCTGCATTTACGGGAGAATTTTTAAAGACGCCCACACGGTCAGAATTTATCAGTTTAATAAATTCAAAATTGAGTTAATTTTAGCATATTCCTAATTTTTTAATCCTCGTAAAAACAAAAAATGTTTTTCAGAAATTTTACTCTTCTTGTTTTTATTTTCTCCGTTTCTAAAAGTGCTTTTGCTGTCGCAGATTCTACCAAGACCATTGAAAAACCTTACGCTCCACGCTATTTCTATGATTATTCTTTTGATACTTCTTCAAAAAATATTTTAATTGTAGATACGCTCCTTACTGGGGTTCAGCAATATAATCCTATCTACAAAAACTTTTATTCCAATACAGGAAATCTCGGTTTGGCTCATCAATCGTTTATCTTCAAAACGCCCACTACGCTTGGGTTTGACTATGGTATGCACAGTTTTGATTTGTATGAACAGAACAGCAAACAGATAAAATATTTTGATACAAAAATGCCGTATACCCGCATCAATGCTACGCTTGGCTCAAAAATCGAACAGTTCGTTCAGTTGGAACATAATCAAAACATTAATAAAAACTGGGGTTTCGGATTTAATATTGATAAAATTCGTTCCGAAGGATTTTATAAAAATCAGAAAACAAAAACTACAGGTTTATCTTTTCATACCAATTATATTTCTCCGAAAAAAAAATACGGAATTCTCGCCAACACAACTTATAATAAAATGGAGTTGAATGAGAATGGTGGATTACTGAATGACACTGCATTGGAAAGATTTTCTACTATACCAAGAAATGTCCAAAGGTTTGATAGTAGGGCTTTGCAAGTGAATTTTGATGATGCAAATAATGTGAATATCCGAAAGAGCAAAAGTTTTTTTGTGAAACAATTTTTCAATTTCGGCAAGGTAGATTCTGCGCGAATAAATGACACGATTTATCAAAAAGATTATTTTGCAAAACGAGGATTTTCACATAGTTTTTTTTATGAAGAGAAATCATTTATTTACAACGCACCTGTTCGTTCAAACAACGAAAAATTTTATTCGTATTATTTTATGAATCCTGTCAAAACCTTTGATTCTACACACTATTCCACTGTTGAAAATGAAATCAGATGGAGTAATTACAATAGCAAATTTTTATATTCTGCATTCGTAAAACATCAATTTATAAAAACACACAACTCACTAAAAGATTCTGCTTTTGATAATGTTTTGGTGGGCGGAGAATTAAAAAAAGGAAATCAGGAAAATTATTATTGGAATTTCAGTCCGACCTACATTGTAAGCGGGATGAATAAAGGCGACCACAACATAACAGGAAATCTGAAATTGTTTTTTAATCCAAAAATTGGAGACATAAATTTTACAGGAATTTGGCAAAAAAGAAGTCCTGATTTTATTCAAAAAAATTATTTTTCTAATCATTATATTTGGAATAATAAATTCGATGCAGTGGTTATCACATCTGGGAAAATGGAGTATAATAATGAAAAAATAAAATTTAAAACAGGAACTTCAATTTCCAAAATAGATTACTACATTTATTTTAATGAAAATGCTACACCAGCCCAATTAAGAGACAAAGACGGTTCTATACCAATAAGTGTTACTTCTGCTTGGTTGCAAAAGGATTTAAAGGTCGGAAAATGGAATTTGAATTCTATCCTGTTTTATCAAAAAGCGGGTGATACAATAATTCGTGTTCCACAATTTGTAATGAGAAATTCATTTTTTTTCGAAAGTTATTTATTCAAAAAAGCATTGTTGTTGCAAGTTGGAACAGATTTTTTTTATTTTACAGAATATTTTGGCAATGCGTATAATCCCGCCACCAGCCAGTTTTATTTGCAAAACGAAAAGAAAATTGGCAATTATCCGTTCCTTGATTTTTTTCTGAATATAAAAGTAAAACAAGCACGGATATTTTTCAAAACAGACCACCTGAATGCAGGTTTGATGGGCAATACTTATTATATGGTTCCGCATTATCCGATTGCCGGAAGGGCTTTAAAATTGGGTGTTTCGTGGATTTTCTTTAATTAACATTTTAAAATATATTTTTATAATTTTGTCTTTAAATATTAAAAATAAATAAATAAAATGAATATAGCAGTAATAGGAACCGGATATGTCGGATTAGTAACAGGCACCTGCCTTGCAGAAACCGGCAACAATGTTATCTGCGTAGATATTGATATAGAAAAAGTGGTGAAAATGAAGGCAGGCGTTGTGCCGATTTATGAACCGCATTTAGATATTTTATTTCAAAGAAATATCAAGCAGGGGCGGTTAAAATTCACAACTCATTTAGAAGAAGCCGTTGAAAATTCAAAAATTATTTTTCTTGCATTGCCCACTCCACCTGGCGAAGATGGCTCTGCCGATTTGTCTTATATTCTCGGAGTTGCCGAACAGTTAGGAAAAATTATTTCGGAATATAAAGTGATTGTTGATAAAAGTACTGTGCCTGTTGGCACTGCGGAATTGGTAAGCAAAACAATTTTACAAAGTATGAGCAAAATTTCCTCCCCTTCGGGGAAGTCAGGTGGGGTGTTATTTGATGTTGTTTCAAATCCTGAATTTTTGCGGGAGGGCTTTGCTGTGGATGATTTTATGAAACCCGACAGAGTGGTAATTGGGACAAGTTCCGAAAAAGCAAAAAAACTAATCACCGATTTATACAAGCCGTTTGTTCGGCAAGGCAACCCAATTCTCTTTATGGACGAGCGTTCCGCAGAGTTGACCAAGTATGCTGCAAATAGTTTTTTGGCAACAAAAATTTCTTTTATGAATGAAATTGCCAACCTCTGCGAGTTGCTGGGAGCCAATGTGGATGCGGTGCGGATGGGTATTGGTTCGGATGACAGAATTGGAAAACGGTTTTTATTTCCAGGTATTGGATACGGAGGAAGTTGTTTCCCGAAAGATGTGCAAGCATTAGCAAAATCAGCGTCTGACAACAATTACGATTTCAAAATTTTGAAGTCCGTGATGGAAGTAAACGAAACTCAAAAAACAAGTATAGTTCCGAAAATAAAAACCTATTTTAAGAATGATTTAAAAGGAAAAAAAATTGCAATTTGGGGATTGGCATTCAAGCCCGATACTGACGATATTCGCGAAGCACCAGCGTTATACATCATTGAAGAATTATTAAAATTGGGTGCAACAATTTCTGCTTATGACCCCGAAGCAATGGCAAATGTCCGAAAATTATTGGGCGATAAAATTGAATTTGCAACCGACCAATACGAAGCACTAAAAAATGCTGATGCGTTATTAATTGCAACCGAGTGGGCTGTATTCCGAACACCTGATTTTACTCGTGTTTCCGCACTTTTGAAAAACAAAACTATTTTTGATGGACGGAATTTATATGATTTGAGTGAGATGAAAGAATTGGGATATTATTATTGTAGTGTGGGGAGAGAATTAGTGAAATAAAAATTCTAAATTCTAAATTCTAAATTTCAACATAATGCTTCAACTCTTGTATGTCTTTATTGGCGGTGGTTTAGGAAGTGTTACTCGGTTTGGAATTTCTAAATTTATTTCACAAAATTTCACAAATCAATTTCCATTAGCAACTTTACTTTCTAATGTTTTTAGTTGCATCATTTTAGCATTATTTATTAATTCGAAATTTATTTCCAACAACGAATTAAGATTATTTTTATTAGTAGGATTTTGTGGTGGATTCAGCACTTTCAGCACATTTAGTTTTGAAACTGTGGAGTTGTTTCGGACAGGAAATTTCTTTTTTGCGGTGCTGAATATTTTAGTGAGTTTGATTTTTTGTATCGGGATTATTTTTATACTCACAAAAAAGATTTAAACAGATTTTAAATTTATTTTACTTTTGAAAATTCAAAATTTAACATTCAACATTCAACATTTATATTTTTAATTATGGGTTTTATTTCAGTCATACAAGCACGGCAAATCCTTGATTCGAGGGGCAATCCGACTATTGAGGTAGAAGTTTTATCAGACAAAGGAGCGTTCGGCAGAGCAGCCGTCCCATCAGGTGCATCCACAGGAAAACACGAAGCAGTAGAGTTGCGGGATGGCGATAAAAATCGTTATCTCGGTAAGGAAGTGATGAAAGCCGTTCACAATGTAAACACCGTTATTGCTGAGGAATTGAAAGGAACTTATATTCTTGACCAAAATTTAATTGACCAAAAAATGATTGATTTGGATGGCACAGAAAACAAATCAAATCTTGGTGCAAATGCAATTCTTGGTGTTTCGCTTGCTGCTGCCAGAGCGGCTTCCGAAGAAATTGGACTTCCGCTTTTTAGATATATTGGTGGAACAAATGCGAATATGTTGCCCATTCCGATGATGAATATTCTGAACGGTGGCTCACACGCTGACAACAGTATAGATGTTCAGGAATTTATGATTATGCCAGTCGGAGCAAGCAGTTTCAGCGAGGCATTACGAATGGGAACAGAAGTTTTTCATCATCTGAAAGCAGTGTTAAAAAAACTTGGACACTCCACCAATGTTGGCGATGAGGGCGGTTTTGCACCAAATTTAAAATCGAATGAAGAAGCAATAAAAGTGGTTCTTCAAGCAATAGAAACCGCTGGCTACAAGCCAGGTGAAGATATTTATTTGGCGTTGGATGCTGCTTCATCGGAGTTTTATGATGCGAAAAATAAAGTTTATCATCTAAAAAAATCAACAGGCGAAAAACTCTCTTCTGCTGAAATGGTGGGCTTTTGGAGCGATTGGGTCCGAAAATATCCGATTATTTCTATTGAAGATGGATTGGATGAAGATGACTGGGATGGTTGGAAATTATTGACAGAAACGCTTGGTAAAAAAACACAATTAGTAGGCGATGATTTATTTGTTACCAACACTAATCGTCTTGCAGAGGGCATAAATAAAGGGATTGCAAATTCTATTCTTGTAAAAGTCAATCAAATTGGCACTTTGACAGAAACAATGAATGCTGTGCAGATGGCTCAGATAAATTCTTATACTACGATAATGAGCCACAGGTCGGGTGAAACGGAAGATAGCACGATTGCGGATTTAGCAGTAGCGATGAATTGTGGTTTAATAAAAACTGGTTCTGCCTCGCGTTCCGACAGGATTGCAAAATATAATCAGTTGTTGAGAATTGAGGAAACACTGGGTGTTTCAGCACAATTTTTAGGAAAAAAATTTAAGTTTGTATAAAAAAATTATTCGCAACAAAAGAATTTATGGAGAATTTAATCTCTTCTTCAAACATAAAAATTGACCAAAATAATCCTTGGGCAAAACTAATGTATCGGATTGAATGGCACGAGCTGGAAACACTTTATCTAAAACGAATTAATGTTAGAATAGTTCATCCTGAAATACCTGCAAAATGGGTCATAGCAGCATTAATAATTAAGTATAAATTGAACTTAAAAAGTGATGAAACGGTAAAAATTATTGCAGCCAATCCTATTCTTCAATATTTTATTACCGGAAATATAAATCAAAATCCGTTTCCGGTTGCTGTTGAAACGCTTCGAGGTGCAAGAGAACGATTTGGGACAAGAGAATGGAAAAAATATAAAAGAGCATTGACTTATGGCCCTTTCTCCACAGTGTTAAGTCGGCTTCTTGAAAAATTAAGAGACAATTCTTCCTTTATTTATTATTTAAAAACAGAAACGGGCGAAAATTATTTACAGAGTAAAATAGAACTCCGAAGAACACAAAGAGAAGAAAGAAAAAACCGAAAGAAAAGCGAACGAAAAAGAAAGAAGGCAAGAAAATATGGTGAAATTATTATCATATCGCTTCTTGTGATTTTATTGATTTCCAGTTTGTTTGTCATCGTGAAAGATTTAGATATTCAGCCACGAAAAAAATCTACGAGGGGTTCAAAAAAATAAAATGAGCCACGAATAAATTCTTTTTAAATTCGTGTAATTCGTGTCAAAAAATAACCCTTTGCGAAAGTCCTATCCTAATTAATGTTTGCGAAAAATTATAGGTGTTCGTTTTGAATTGTCCAATCCATTCAGTACTTTTGCCGCCCATTATTTAAAAACAACAAAAAGAAATCTTATGATAATTATTCCATTAAAAGAAGGCGAAACGATAGACAGAGCCGTTAAAAAATTCAAAAAGAAATTTGAAAAAATGGGCACTGTAAAAGAACTTCGTGAGCGACAAAAATTCACAAAACCATCTGTTGTGAGACGGCAGCAAATCATCAAAGCACGATACAAGCAGCAATTGCAGCAAGCAGAACAAGGGAATTAAAAAGGTAATTGGTATTCGGTAAAGTAAAAAAATACTGAATACCGAATATCGAATATCGAATATCGAATACCGATTTATGACTGCTACTCTTTTTTTTCAGTATTTGAAATCCGAAAAAAGATACTCTGTTCATACGATTACGGCTTACGAAAAAGACATTGAGCAATTTTTTAGTTTCCTCTCAAACGCCTATCAATTGGACGATGCAGGTAAAATAAATTACCTGCAAATTCGCTCGTGGATAGTAAGTTTGATGGAACAACAAATCACACCTCGTTCTATCAACAGAAAAATTTCTACACTAAAATCTTATTATAAATTTTTGTTGCGAGAAAATGTTGTTACAGAAAACCCAATGTTGAAGGTGCTTTCGCCAAAGCAATCAAAAAAACTCCCTGCATTTATTGGTATTGATAAAATGAACACAATGCTTGATAGCACTGAGTTTGGAGATAATTTTGAAGGAAAAAGAAACAAACTTATTTTAGAATTATTTTATCAAACAGGTATCAGGCGGGCAGAGTTGGTAAATTTAAAACAGACGGATGTGGATATTTATAATCTCACGATAAAAGTGCTTGGAAAAAGAAATAAAGAACGGATAATTCCGATTACTTTGGGGATGAAAAATTTAATCACGGAATATTTAGAGGTATTGAAAACATTGACAAATCCGACATCAGAATATTTATTTGTAACAGAAAAAGGCGAACAAATTTATCCTAAACTTGTTCACAGAATTGTAGTTTCGAATTTGAGCAAAGTAACCACTGCGGACAAAAAAAGTCCGCATATTTTAAGACATAGTTTTGCTACAAATATGCTCAACAATGGTGCGGATTTGAATGCGATAAAAGAATTGCTCGGACACGCCAACTTATCGGCTACGCAGGTTTATACGCACAATACTATTGAGAAATTAAAATCAGTTCACAAGCAGGCACACCCGAGAGCGTGAACAAATTTCGGATTTCGGATTTAAGATTTCGGATTTAACAATTTAACAGTTTTAACAAATAAAAAAAATGAAAACAAAAATCCAATCCATCCACTTTAATGCGGATAAAAAATTAGTAGCATTTATTGAAGAGAAAATAGAGAAACTTATCACGCTTTCGGATGCCATCATTGGAAGTGAAGTGTATCTGAAATTAGAAAATAAAAATTCGGAAGACAACAAAATGGTGGAAATAAAAATTCTGATTCGGGGCAACGATTTGTTCGTAAAAAAAAATGCAACCTCTTTTGAAGATGCCACAGACCAAGCCATTGACGCACTTAAAAAGCAAATTCAGAAACACAAGGAAAAGACAAAGAGATTGTAAATCACTTTTTTTCAATGGTTTGACTTTTTTTGTCTTTTAAAAATTTGTTTTTTGGATTTTTTTTGCTGCCCTTATGCTCTTTTCGAATGATTTTGTAAAAACAAAAACTTTTAAAATGGAATTATTAGAAAGAATAACAATCAACCCTGCAATATGCCACGGGAAGCCCTGCGTAAGGGATATGCGATGGCCTGTGGAAGTGGTGATGGATATGCTTTCGTCAGGAATGGCTATCAACGAAATTCTGGATGACCACAAAGAATTAGAGCGAGAAGATATTCTTGCTTGCCTGAACTACGCTAAATTACTGACCTCTGGCTATCCGCTGAAATCCATAGTATAAATGAAATTTCTTTGCGATGTGCATATTGCTTATCAGTTGGTTCGTTACTTGCAAAGTCAGGGACACCAAGCACTTCACACCAACGATATTCTTCAAAAATCAAATACAAGTTAATGCTGCAATAGCCGAGTTTGCTGACAAAAGCGATTTTGTTCTTATCACAAAAGACACTGACTTCAGAAATAGTTTTTTATTAAAAAGAACTCCCAGAAAACTTATCCGTGTTTGTTTGGGCAACATTTCCAACAAACTTTTAATTTCCATTTTTGAAAAAAATTTAGAATTGTTGGTAAAAAATACGAGTAGCAAAAGTTGTTACATAGAAATTAATCGGGAAGGAATTATGATTATTGCTGCTCCTTAAAATCATAAAATCTCTTCTGACTTTTCGGGAGGGATTTTTTTTTGAACTTAATGGAACGAGTGGTTTTAAAAGGGATGTAGGAATAGAGAAAAGATTTTTTGGGAAATAAAAATGGAATTGAATATTATAAATAAATGTATAGAAAATAAATTTTAGAAATGGAAATTACATATTCACCCTTAACTGGATTTTTACGAGATGCTTCTTACAGTGCAAACTTGCACGATATTGGAAAGGAATTTGAAAATAAGTTTGGAGAACTGGAAGCACTTCATATTGAATTAAAAGAAGTACATCCTGAAAGTGTTGAAAATCAAAGGGAAGAACCTTTTAAGTTTTCTGCTGATAAGAAAAAATGCACCATTAAATTATTGTTTATTCAATATAGAGATACGAAAGGAAAAATAACAGGAAAACCATTGCCCTATGAAGTTTTTCAACAATTACGATTTGTTCTTAATCGTGCTGTGAAAGAATACTAAAATTAAAGGCAGTAAATTTTTAAAATATGAACATACAACAAGAATTAGAAAAACGAATATTAGTCATTGACGGTGCTATGGGCACTATGATTCAGCAATACAAGCTGGAGGAAAAGGACTATCGTGGAAAACGCTTTGCTGATTGGCACAAGGATTTGAAAGGCAACAACGATTTGCTTTCCATCACCCAACCGGAAATCATCAAAACCATCCATAAAGAATATCTGAAAGCTGGTGCAGACATCATTGAAACCAACACTTTCAGCGATACTACCATTGCAATGGCTGATTACGATATGCAGGAATTTGTGTATGAATTGAATTTTCAATCCGCTAAAATTGCAAAGGAAGCAGTAGCAGAATTTAAAACCGAATTTCCCTCCCTTTGGGAGGGTAAGGGTGGGCTTTTTGTAGCCGGTGCAATCGGTCCGACAAATCGTACACTTTCACTTTCTCCGAATGTGAATGACCCCGGATTTCGTGCTATTTCGTTTGATGAGTTGGTGGAAGCATATACCGAACAGGTGAGAGGATTGATAGATGGTGGTGCAGATTTATTATTGATAGAAACAATTTTCGATACGCTGAATGCCAAGGCAGCATTGTTCGCTATTCAAAATTATTGTGAAAAGATAAATCGTAAAATGCCTGTGATGGTTTCGGGAACAATCACGGATGCAAGTGGTCGCACACTTTCTGGACAAACTACGGAAGCATTTTTAAATTCTGTTTCACATATTGATTTGTTGAGTATAGGGCTGAATTGTGCGTTGGGAGCGAAAGATATGCGTCCTTATTTGGAGGAACTTTCCGATAAATCTCCATTTTTTGTGAGTGCTTATCCTAATGCAGGTTT
>Ga0247727_10013308_pt1 | contig 13903 bp, 14 predicted proteins | sample WisWelCaveWW1625_FD_202498 | JGI IMG/M metagenome (GOLD analysis project Ga0247727, IMG submission 202498) | Biofilm microbial communities from Wishing Well Cave, Virginia, United States - WW16-25 | ecosystem: Environmental > Aquatic > Deep subsurface > Groundwater > Cave microbial mat | place... | reverse complement strand
GGCCGCGACCGTGTACGGCGACGCGAGGAACACCTGCGATTCGAGGTGGCCCATGCGGCCGGGAAAATTGCGATTCGTCGCGCTGATGCACTTCATGGGTTTGTTGAGCCGGCCGAACGTATCGGTCGGCCCGCCGAGACACGCCGCACAACTGGCGTTCTCGGTCATCTGCACGCCGGCCTCTTCGAGCACCTGCCACACGCTCCGGCCATTTGCCTTTGTCGTTTGCAACTCGCGCACGACGTCCGGCGTCGCCGGCACGCCAAACGTATCAATCTTCACCTTGTGGCCCCGGATAATCTCCGCGAACGCCAGGAAATCACTGGTCTTGCCGCCCGTGCAGGAACCGATGTAAGCGCGATCGAGCGTGATGTCGCCGAGTTCTTTCGCCAGTTTCCGATTGCCGGGATCGGGGTGACACGCCACCGTCGGCTCCAGCTTCGAGAGATCGAATTTTTTGTCGTACACGAACTTCTGATCGGCGTCGCAGAACAACGGATCGTATTCCGTCTTCGTGCCGTTGGCTTTCGTGCGCTCGTCCACATACTTGAACGTCGTCTCGTCCGGCTCGAAGATGCCGTTCTTGCCGCCGGCTTCAATCGCCATGTTCGCGATCGTCATCCGGTCGTCCATCCCCATCGCATTCGCGCCGGGACCCTGAAACTGCATCGCCCGGTACGTCGCGCCGTCGAATCCGATGTCGCCGATGCAGTGCAAAATCACATCCTTCGCCATCACGCCTTTCTGCAATTTCCCGTCGAGCCAGAACCGCATCGTTTCCGGCACCTTCAGCAGCAGCTTGCCGGTGCCGAACACGAACCCGGCATCCGTGTTGCCGATGCCGGTCGCAAACTCCCCAAACGCCCCGGCCATGCACGTGTGCGAGTCCGTCCCGAGCAAAATCTCGCCGGGCCGCGTGTGGCCCTTTGCCGGCAAGGCCGTGTGACACACGCCGGCAAAACCGCCGCCGTATTGACGCTTGAGCTGGCCTTGGCCGGCATCGAAGTGCCAATGCCCGTTCGGGTCGTCGATCACGTCGTAGAAGTATTTCAACCCCTGCTCGCGGACAAAGTCGCGCAAAATATCCACGTTGCGGTTCGATTTCGAGTCGGCCGTGAAAATGTAATGGTCCGGGATGATGACGATCTTGTTTTTGTCCCAGACTTTTGCGTCTTTGCCGAACTCGCGCTTGAACACCCCGATGGTGCCGGGGCCGCACACGTCGTGCGTCATCAGGATGTCCACCTTCACCCACACGTTGTCGCCGGGCTGCACCGACTTCTTGCCCGAGGCGCGGGCCATGATTTTCTCTGTCAGCGTCATCGCGCGAATAATACGCTACAATGCCGGCATGGTCGAGAGTTGGTTTTTTCTGGAATCGCCGGCTGCCGATGCCGCGACGAACATGGCGGTGGACGACATGCTGTTGCGAACGACGCGCCAACGCGGCCGGGCGCTGCTCCGCGTGTACACGTGGTCGAAGCCGGCCATCTCGATTGGCTATTTCCAAAAGTTTCCGCAAACGGATCGCGAAGTGGTGCGTCGTCCGACCGGCGGCGGTCTGGTGTATCACGGGGACGACACGACGTTCACCATCGTCGCGCCGGCCGGGCATTCGCTGTACCGGCTTCGAACGGCCGAGGCGTATGGCGCGATTCACGAGGCCGTCGCACGCGCGACTGGCGCAACCCTTCAAACCGCCGGCCAGGTACCGCGAGGGAGCTACGAATGTTTTCAGCGGCCGGTGGCCGGCGACGTGGTGGCCGATGGCCGCAAGCTGGCCGGCGGCGCGCAACGACGCAACCGCGACGGGATGCTCCATCAAGGCTCCATCGCCGCGCGCGTCACGGGCGAACAGTTGTGCCGGGCGCTGGGTTTCCGGTTTGAGCCGTACACCTTGACCGGTGAAGACCGCGCGATGGTGACGTGGCTCGTCGACGGAAAATACCGGAACGACGCGTGGAATCGGCGCGTCGTTTAGCGCCCCTGCAGAAACGTCGGGTCCAGCTTCGTAACTTCCGCCGTCGCTTGCGCGGCTTCGTTGGTGCGGCCGGTGGCGCTATAGAGTTGCGCCAGTGCCGCGTAGAAGGCCGGGTTCTTCGGCTCGACTTGTACACCGGCTTTCAATTCACGCTCGGCGTTGCCCCAATCGCTCGTTTGGGCATACGTTTGCGCGAGGTACAGGCGCGCGACCGTGAGCCCGGGATTGTACTGGAGCGCGGCGGTGAACTGTTGGATGGCGTCGCTGCTGTGGTTGAGTTTCAATAACACCAGTCCGTAGTTGAACCGGCTCGACGCATACCCGGCGAAAATGTCGATCGATCGTTTGTAGGCGTCGATGGCTTCGTTGTACTTGCCGGTATTGAAATAGACCACGCCGAGATTATTCCACGCGTCGTAGAAATCCGGGTTTTGGGTCGTGGCGGTGAGCAGATGGTCGATGGCCGCATAGTAGTCGCCCTTGGCCGCCAGCGCCAACGCCAGGTTGTTGTACGCCACCGCGAACCGCGGGCGCAGTTCCACCGCGCGCTGCGCCGCCACCGCCGCCTCGTCGAATTTCCGCAACTGCAGATACGCCCGCGACAGCGCGCTGTGCGTGTCCGGCATGTCGGGCGCAATCTCCAGCACCGCGCGAAAGGTTTGCACGGCCGGCTCCGACTCGCCGCGCGCCAACTGCATCTCGCCCCAGTTGTGCAACGCCACGACGCTGCGCGGTTGCGCCGCCACCGCGCTCTGCCACAGACGTTCGCCGTCACGCCAGTCGCGATTCCGCAGGAACGTCCGCGCAAAGAACCCACCGAGAACGATCAGCGCGACCGCCAGCCATTCCACACGCCGCCGCCCGAGCCATTCCGCGCCGAGCCCGGCCAGTGCCGCGAGGCCGATCATCGGCAAATACAAGAATCGCTCCGCCATCCACGCACCGGTCGGCACAAGTAGATTTGACACGGTCACGAACCCCAGCGCCGCAAACGCGAGGCCGGCCGATGCCGCGCGGTGACGCGACCAACTCCAGACCGCCGCGCCGATGATCGCCACCACGACGAGACAGCCGACAATCGCGCCGACGTCCGCGAACGTAACGGGCATCACGGCGGCAAACGAGTAGTCCGGCAATAATCGTGCCGGCCACACTAGCAGCATGGCGTACCGGGGGATCACACTGAACGCTGTCGCCAGACGTTCCACCATGCCGACCGTCATCGGCAGCGGCAGCGGATGATGCAAAGCCGGCTGCGAATAGTAGTATTGTGCCGTCGTCAGCGCGCCGAGCGCGTTCCATCGCAACGCCACGTAGCCGGCCACCACCACGAGCAGCACCCCGTACCGCACCATCAGTGCGCGCGCTTCTTCCCGGCGAAACCGACCCAGCAACGCGTCGCACACCATCGCCAACCCCGGCAACACGATCGCCGATTCCTTCGCGAACAAACCGGCCGCGAAACAGAGCGCGGCCGGCACAAGCGCCGGTCGGGCCCGCGTCCATAACCACAACGCGAGCAGACAACCCAGCCCGGCCAGCAAGTCCGCCCGGCCATACACGGGCGCGACGGCGTCGGCCTGAATCGGATGCACGGCGAACACCAGCCCGGCGGCGAGTGCGAGCAGTTTGCGGTCTTCGCCGAAGAGCCAGGCGATCAGCAGGCACACGAGCGCGGCGTTGGCTGCGTGTAAGACGATGTTGACGAAATGATACGGCGATGGATTGAGGCCGCCGATGAAGCCAAAGCGGCGTTGCACGGCGTAGCTGATCATGGTGACGGGCCGGTAGAGTTTGTCGCTCAATTCCTCGGCCCAATAGCCGCTCGTGAATTGCCGGGGCCAACTGCGCATGCCAATGATGTTCGGGTTTTGCACGATGAGCGTGCCGTCGTCGAAGACGAACCGGTTGCCGACCGTGTTGGCGTAGAGCGCGAGGACGACGAGAAACACGGCGGAGGCGAGCGTGGCGACGGGCGCGCGCAACACCGACGAGATCGACGAGGAAGATTCGTTCACGGGAGCGATGCCGGAGGCTGCGGTGCTTCGACTTGAGTGAGTTTCGTCTCGAACTTGGTGAGGGATTTCTCGGCGTCGGCGTAGCTGCCGCCGGCATTGGTGAGATGCCGGCCGACGAGCCGGAAGTTCTCCTGCAACTTCTCGAAATCGCCGCGCAACCGGCCCAGCGCGGCCATGATCTCCTGCGCCTGACGTTCCACCTTCAGCCCGCGCAGGCCGAGAAGGATCGTTTGCAGGTAGGCGTAAAAACTGTTCGGCGAGACCGGGATCACGCGTTTCTGCAACGCGTAGCTGAAGAGCTGGTGCTCCTCGCCGCCGTCCTCTTTGATGATCGTCTCGTAGTACACGTTCTCGGCCGGCACGTACATCAAGGCAAACTCATACGTGCCCTCATCCGGCAGGATGTACTTGCCGGCGATGGCGTCCACGTGTTTTTTCAGATCGCGCAGGAATTGTTTCCGGGCGGCCACGCGTTCGGATTCGGTCTGGCCTTCGACGATGCGGCGGAAGTTTTCGAGCGGAAACTTGGCGTCTACCGGCACGAGTTTCTGGCCGATTTGGATGACGGCATCCACCGCCTCGCCGCTTTTAAACCGGTGCTGCAACTGGAAATGTTCCGGCGGCAGAATCTGCGCGAGCAAATCGCCGAGAAACAACTCGCCCATCCCGCCGCGCAGCTTCGGGGCGCGCAGGATGTTGACCAACTCCGACGCGGCCTTGCCGACCTCGTGGATTTGGCCGACCTTCTCGCGCAGGTCGCCGACGACTTTAGCGGCGTTGTCGAGCCGGCTGTTCATCTGTGAGGTCGAATCCTGCAGCGTCTTGGAGACCGTGTCGCCAAAGGCGTCGAGGCGTTGCTGGAGCGCGTGGAGCTGCTGCTGGAGTAGAAGCATCGATTGGTCGGGTTGCGCTGGCTTGCGCCGCTCGCGCAAAAACACGACCAGAAACGCTACGACCATGACCAGCGTGAGCAGGCTGAGCCCGACGGCGAGCACTTCCATGGCCGGGAGCCTAGCATTTGAGATTGCGGGCAGCAATGCCATTCGCTATAAGCCGTGGCAATGAGTACGCGCAGTATCGCGCTGGCCAATCAAAAAGGCGGCGTCGGCAAAACCACCACTGCCGTCAGCTTGGCGGCCTGCCTCGCGGAACGCGGCAAGAAAATATTGCTGCTCGACCTCGACCCGCAAGGCAATGCCACCAGCGCGCTCGGCTTGGAGAAACTTCCCGGCGGCAGCGTGTACCAGGCGTTGTTGGGTCATGCCACGCTCGCCGATTCCATCCGACCTGCCGGCCTCGAACACCTCGATATCATTCCCAGTGAGGTCGATCTGGCCGTCGCGGAAGTGGACGTGGCGCGCGCCGAGAATTACCTGCAACGCCTGCAATTCGCGCTGACGCCCATCCACGACTCGGATCGCTACGAGTTCATCCTTGTTGATTGCCCGCCGTCGCTCGGCATTCTGACGATGAACGCGCTGGCGGCCGTGGACAGCGTGCTGGTGCCGATGCAGGCCGAGTATTTCGCGCTCGAAGGTCTGGCTGTCATCACGCGCGTGCTGCAACAAATCCGTGACAGCGGCGCAAACCCATCCCTCGAATTGCAGGGCATCGTCCTCACGATGTACGACGGCAGGACCAACCTCGCCCAGCAAGTCGCGAACGAGGTCCGCAAACATTTTCCCGGCAAGGTGTACAAGACGGTGATTCCGCGCACCGTGCGGTTGGCGGAAGCGCCGAGTTTCGGAAAACCGATCACGACCTACGACGCCACGTCCTACGCGGCCAACTGCTATCGGTCGCTCACGGATGAATTCCTCGGCGCCGGTTTGCCGGCATCCGAGCCGGCACCGGCAGTAGTTGGTATGCCCGGCGGGAGTTGAACCCACAACCTTTGGCTCCGGAGGCCAACGCTCTATCCAGTTGAGCTACGGGCACGTCGCGGCAGCATTATCGCCGTTTTACCGTCACCTGCAAGCAAATCGAACGCACGTCCCGGCGGGAGAGAGTTCCCGGCGTCAGCGTCAACGCGTTGGCCGCGCCGCACGCCACGCCGAAGCGCACAGCCTCGACCGGCGATTCGCCTCGCGCCAGCGCGTGCGCGATACCGGCCAGCATCGCATCGCCGCTGCCAATGGCATTCAATGCGCTGATTCGTGGCGGCCAGAAACTCCACGTGCCGGCACGATTGATCAATCGTGCGCCTTTTGCGCCGGCCGTGACAACAAGATTCTCGGCACCGGCAGTTCGCAAGCCCGGCGTCGCGGCGAGTTCTTCCTCGTTCAACTTCGCGAGCAGAACACCGGCGCGCACAGCTCGAAGCATCGGCGCGCCTTGCGAATCGATGATGACCGGAACGCCACAGCGGACGAGTTTCCCGTAGAGGTCAGCCGGTGCGCGCGGCGGCAGCTTGCCGGAGATGACGACGAGTTTTGCGCCGGTCACAAGCCTCTTGAATTGCGCGAAGAAGGCGCGCCACTCGGCCGGTGAGATGGGCGCAGCTTCTTCCACAAGCTCGGTGATCGCGCCGGCCACCAACGTCTGGCAGATGCGCGTCGGTTGTCGTACCGGCACGAAGGCACATTTGATTCCGGGAAGCGCGCGCGCGAATTCGTCGTCGGCAAAGCCGGTCAACACAACGTCGGCACCAAGGGTTCGCAATACTCGCGCGACATTCGTGCCTTTGCCGGAGGCGGTGAGCGTAACACGCGTGGCCCGGTTGACTTCGCCGACACGGAGCCGGTCAAACTCCATGGTTCGCTGCCACGCAGGGGTGAGGCCGACACAAAGAATCATGATGCGGGTATCAAAGACGTTTCCAAGCTGGACGTCACGGGAAAAATTGCACATTCTGGCCGGCATGAAACGCCTTGATGGTCGCCGGCCCGATCAGCTTCGTCCCGTGAAAATCCATCCGCAGTACGTCGCCCCGCCGGCCGGCTCGGTATTGATCGAGATGGGGCGAACGCGGGTGATTTGCGCGGCGTCGGTCGAGGAAGGCGTGCCCCGCTGGATGAAGGAGCAGAAGGTGGCCGGCGGCTGGATTACGGCGGAGTATTCGATGTTGCCGTTCTCGACGTCGCCGCGAAAGGTCCGGGAATCTTCCCGCGGCAAGATCGAGGGCCGGACGCAGGAGATTCAGCGATTGATTGGCCGGGCGCTGCGGGCCGTGACGGATTTGAAGCGACTCGGCGAGCGTTCGGTGTGGGTGGATTGCGATGTCTTGGAGGCCGATGGCGGCACGCGGACGGCGGCGATTACCGGCTCCTATGTGGCGTTGATGTTGGCGATGGAGAAGCTCGTGGCGGAGAAGAAGTTGCCGGCGAACCCGGTGCGACATGCGGTGGCCGCGATTAGCGTGGGAATGCTGGAGGAGACGGCGCTGTTGGATTTGTGCTATGCAGAGGACTCGAAAGCGGCGGTGGACATGAACGTGGTGATGACGGATGCCGGCGAGATGGTGGAAGTGCAGGGCACCGGCGAGGAGGCCACGTTCACCAAAAAGCAGATGGCCGGGATGCTCAAGCTCGCGGAAAAAGGAATCGGCGAACTGCTCGAGATTCAGAAGAAGGCGCTGCGCTAGCCGGTCAGGCTAGGTGCGTGGCGATTTTCTTCTCGAGGTCTTTCTTGCCGGTCGCGCCGACGATCTGTTCCTTGATCTGGCCGCCCTTGAACAGCAGCAGCGTCGGGATGGCGCGAATGCCGTAGCGGGTGGCGAGGTCCTGATTGTCGTCCACGTTGACCTTGCCGACCTTGAGGCTGCCGGCCTTTTCATCGGCCAATTCGTCGAGGACGGGTGCGATCATTTTGCAGGGGCCGCACCATTCGGCCCAGAAATCGACAAGCACAAGGCCGCCGGCTTTGTTGACCTCCTGCTCGAAGTTGTCGGTGGAAAGTGTAACGATGTTTTGACTGCTCATGGGCTTGTTCCGTGTGTTGTTCGTGTCTTGAGATGCGGCGCCGCGAAATTGGTTTCGTGCCGGCGCAACGGGCGCTAGCCCATCACCTGCATGACGAGGTAACCAAGGACGGCCAACGACAGCACCATCGCGGCAATCGCCAACCCGGTATCCGCGCCGCCGGGTCCCGCTTCGGCGCGGGCCATGGACACCGGTACGGGAGGCGCGGCGGTTGTGGGAGCCGGCCCTGTTTCGTCGCGACGCAGCTTGACGGTGGGACGCGGCGTTTCGGCGGCGGCGGGTTTGGCGGCCGGCACCTGAACGCGCGAAGTATCGGATTTCGGTTTGGGCGTGGCGGACGGCTTGCCCATGACGGCAGTTTCCTGCTTCGCTTCGTCTTCCGGGGGAACGGCCGGCTTCGGCTTGGCGACCGGCGGAGGAGGCGGAGCGCCGGACGGCGTCGAAGTGCGGGCCGTCAGACCCGGCGGCAAATTAATGCGGACCGTGTCCTTTTTGGACTCCTCTCCGGGATTCACCTGCTCGGGTTTGTCATCAGCCATGAAGTCTTCCTCCGAAACGTGCCGGAACGATACGCGCTGGACAGCGGAACTGTCAACCCCGAATCATTTCGGGGCCACCGGCTCAGTCGGGCTTCAGGGGCCGGTGTTCTTCGAGTTGCAACAGGACGCTGTTGAGCCGGGCGACCTGATTGGTGTCCTGCCGATCCGCAAACAACGTGCGGGCGCGGCTGAGATATTCGACGGCCTGGGGCCGACGACCGGTGCCGAGGTAGAGGACGCCGAGGTTGTTGTAGGCCTCGGCCATTTTCTCGTCCCACTTGATGGCCTTTTGATACGTCCGCTCGGCTTCTTCGTTGGCGCCCCGGTTGGCCAGCAGCAGCCCCAGACAATAATAGGTCTGCGGCGAATTGTCGCGGAGCCGAATCGCTTCGCGGAAGGCGGCCTCGGCGCCCTTGAGGTCGCCGGCCTCGCGGAGCATGAAGCCATAACTGTGATGGTTGTCCGGGTTGTACGGGTCGATCAACGTCAGCGCCTGGATGGTCTTCGTGGCTTCGGACTTTCGGTTGAGCGCAATCTGGACCTCCGCGAGGCTGCGGTAGGCCGGTAAGTGTCGCGGGTCCAGACGGATGGCGTCGCGCAGTAACTGCTCGCAGTCGGCCACGTAGCCCATCCGCGCCAACGAATCGCCGAGAAACTGCCGCAACTCCGCCGACCGTGGGTCCAACGCGAGACTGAGGCTAAGCTGCTGCGCGGCTTCGTCGCGGCGGCCGGTCGCCAGAAGAAGCAAGCCAAGATGTTTGCGCGCATCCACCAGCCGGGGATCGAACTCCAGGGCTTGCCGGAGAAGTTTTTCGCCTTCGTCGCGTTTCCCTCGTTGGATCGCCTCCAACCCGGAAGCGAGAAGCTGCCGGGAATCGTTGTCGGCAGCGACGGCCAAGCCGGTGAGCGAACACAGGCACAGCACGATAACCAAACGCACGGTCATGCCGGAGGGTACGATGGGATGGGCGATGAGACAAGCTCGCCGGTCAGGCGCGCTTCGGGCAGCAGTGGAGGATGTCGTAGGGTTTGACGTCGGCCGTCTTTGGGCCGGTCACGAGATAGATCGTGTCTGTCAACCGTTCGAGGCTGCGGTGAAAATCGCGCCGCAACAGCGCCGTGTGTTGCACCACGAAGCGCGGGTCATCGTCGCGGAAACAGGACACGCAACTCGGGTCCGGCAGGCCGACAAGGAATTCCTCGGTGCCGAGATTGTGTGCCGTCGTCGCGTAAAAATCCTCGAACAGAATAAACGAAGCGCTGAACGGATGATCGACGTAGCTGATCGCCTGCGTCGCATCTTCCTCGTCGCGCAATCCGCGTGGAGCGACCGGCTGGATGTTGTAAAGATTGTCTTCCAAGTCGCCCATGATGTCCTGCAACGAAGTGCAGCCCCACTTCTTGAGGCGATCCATGTTGACGCCGTAGGTGAACACCTGCCCTTGCACGACCGCGCCAATCGCCAGCCCCGGCCAGATGCGGACCCGGTGCGGCGGCGCGCCGCGCGGGCTCGCACGGAAAATCTTCGGGAACATCAACGGCTTGATGAGCTTGTAGTTCGTCAAGTCCGGTACGTCATCGCCGCAGTAGTCGAGCCGGTCGATGTGGCCTTCGATCAAGTCGTCCATCCGGTCCGGTTCGAGCAGGTAATGATTGTAGAGGTGTTCGAGCAGAATCGTCTGGCCGTCGGCCAACGTCAGCGTCAATCCCTCCGGTGGGCGGGCGGCCGTGGCGGGCCGGTGACGTTTGAGCAGGCTGTAGTAGTACTGCGTAAAGCTGGCGGCATCCAAATGTGGCTCGTCGTGAACCTCCAACGAGCCAATGATCATATCCAATTCGTCGTCGTCCACGCCGGTATCGTGGCTGCGGCTCCGATAGAGACAGCGCACCTGCACCTTGCCGTGCGTGAACACCCAGGCGCGCGTGTTGCCGAAATCCGCCGCGTGCTCATCGCCTTCGGGTTCGGAGCGCACATACGTCGTGTGCGCCATCACGCAGCCATTGCGGTTGCCGGAACGAATCGACGGATCGCCAATCTCCGGCCACGTGCGCTTCTCGCAATCCAACAGCGCCCGCAGCGTGCTCTCAGGCCGCAACGTGTCCGTCGCCGGATCGGCAAATTGGTAGGCTTCGATCTTGAGGTACCCACCCGTTGTCAAGCTGGCCAAACTCACATGCGGCGACCCTTCGTGCGTCAACGGCAGCCAGCCCTCGGGGTAGCAGATCGTGTAGTTGTGCTCGGGATCGCTGTACTCGGGCATGCCCAGCGTTTTAGCAGCCGCCTTGCCAATGACTCCCGGCGGGAACAGGATTGATTCGCCCCGCCAATTTGCTACGCTGCCGCGCGACCGAGTCAGCCCGAATCAGACCGACCAATTATGAGCACTGTCATCCGTGGAAAAGCGTACGTGGTGCGGGACAATATTGACACCGACCAAATCATTCCTGCGCAGTATCTCAACCTCGTCCCCACCATCCCGGAAGAATACGAGAAGCTCGGCAGCTACGCCCTCAGCGGCTTGCCGCGCAGCGCCTACGCCACGCGTTACGTTCTCGACGGGCAGACCAAAACCTCGTACACGATTGTCATCGCCGGCCGCAACTTCGGTTGCGGCAGTTCCCGCGAACACGCCCCCATCGCCCTCGGCGCCGCCGGCTGCCGGGCTGTGGTCGCCGAGGGTTTCGCGCGCATCTTTTTCCGCAACTGCGTGGCCACCGGCGAACTCTACCCCGTCGAAACCACTCAACGCCTCTGCGACACCATCCAAAGCGGCGACGAAGTGGAGCTCGACCTCGATGCCAACACCGTCCGCCTCGTCAACGCCGGCCAGACCATCGCCACCAAGCCGCTCGGCGACGCCCGGCCTGTCATCGATGCCGGTGGGATTTTCGATTACGCCCGCAAGACCGGCATGATCAAGGCGCATGGCGACCACCGGTTGAGCACGGAAAAGCTGGCAGCCGGAGAGCCGGCCGACGATTGACCGGTCAGCTCGTGATCGACCGGAAGATAATCCACACCACCAGCAGAAACACACCGGCAAACGCGATCCAGTACGTTTGCACCAACTGGACGAGCGACTCCAGGACATCCGGTGCCTTCAACGGCGCGCTCGTCGCCCGTGGCATCCCGTCCACCGTCGTCCCCACCGGCGCCGCCGCCGCGACGGCGGCCGGCGACGGCACCGTGCCGGCGCGCGCCTGCACGTCGGCAATCTTCTTCGCCAATTGTTCCTGCTGCAGCCGGATGCCGTTCATCAATTGCTCCTTGAACGCCCGATTCGCTTCCCCGGCCTTGATCTCGTTCGCCTTCTGCAACTCGAACCCGCTCTGCCCCATTCCCTGGAATCCCTGCGCCTTCTCCCGCAACCGTTGCAGCGTCGACTGTTGCTGCTGCACGTTCCCTTGCGCCGCCTGAACTTCCTGCTGCGCCCGCTGCAATTCCTCTCCCAACTTCCGTTGCTCGCCCTCCAACGACGCCACCCATTGCCGGTACGCCTCGGCCTCCTGCTGCCGGGCTTCCGTCGCCACTTCCGGAAAATTCGTCATCTGGCCGGCGGCGCGTAACTGTCCGATCGCCGACTCGTACCATCGCTGCGCCAGATACCCCTTGCCTTGCTGCAACGCCCGCCGTGCCCGGTCACCCTGCGTTTGCCGTGCCGCCGCGGCGAGGCTGACCCACTTGCCGCCGTATCGCGCCTGACCGCCTGCGACCAAATCGCGTTCCAATTCCCACTCGCGAATCTTCTCCGTCAATTCTTCCACGTGCACCGAGTTTGCGTACTGCCCGACAAACGGCAGAAACACATTGCTGATTGCCTGATTGTAGAATTCGACCGGGAAACTCACCTGCGGATCGAGCCGGTAACGCTGCGTCGCCGCGTAGTCGTGCTCCATCACCTGCTCCGCCGTCAATCGCACGACCTCAACCACGTTCGACTTCGCGATCCGCTCCTGCCGGGTGATCGTCCCGCCGGAGTATTCGATGCTGACTACGAACTCCCGGTTGTCCTCTGACTTGATCATCCCCTCGACCGTCGTGCCGTCCTTGAGTTTGAACGTGTCAGCGTCGGCCAATGCCGGGACCGCAAGCAGGAGGAGCGCGAGAAGTTTCTTCATTGCTCACGCGTGATCTGCACCGAGACGTATTGCGTTCGCGGCACGCTGAATTTTTTGACCTCTACCGTGACCACGCGCGCCATCTTGCTCGTCAAAATCGCGTCGGCAATCTCGTTGGCCACCGCTTCGGCGAGTTTCCGGGGACGCTCGGCCACAAGCTTCCGAATCAGTTGCGCCACCATCACGTAATCCGTCGTCGCCGACTCCGCATCCGTCCGCCCGGCCACGCTCAAGTCGCGCTCCAACTCCACGCTCACCAGCAACCGCTGCGCGCGCGCGCGTTCCGCCTCCGTCACGCCGATGTGCGCGTCCAACTCGAGGTCTTTGATGATGATTTTATCCACGACCGATAATCTCCTGCAACTCCCGGAGATCGCGGCACACCAGGTCCGGCTCCATCGCCCGCAGCCGCTCTTCGTGATTGTAGCCGGTCAGCACCGCGCACGTGCGAATCCCCCCGGCCTTGCCCGTCTCGATATCGTGCTCCATGTCGCCGACGAACAGCGTTTCGTCCCGGTCGAGATGGTTCTCGTCGAGGATGTGATGAATCTTCTCCGTCTTATCCTCGATCCCGATGTACGGTTTCGTGATGAACGGCGCGATGCCCAACCGCTCCGCCTGATATTCATACGTCCGCGTGTCCACCGTGCTCGCGATAAACACGCCCATCTTCCGCGCCCGGCAGAACTGTAGAAAGTCCAAGGTCTCCGGCAGGATTTCGATACCGGCCTGATGATCGGCGTATTTCGTCAGGAATACCCGCTCCAACTCCGCCTGCGATACCGCCGGCAACCGTCGCTCGTAATATTTTCGGATCGGCAGGCAAAATTCCCGACGAAACTCCTCCACCGACACCGCCGGCAACCCAAACGTCGTCAACACATGATTCGTCGTCTGCACCACCGGCATCAAATCGTCCACCAGCGTGCCCGACCAATCCAGAATGACATTCTGAATTCGCACCGCCGCGAGACTAGCACAGCCACACAAATCGCGCAGTCGAAAAACCGGCGACGCCAACGAAAGTTCTTGCAAAAAAAAAAAAGACTTCAGCATAGAATGCCAACGCGAGTCTGGGTGTTGCCGCGAGCCGTTGATGAACAAGCCAGCGAGGAGAATACCATGAATAGATCCACAACAATTGTGAAGCTGATGCTCAGTGTCTGCTCGTTGTTGGGCGCAATCAGTGCCATGGCCGGGAGCTTGGCAGTGAACGGAGACTTTTCGGTGTCGAGCAATTTGACGATGCAGTCATTCGCGGTCGGGCCAAGTGGGGACTACCACTTTGCCGTCTACAACCCGAATGACATTGGCTACGGCTTGGCG
>Ga0247727_10013307_pt1 | contig 13903 bp, 18 predicted proteins | sample WisWelCaveWW1625_FD_202498 | JGI IMG/M metagenome (GOLD analysis project Ga0247727, IMG submission 202498) | Biofilm microbial communities from Wishing Well Cave, Virginia, United States - WW16-25 | ecosystem: Environmental > Aquatic > Deep subsurface > Groundwater > Cave microbial mat | place... | reverse complement strand
GTGGGCTTCGGGGTCATCATTCCGCTCCTTCCCTTCTACGCCACCGCGGTTGGCGGCGGCGCCGCAATCCTCGGGCTCGTCGTGGCGTCGTTCTTCCTCATGCAGTTCGTCTTCTCGCCAATCTTCGGGAAGCTCTCGGACCGCATCGGCCGACGGCCCGTGATCGTCGGGACCCTCGTCATGGCGGTCGTCGCCCACCTCGTCCTGTCCGTCGCGGCCTCCCTGCCACTGCTCTTCCTAGCGCGCCTCCTTGCGGGGACCGCGTCGGGCAACCTGTCCGTCGCGCAGGCGTACGTCGCGGACACGGCGCCTCCGGAGAAGCGCGCGAAGGGGATGGGGCTCATCGGCGCAGCGTTCGGCGTGGGCTTCATCGTCGGGCCTGTGATCGGCGGCGTGCTGGCGCCGTTCGGCCTCTACGTGCCCGCCCTCGGGGCTGCGGCGATTGCGCTCGCGAATCTCGTCCTCGCGGCAATCTACCTGCCAGAATCCCTGACGCCGGAGAGGCGTGCTGTCGCGGCCGCGCGTGCGCGCCGTCCGGCGGGGTGGGCCGAAGCCTTCCGGCGTCCGGCAATGCGCTCCCTCCTCATCGCGTTCTTCGTCGTGAGCTTCGCATTCTCCGCGGTGCCCGTGATGAACCCGCTTCTCGGGATCCAGCGACTCGGCCTCGGGACGGGCGACCTCGCGGTCGTGTTCCTGTTCATCGGCGTCATTTCGATCTCCGTCGGCACGTCTCTCGGGCGGCTCGCCGCGCGGGTCGGGGAGGAGAAGCTCACCGCCGCCGGGACGGGCCTGATGACGGCCGGCATCTTCGCGACGCCCGCGGCATGGGACTTCCCCTCGTTCATCGCCTTGAACGGCGTGATGGCCGTTGGTGTCGCGCTCTGCCTACCGCTCATTCCGAGTCTCGTCTCGAAACGCAGCGCTCCGGAGGAGCAGGGGAGCATGCTCGGCGTCTCGCAGGCGTTCGGCGCGCTCGCGCGCGTGCCCGGCCCGCTCGTCGCGGGCCTGCTGTTCGAGGGACTCGGCTTCCTCGCACCCTTCCTCGTGTCCGGCGCCCTGATGGCCCTCGCCTTCGGACTCGCGGCGAGCATCTACGTCCAGAGCCGCGCCGCGGCGCCGCGCGTCGAGGTCGCCACGGACCCGTGAAACGCCTTAAGCGAGCCGCGCGGTTCCCGAGGAAGCGTATGGGCCAGGACGACGTCCGCCGGGATCTCAAGGAGCTCCGCGAGCAGGTCGAGTCCCTCCGCGACGTGCTTTCGACGGCCCTCGGTCCCTATCGCGAGCTGGCCTCATACGTCGAGCAGTTGCAGGAGCTCTCGAAGGGCTACTTCCGCCTCATCGACCTGTTCCAGCGCTACGGGGGCGTCTCGCCGGACCTCGTCGTGCCCGGCCTGAAGGACGACATCTCGAGGCACATCGTCGGTGCGCTCTTCGACGCCCCGGACCGGAACATCTCACAGATCACGGAGGCGGTGAAGCGCAAGCGGGGCACGGCCTCGCGCCGGATCGTCCGTGCGCGCCTCGAGGCCCTCGTGTCGAAGGGCGTCGTCGTCGCATCGGATGGCCTTCGGGGCCGGACGTTCCGCGTTGCGGACGACGTCGTCGCGAAGTGGTCACAAGTGCTCGGTTTCCCTAAATACGCGGATCGGCCTGGGAATGATCAAGAGGAACCCAAGGGAGGAACGATGCATGGCTGAGATGGAACCGGAGGACATGAAGGAGCTCCTGGACGTCGTGTCGCAGAAGATCCCCGCGCTGCTGAACAGCCTGACGGACGTGCTGTACGGGAAGAGCGCCGCGGAGAAATACGGACAGGCGGTCTCGGGCTTCTTCAAGACGTTGAAGGACAGCGGGATGACGGACGAGCAGGCGTTCAAGCTCACGGAGCAGTACATGTCGTCCCTGAACCTCGGCGGGCTCATCTCGGACGCGATGGGCCACCGCGGCGGTCATCGCGGGATGTGGCACGGCGAGGTCGAGTCCAAGGACGAGAAGCGCGAGAAAGACGAGGACTGAGAGCATCTCCCCGGAGGGGGCACGCATGACGAATCGATCGCGAAGCGAGTGGCCGGTATTGGTCGCGGCCGCGGCGCCCTTGGCGGCGCGCCTCGCCGGGACGTACATGCAGTTCCTCGCGCGACGCCGGCGCGGGGTGCGCGTGTTCCGACAGGCGCTCCTCGCGGGCGGCCTGACGCCGGCCCAGGCGGCCGTGCTCTCGCGCGTGTACGAGGAGGCGTCGTCCGTCCGTCGAATTCTAAAGGCGAGGCGTTGAGCGGGCGTCGATGGGCGCGATCCTCCTTCTGATCCTGGAGCGCCTGAGCCTCCGGAAGCGACGCGCGGACCTCCCCGCACTCCGCGACCTGCTCGGGTCCGATGCGGGAATGCACCTCGTCGACCTCGGCGGCGGCACGGGCCTCACGACGGACGCGTTCGCCCCGCACGATGGACAGGCCATCGTGCTGGAGCCCGAAGCGGAGAAGGTCGCGTTCGGCAGGGCCAGACGGCCCCGTCTCGCGTTCGTGCGCGGCCGCGCGGAGGACCTCCCGTTCCCCGATGCTTCCCTAGACCGTGTCGTCGGAATCGTGTCGTTCCACCACGTCGAGCGGCCGGACCGCGCCCTCGACGAGATCCAGCGTGCGCTGAGACCGGGCGGACGGCTTGTGTTCCTCGAACTGTATCCGGACCACCCGGGGCTCCTGCCGCGGCTCTTCGGGCGCCACGCGCACGGGACGGACCCGCACTTCTACCCGCCGGACCGGCTGCGGGACCTCGTCGCCGCCCACGGGTTCCGGGGCGTCTCCGTGCGGGAAGGTGTGAAGGCCTACTTCGTCGCCGCGACGCGTTGACGCCACTCTCATTATCGGGATGGAAAACCCCGCCGAGCGGGCTCCTCTTTTTATACCGTGTCGGAAATAATGGTATGGGGGAGTGGAGGACACGCGAGTTCTGCGTAGCCCTCGCGTCAGCGTTGAGCCGAAGGCCGAGGCGACGGCGGAGGTCGGCGCCCGGCGGTTCGGCCTCGCCGGCGTGAGGAACCTGTTCCGCCGCCGCGAGAAGCCCGAGACGCCGGCCCACGATGACGCGGGGCCCGCCGTCATCCTGGCGTGCGAGAAGTGCGGCTTCAATTACCGCGTCGAACGGATCGACTTCGGCCAGGGGAAGATCGGCGCGTTCTGGATGTGCGCCTGCGGCAGCCGTTACATCCCGCCCGGCGGCGAGGAGTCGTACAACCTCCTGAGGCCGTAGGCCACGGGGGGTCCCACGACGCACCCGGTCCGTTGGGCTCCAACGCATCGATTCGTGGCCGTCCTCCTTGTGAGCGGCCTCGGTGCGGCGGCGTTCCTCGCGTTCGTCCCGCAGGAGCTCACGTTCGACCCGCTGCCCTCTGCGGCCGTGCCGCGCTTCCTCGTCGTCGCCCTCACGTTCGCATGCTTCCTGCTGGCCGCGTCCCTCGTCCGCATGATCCGCGACGCGTTCGATCGACATGCGGCGTCCCTCGCGCTGCTCGGCGCGGCGACGTGGTTCGCATTCAACGTCGCGGACCTGGACCACCTCCTGATCAACCGCTACGGCTGGCCGAACGAGACCCACCCGATCTTCCACGTCCTCGAGGGCGTGGCCCTCGTCGTCGCGGGCATCGCGACGATGGTCGTCTCGGGCCGGATGTCCGCCCGGCTGTCCGCCGCGCGCGGGCCCCAGTGACGACCGTCCGAGCGGACATCAATCAGGTCTAAATCCGGACTCGTTGTTGTCCCCCGTCGTCCCAGGGGGGAGACGCACGGCGAAGAAGACACGCAGGTCGACAAGCAAGGCGAGGCGAACGACCGCGAGGAAAACGGCGAAGGTCGCGCCGGTCCCGGCGGGGTTCCGGACCGTGACGCCGTATCTGGCGATCAACGGCGCGGAGAAGGCACTCGAGTGGTACAAACGGGCGTTCGGCGCGAAGGAGCTCGACCGGCGATACGGGCCCGGCGGACTCCTCCTGCACGCGCGGATCAAGATCGGCGATTCGACCGTCATGATGTCGGACATCTTCCCCGGGTCCGTGCACAAGTCGCCCCTCGAGCTCGGAGCCGCGTCCGTGACGCTCCACATCTACACGAAGGACGTCGACCGTGTGTGGCATCAGGCGATTGACGCGGGCGCGAAGGTCGACATGCCCCTCCAGGACACGTTCTGGGGGGAGCGGTACGGCCAGATCCGCGACCCGTTCGGGCACGCGTGGTCGATCTCGATGCGGACATCGACCCTCACCCCGAAACAGATGGACGAGCTGGCGAAGGCCGCGATGGCGCAGTTCGAGAAGGGCGAGCATCCCGGCTACCAGTCGAGCTAGATGCCCTTCGTCCCGAGTGCCTGCGAGCGGCTCCTCCTCGGGCGGCTCAACCTGGCGCCGGGCCTCCTCTTCGACGTGATCTCGGCGGGGACGTTCCGCGCGCTCGCGGTCGCGATCGACCACGGTCTCTTCGAAGCGCTGCGGGACGGCCCGAGGACCGCCGCAGAGCTCGCCGGCCGGGTCGGCGCACATCCCGAGGCGATGAGGATCCTCGTCGAATGCCTCGCGACCCTCCGTGGGCAGACGTATGACTTCCGAGACGTTTCCCGCTGGCTCGTCGACGCGGGCTTCGAAACGCCGCACTACCGAAGCGCCCGAGGCGTCCAGCTCGCCCTCGCGACGAAAGCCGGTTGAACCGCGTCACGCGACGAGCTTTCCCGCGAACGCCTCGAAGACCCTCGTGTGCCGGTCCACGTCCCGCTCCGTCGTCGCCGGGGAGATGAGGACCATGTTGTGGAACGGCGTCAACAGGAGTCGCCGGTTGAGCGCGAACAGGTGCAGGAGCCGGTCGAGCTCGCGGTCCTTCGTCGCCTCGGCCTCGCCGCCGTTCCGAGGCGGCACCGGATGGAAGCGGTACTCCACGCGCGCGCCGAGCCGCACGACGTTCCACGGGAGGTCATGCGCCTTGATCACGTCGCGCACCCCCGCCTCGAGCCGCTCCGCCAGGACGATCATGCGGTCGAACGCTTCCTTCGTGATCACGTGCTCGAGGGTCGCGCGCATCGCCGCCGCGGCGAGTGCGTTCCCGGCGAGCGTGCCGCCAATCCCACTCTCGTCCGCGCCCTCACCCGTCACCCGTGACAGGATCCGATCCGCCACCTCCTGGCTGATTCCGTACGCGGCTGCAGGGATGCCGCTCGCGATCGGCTTGCCGAGCGTGAGGACGTCGGGCTCGAGTCCGTGCGCCGCCGTGTACCCGCCCGGTCCTGCAGAGATCGTGTGCGTCTCGTCGATGATGAGAAGGGTCCCCGTGTCCCGCGTGATCCGCCGAAGGGCGTCGTGGTAGCCCGGCTCCGGCAGGATGATCCCGGCGTTCGTCATCGCGGGCTCCGCGAGGACGCAGGCCACGTCCTTCGGATCGAGGGCCCCCTCGAGCGCGGCGACGTCGTTGAACTCGATCGCCTTCGTCGTCAGGGACGGATCGACAGGTGCGCCGATGTTGCCGCCGCGCGTCACGACCGCGCCGTCCTTCACGTCGACCAGGGCTTCGTCGACGGTCCCGTGGTAGCATCCGCGGTACACGAGGATCTTCGTCCGGCGAGTGACCTCGCGCGCGAGGCGGATCGCGAAGCGGTTCGCGTCCGTCGCCGTCAGGGCGACCTGCCAGTACGGGAGGCCGAACCGCCGTGCGAGCTCTTCGCCGACCCACACGGAGTCCTCCGTCGGCAGCATCATCGTGATACCTCGCCGCGCCTGGCGGACGATTGCATCGACGGCCGGCTTGGGCGAGTGGCCGAACATCGAGCCTGTGTCGCCGAGGCACAGGTCGACGTACGTGTGGCCCTCGACGTCCTTCACCCGAGCGCCTCGGCCCGACGCCGCGAAGATCGGGAAGGGTCCTGCCCAGGCGACCATCCAGTTCATCGGCACGCCGGCGAGGAGGGATGTCTTCGCTCGGTCGAACAGGGCGCGAGAGGCCGCATGTGCCTTGACGAACCGCGCCTCCTCCCTGGTCATCAGGTTCTGAATCCTTGCACGGTTGATCGTGGGCATGGGGTCTCCGTGAACCCGCACGCCGAGGGAATAGAAAACAACGACGGGCGTATCGAGCAAAGCATTTTACAGAACCGTCCCTTGCTGAGCCCTCGTGCGCCACCCTTTCGCCATCCTGCGCGCCACGGTCACTCTCCTCGCGCTCGCGCTCGTCGCGTCCGCGGTTTCCACTCGCGGGGCCGTCGAGCGGCCGACGTACGCGATCGGGGATCGCTGGGTCTACGACCTAGAGGGGGACCTTGCAGGCCTGCCGGGCCTAGACCAATTAGGCCTCGGTGCCTTCACCTTGACCGTTGTGGGCCGCGTCGAGGTCGAGGTCGTCGGCCTCCCTCTGGTGGACGGGACGATTCACGTGGATGTCGTGTCCGTGACGACGGGCTTCTTGAATGCGACGTTCGATATCCCGGGCACGATCTTCACGGCGTCGGTCACGGGTAGCCTCTCTGCAGAGGCGACGGAGCGCTGGGAGCCCGAAGGCTACCTGCCCATCGCGTCGAATTCGACGACGACGTACATCGGGGATGTGGCAGCGGTGATCTTCACGACGCGGTTCGTCGCCGAGATTCGCGTGAACTCGTCCTCGACAATCGTGTTTCAAGCACCCGTCTTCCCGCTCGACGTCGGCAACATCTCGACCGCGGTCTTCTCGACGGATCTAGTTGCGAACACGACCGTGACGGTGGTCGGCGAGACGATGTCCTCCGAGAACGCGACGAGCTTCGCCTCGGCCTGGAGGCGGGAGGTCCTCGCCCGGGGAAACGTCTCCGTCGCGGCGGGCACGTTCGACGGCTACTGGATGAACCAAACCCTCAGCTTCTTCCCGGGCTTCGGCGTGGTCGCGGTAGGAGAAAACGGGAACGAGACCGCGCACTACTCGAACGACGCGAGGAACTACGTGCGGCGGACAGCGTACGTGAACGGGACGGAACTCGGGGAGATGCGGCTCCGGTCGTACGCAAGGGCCGCCCCCGGACTGTCCCTAGTTGATATCCTGCTCATTGCAGCCATCCCCTCGGCCGTTGCCGTCGCGCTGGTGGCGTGGCTCTCTACAAAGAGGCGACGCAAACAGGCGGGAGGTGAACCCCGTGCTCGTTGAGACGAACGACCTCACAAAGACATTCGGCGAGGTGCGCGCGGTCGACGGGCTGAGCGTCGCGATCCCCGAGGGGGCGATCGGCCTCGTGGGCCCGAACGGCGCGGGGAAGACGACGTTCCTTCGGCTTCTCCTCGGACTCCTGCGGCCGACGTCGGGCCGCGGGCGGGTCATCGGCCACGACATCTCCGACGGCATCCCCGTCCGGGAGAAGATCGGCTACATGCCGGAGCACGACTGCCTCATCCCCGAGATGACGGGCGTAGGCCTCGTGTCGTACATGGGGCGCGTGAGCGGGCTCGACAAGAACACGGCGATGAGCCGCGCGCACGACGTCTTGCAGTTTGTCGGCGTCGAGGAGGAGCGGTACCGGAAGATCGCGGAGTACTCGACCGGCATGAAGCAGAAGGTCAAGCTCGCGCAGGCGATGGTCCACGATCCCGCCCTGTACGTCTTCGACGAGCCGACGACGGGCCTCGACCCGCGCGGTCGCTCGGAGATGCTCGACCTCCTCCGGACGATCGCGAAGACCTCCGAGCGGAACGTGATCCTGTCGAGCCACCTCCTGCCCGACGTCGAATCGATCTGCAAACACATCGTCATCCTCGACGGCGGGCACCAGATTGCCGCAGGGGAGCTCAAGGCCCTCTTGAGCGGGGCGGGGGACCGCCTCCGCGTTGACGTGCGCGGAGACCGCGCGGCGTTCGGGCAGCGGCTCCGGGAGGCGGGCCACGAGGTCGAGGTCGGCACGACGGGCCTGCGCATCCGCCGCCGCGCGGGGATCGAGGCGGACGTCTTCCGCACGGCGCGGGCGATCGGCGCGGAGGTCCGATATATGGGGAGCGAGATCCGCAGCCTCGAGGAGCTGTTCCTCGAACTCATCGAGCGGAACACGCGCGGAGGTGCGTAGGTGTCGATCTCCCTCCCGACGTACACGCGACGCGAGACGCCCCTCCTCGGGCGGTCGAAGCGGGTCGGCGCAATCATCACGACCGGCTTGCGCCGAGAGCTCCGCCGGCCCGCGTCGATCGTCGTCACAGGCATTGGGGCCGCCCTCACGACGATCTCGTCAATCCTCATCGTGTACCTCGCCCCGTTCTTGTTTCCCGGTCAGTTGCTCGACCTGAGCTTCTTCTACGTGCCCGCGTCGAACGGCGCGATCCTGTTTTTCGTGACGCTCATGTCGGCCGTCGTGGGCTCGGGGCTCATCGCGGACGACCTTCATTCGATGGCCCTCACCCTGTACTTCAGCCGCCCGATCACGCACGGGGACTACGTCCTCGCGAAGGCCGCGATCCTCGGCCCCCTCATCTCCCTCGTCTCCGTGCTGCCCCTCGTCATCACGCCGATCGTCGCGGCGCTCCTCGGTTTCTTCCCGTGGGACGTCGCCCTCGCGGCGATCGGCCTGTCGATCCTCGCCGGCGTCCTCTTCGGGGGCTTCTACACGGCCGCGACGCTCTTCCTGTCGTCCCTCACGACGCGCCGCGCGTACGCCGGGGCCGGAGTGTTCGCGATGACGTTCGGCCTCACGTTCCCCGCGCAGATCCTCGCGAGCGCGACAGGGAACTCTGTGTTCCTGTATGCGTCCGCGTGGGAGAACTACCTCGCCGTGGCCCGCGCCCTGTTCGGCGCACCGCAGACGACGATCGACTGGCCGCCGGCCCTCGCAATCCTCCTCGGGGCCACGGCGCTCGCGGCCCTCTCGACGTACGCGCGGATGCGCACACGGGAGGTCGTGGCCACATGAACGCGGTCGTCGAGGCCACGGGCGTGTCGAAGTGGTACGGCGAGGTCCTCGGGCTGAACGGCTTCTCCGCCACCTTCGCGCCGGGGATCACCGGTCTCGTCGGGCCGAACGGCGCGGGGAAGAGCACCCTGTTCAAGCTCCTCATCGGGCAGCTGCACAAGGACCAGGGGGAGCTGCGGCTCCTCGGGGAGGACCCGTGGAACAACGTGCCGATCAAGCGGCGCCTCGGCTACTGCCCGGAGCAGAACCAGCTGTACGGGTGGCTCACCGCGGATCAGTTCGTGTCTAGCCTCCTGCGGCTCGACGGCATGCCGTCGTCCGAGGCGACGCGCCTCGCGCGCGAGGCCCTCGAGGTCGTCGGTCTGACCGGCGCGAAGGACCGACGTCTCCGGACGTACAGCCGCGGCATGCGACAACGCGCGAAGCTCGCGCAGGCCCTCGCCCACGACCCGGACCTCTTGATCCTCGACGAGCCCCTGTCCGGCGCCGACCCACGGGCGCGCGTGCACATCCTCCGGACGATCGCCGACTTCGCGAAGGACGGCGGCCACGTCCTCATGTCAACCCACGTCCTGTACGAGGTCGAGCGCCTGACGTCGAACATCGTCCTCATTCACAACGGGAAGGGGATCGCCTCGGGGAACGTTCACGAGATCCGCGCGTTGATCGACCGGCATCCCCACGCCGTCCGCATCGCGACGCCGACGCCGCGCGCGGTCGCGGAGGCCCTCGCCCCGCTCGACCACGTCGCGTCGATCGAGTTCCCCGCCGAGAAGGAGCTCCTCGTCCGCACGCGCAAGCCGGACGCGTTCTATCGAGAACTGCCCGCGATCGTCGAGGACCGACACCTCGAGGTGACCGGCCTCGAGAGCCCGGACGACAACCTCGAGGCCGTGTTCCGGTACCTCGTCGGGTGAGACGATGGACGTCCTCGCGAGCCTCCGGAAATCGTGGGTCGTGTTCTCCCTCACCGTCCGATACCTTCTCACGACGCGCCGTGGCCTCGCAACGGCCGCACTTGCGGCCACGCCGATCCTCCTCCTGGGCTCGCTCGCCCTCGCCCGCGTAGAGACATTCGACATCGTCCTGTTCCAGCTCCTCATGGTGCCGCTCTTCCTCCAAGTCGTCGTCGTGTTCACGACCCTCGTCCAGGCGACCTCCCTGATCCGCGAGGAGATCGAGGACAACACGTTGCCGTACCTCCTCACCCGGCCGATCTCGAAGCCGACGATCCTCCTGAGCAAGTACCTCGGCTACCTGGCGTCCGTCCTCCTGCTCCTCGTACCGCCCCTCCTCGCCGCGTACGCGATCACGGAGGCCTACGCGGGCGACGCGCTCTCCGCGGACCGCGATGTCCTGTACGCGTTCGTCGTCGCGACGGTCCTCGGCGCGCTGGCGTACGGCGCGTTCTTCACGTTCCTGTCCGTCCTCGTCCGCCGGCCCCTCGCGGTCGGCCTGGGGATCGGTTTCGTGTGGGAATTCATCGTCGGGTCGTTCCCTGGCGACCTGCCGCGGCTCAGCATCATCCACTACCTCCGGTCGATCCTGAAGGAACTCGCGCCGTTCGGCCCGCTCCGCCTGTACACGTCGGACGTGTCCGCGTCCGTAGCGTCGATCATCCTCGTGGCCTTCGCGGCGGCGGCGCTCGTCCTCGCGATCCTCGTCTTCCAGCAATCGGAGTTCAAGCAGAAGGCGTAGGCCATGGACGCGCCGAAGTCCGTCCTCGTGATCGGCGCGGGACTCGCAGGCCTGGCGTGCGCGCGGACGCTGCAGGAGGCCGGCGTCGACGTCGTCGTGCTCGAGGCCCGAGATCGGGTCGGGGGCCGCGTGTGGACGATGCGAGACCTCGTCGACGGAGCCCCCGCGGAGGCGGGGGCGATGATGATCCACGGGCGGCACGATGCGGTCTTCCGGCGGATCGAGGAGTTCCACCTGACCGCGAAGCCGATCAGCGGGTTCCGTCGCGGGCGGATCTGGTATCGCGGGAAGCTGAGGAGCGTCTCCTCGCTCATGCTCGCAGGGCCGAGGCACCTGCGTGCGGCCGTGGAGGCACTTTGGCTCCTGCCCCGCGCGATCGACCGCTACAAGGGTCCCGACGTGACCCTGGCAGAATTCCTGGATTCGAGGCGGGTGTCGCCGCTCGCGCGGAAGTTCACCGCCCTCATGTACGGCGGCGTGAATGCGACGGACGCGGAGCGGCTCAGCGTGCGCGGCCTCGCCGAAGAGACAGAGGCCACCGGGGTGCCATGGAGGAACTTCCAGCTCCTCGAGGGGCTCGGCCGGATCGCGGACGGCCTCGCGGAGCCCGTCCAGGAGTCGATCCACCTGAAGACGCGCGTGGACCGGATTGAGTGGTCCTCGCATCGCGTCAGAGTCCAGGCGACGGGAGAGGACGGCGTCGAGTTCTTCGAAGCTCCCGCGGCGGTCGTCACGCTACCTGTCGGCGTGCTCAAGGCCGGCGATGTCGTCTTCGAGCCGCCGCTCCCCGAGGCGAAGCTCCGTGCAATCGAGACGATCGGCTACGGCGAGGTCGTGAAGATCCTCCTGACGTTCGATCCGTCCGCACGCGCGAGTGCTCTCGGACAGTATCGGTTCGTCGCGGACGAGGACGGGGGCTTCTACTTCCTCCCGCTCGGGGACCGGACGGACGGACCCGTGCTCGTCGAGGGTTTCATCGCGGGGCGGAAGGCTCGCGGCTTCTCGGGGCGTCCGGAACGCGAAGTCGTCGACGAGGTCGTGCGCACGCTCAGCGCGATGGTCTCCGACCCCGGACTCCGCGCGAAGCTCCGAGAGGCGCGGGTAATCGACTGGGTGTCGGACCCGTACTCGAAGGGGGCCTACACGTTCCAGGCGGTCGGGGGCGGCATCGGGATGCGGCGCGCGCTCGCGGAGCCCCTTGGAGGCGTTCTGTTCTTCGCGGGCGAGGCGACGCACACGAAGGGCGAGTACGCGACGGTCCACGGGGCGCTCGAGACGGGCGAGCGGGTCGCCCACGAGGTCCTCGCGGCACTCGAGACGCAGTCCCACGCGTCGTGAGCGTGTGAGTCGGGGATACCATTAAGGTGGAGCCGCGGCCTCGCCGCGCCATGGCGATGTCGAGCTCTCGGTGGGCGCTCTTCGCGGTCCTGGTGATCGTCGGCCTGTACTTCCTGGTCTTCCACATGGATCCGCTGCCGGGGAACCACGAGGCGATCGGCCTCGGGAAGGGCCAGGCCCACATCGTCCACGACGTGATCGGGATCGTCCTCCTCGTCGCCGCAGGATACATCTGGTACTCGTCGCGGAAGGCAACGATGGCGAAGCCTGCCTAGGGGACGCCGGGTCCCATCACGTGCCAGTGCATGTGCGGCGTGACGCCGGGCGCCGCGGCGTTCGCGCGGACGTAGAATCCCCGCGTGTCGAGTCCGAGGGACCGCGCGGCGGCCTGCACGGCGCGGATCATCGATTCGAGGAGACGCCCGTCGATGGCCTTCCGGTCGAGGATCGACGGCACGTGGTCCTTTGGAATCACGACGACGTGGACCTCTGCTACGGGTCTAGGATGGTGGAACGCGAGGACCCGCTCGTCCTCGTAGACCTTGCGGACCTCAAGCTTCCCGGAGAGCACGTCCTCGCAATACCAATCCCGCTTCTCGTCTGTCACGGAGCAGTGACGAAGCTACCGAGGAATAACTCGTTTCGCATGCCGCGAGTGGCCTAATCGGAATCGATTGCGTCAAATCGGCAGTACGCACGCGTGGAAGCCGAGACTTTCCCGCCACAATCCGTTTGTGAATGGAGACCGTCCGGCATCGGATGGCAATCGACGTCGACATGCGAGGGACCGGGCTCGCTCCCAATGCCACCGGCCTCAGGGGACCCTCCCTGCGGAGGACCACTACGCCTGGTATCCGGCCCTGCGGAAGCCTTGCCGAGAAGCCCGCGACGTGAGGTGCCGCGAGCACGAGTCCCGCCCGGCCGAGATGTTTTCCGAGGGGGCGTGGGCATGTGCCCGTTCTCGACGTTCGGTCCGCGATCGGTTCGGTCGCCACGTCGATTTGGCTGGCCGGGACCTCACCACTTCATCTTTTTCAGGTATGCGCCGTCTTCGTCGAAGCCCGAGTCGAGGAACATCTTCGCGGCCGTCCGGAGCTCGTCATCCTTCATGGACGGGGACTTGAAGTCGCCCACGCAGTTCAGCACGGTGGCGTTCCCCTTGGGCACGTACGACGTCACGAACTTCGAGCCGGCGAAGGGTCCCTCGAGGACCTCGATTGCCTGTGCGACGGGCGGGAACATTGTCGCCTTCATCCTCGTGTGGGCCATCCGCCCTCCCCAGTCCGCGTCCCAGCTGAGCATGGCAGCGTTCTCGCCCATCGGGTCCATCTTCATGTTCTTCGCGTTCGGATGGATCGTCGCGAAGTCCTTCGAGTGCGCCTCGATGAGCTTCCAAATCTTGTCGAGACTTACCGGATGCGAGCTCCCCTCGTCAACGACGATGACCATGGCGGACCCACCGGCCGTCGAGGTATAAAGACCTACGCCATGGTTCGAGCCCGACCCCTGCGCAAGGACCGATCATATGCCAATCGGGCATCCTACGCCACACTCGGGGCCGGCGCGTTCGCCCTGACGGAGACTCCCTCTTGGCTACCCTCGACCGAATGCGCAAATCGGAGTGAAAAGTGTCAATTCGGCGCATCGCAGGCAAGGAGGGCGGGATTTCCCCGCCAAAATCGACTTAACTCGGGAGACCGTCGGGCCGTCCGATGGGCATCGAGGTCGATGTGAGACGAAGAGCGCCTCGGACCGAGTCCGTGGGCCTCCAGCCGACCCTCCCTGCGGAGGACTACTACGCCCCCGAGGTCTTCGATATCGAGCGCGAGCAGGTCTTCTTCCGCCACTGGCTGTTCGTCGGGCGCGAGGAGGCGATCCCGAATCCCGGGGACTACGTCGTGCGCGACGTTGTCGGCGAGAGCGTCCTGGTCCTGAGGGACCGCTCGGGCGCGATCCGTGCCTTCTACAACGTGTGCCG
>Ga0247727_10013306_pt1 | contig 13903 bp, 11 predicted proteins | sample WisWelCaveWW1625_FD_202498 | JGI IMG/M metagenome (GOLD analysis project Ga0247727, IMG submission 202498) | Biofilm microbial communities from Wishing Well Cave, Virginia, United States - WW16-25 | ecosystem: Environmental > Aquatic > Deep subsurface > Groundwater > Cave microbial mat | place... | reverse complement strand
TGTACTCGAATGTGATGTAATAGAAAAATAATCCCACCAGCGCGCCGATCTGTGTCGTGCCGATGAAGGGAAGCAATAACGCGCTCCCCGCGTTCGCAACCAAGCCGATCACCAGTGCGCGCGGTTTGCCGAGCCTGTCGGTAGTGAGCGCGACGAGTCCTTCGCCGCTGAGTTCCGAGAGTCCGATCACGGCGGAGGCTCCTGCCAGCGCGGCGATCTTCAAGCCGAACGAATCTTCGAGCCACACGCCGAAAATTAAATTGACCAGTTCATTACTCGCGCTCGCCCACAATGCGATGAAGATTCCCGCGAGTGCGGGGATATTCGTCAGCACCGCGCGAAAATTTCCGCGCGAATCAGTTGTCGGCGTGTGATGAACGTCTTCTCGTGGGATCATCCGCCAGATGATGAGGAGCATAACCAAGCCGAGTCCTGCCAATAGAGGGAAGGGAGCAGTCCATCCATATCTTGAAATGAGCAGACCCATGAGTGGGACTCCAACGATGAACGATAGCGACCATGCCATCTCAGTAACCGCGAGCGCGGTGCCACGTTGTCCGTATGGAATGCGGTCACCGAAATAGGCTTGCATGGCAGGGTCGAAAAGATATTTGCCAAGATTGGCGAGCAACATTGCCGCGCTGAGCGTGATCAAACTCGGATACAACGCGACCAACCCCATCCCCACTGCAAACAAAAGCACTCCCCCGAGCATAGCAAACTTTCGCCCGCGTTGATCGGCGATGGGAGCAAACACAGGGCTGAGCGCGCCGACCAGCCAGCGCGCGGTGATGGCGAATGAAAATGTTGTCAGGTCAACGCCGAGACCGCGCGCGAACACCGCAAGAAACGGATACACCATGCGGTGCATCGTGTTGAAGATCGCGCGCAGGAGCGTGAAGATGAGGAGTTGGAATCGAAGTCGCATAAAACCTTTCTACTGGTCATCTCAATTATGTCACCCTGAGCGTAGCGAAGGGTCTCTACACCCGAATGTACGAGACTCTCACCTGCACTGCACCAAACGCACGATTTACCAAGCAAATCGGGTGCAAGTGTCGGTCGCGGCGAACGCTCCCTCAGAGTGACATGGTGTTTTTTGAGTTCTCTACTGACGAAGAAGAACCCATGAATTTTACCTTACGCGATTCATCGCACTTGACCAAAGTGTGAATGGCGATGAAAATCAGAATTTATGGATAATGCTTCTCTCAACCAAAACAAACCACCCGCCAGCCTTGCATTGGATAAGATTGGGATCCCGCACCGCGTCTTTCTTCACGAGGGAACTGTTTCCAGTTTCGAACAGGCTGCCCTTGAACGCGGACAGCGCCCCGCGCAAGTCGTGCGAAGTATTTTGTTTCAAATAAGACCGCAAGAGTATGTGATGGTTTTGGTTGCGGGGCCCGATCAAGTGGACTGGAGAAAATTACGCCAACTCGTCGGGCGTTCGCGTGTGCGGATGGCGACGGAAGACGAAGTGCTGGAAGTGACGGGATATCGCGTCGGGACGGTGAGTCCGTTTGGGATGGCGCGACGGGTCAAGGTCATGATTGATGCTAGCGTATTGAAAGAGGAGGAAGTTTCCATCGGGTCGGGAGTCCGCAATACAGCCATCATCATGAACAGCGCCGATTTGCGGCGTGCGCTGGGAGCTGCGGAAATGGTCTCACTGCTGGAAGGGTCTCATCCATCGTAAGTTGGGGTGCAACCTACCTTGTGATGCAGGGTATTATCTGGTAAACCTTTGTTGAGGCAATATGATCACTTTGAGAGACTTACTACGAACAGCAAGCCGAACCTTTGCAATTGGCATCGAACAACTGCCCGGCGTATTGTGTGATGCAGGGACGGTTGCATATTTACTTTTGCGCGTGTCAGATTATCTGGAAGATAATGAAGACATGCCCGCGCAGAAAAAAATTGTTTTGCTGAATCTATGGGCGGAGATTTTGAAGGGCAATGCAAAGGCTGAGGAACTTACCAGCCAGATCCAGGATGTTGATACATCGAACCCCGATGCAGTGGTGGCGCAGCACACGGATGATATTCTGGCACAACTGTCATCTCTTCCACAGGAAGTACGAGAGATTATCGTTCACCATGTTATCAAGACCACCTATGGCATGGCGCGCTGGGTGGAGCGCGGTCCGCAAGTCAATGACGAAGCTGATCTGGACGATTACATGTTCGAGGTGGCAGGACGGGTGGGATATCTGCTCACGCATCTCTTCGCATGGTATTCCACAGCCATCCGCAACAAAAAGGATAAACTGCTGCCGCTCTCGCGTGAATTTGGGCTGGCGCTACAAACTGTGAATGTGATCCGCGGCCTGCGAAAGGATTACGAACGCGGCTGGGTGTATGTGCCCAAGAAATTTCTGGCGGCAGTAAATTTAACCGCGCACGAACTTTTCCAGCCTGAGAACCGCGCCGAAGCCATCAAGGTTTTGGATATGCTCGCTGACAAGGCAGAGCGGCACCTGCACGCCGCGCTTGCATGTGTCAAATCTCTGCCGCCGTGGCAGCACCGCATTCGGCTGGCTTGCATCTTTCCTTTGATGTTCGCCATCCGCACACTGGCGATCAGCCGGCGCAACGCGGATGTGTTCAGCTGTGAAGCCAAGATCACGCGCGAGGAAGTCAAGCGCATTGTGATGGACGCGACGTTGTGGGGTTGGTCGAATATGTGGCTGGATAGTTATTATCGGAAGTTGAATATTGTTTCGAAGGAACAGGCTGGTTAGAAAAGACGTCGAATTCTTCATCAAGATTGGTTTGTTGTATGTTTCAGAAGAATCGTCCGCGCAGATTAAGGTCTCAACTGGTATTGACCTTCCTGTTAAGCTCGCTGGGAATCGGTGTTGCAATAGGTCTTCCGGTTATTCTGCTCATCAACCGCCAGGCATCCTCCCAGGCGCAACTTCTCCTCGATCAGGCAACATTGACCACGCAAGCCTTCCTGGCAAGCGAACGATCTGACCTGCAAAACCTGGCGCTGCTTATTTCACAGCGCCCGACACTAACTCGATTACTGGAAGAGCAAGATGTTACCGCGCTTGAAAGTTATCTGGATACTTTGCGAGAGGGCGCAAATCTTGATTTGGTCCTGGTTTGCGCCGAAGGAAAGGAAGTAAAAGGGATTGGAGAAAACATTTCAATGACTGAACTCTGCCGGTCAAATTCACAATCTGGATATGTAACTCTCTCGTCGAATGATGATCTATATCTCTATACAGCAGTTGATTTGGAGTCTCCAGCGCAACCTGCTTATAAAGTGGTGGCGGGAAAAAGAGTGTCCCTGATTTTGGAAGAGCTTCAGAAAGAGACGGGACTGCTCTATTTCTTGATTTGGAATCATCGCGTGATCGCTTCCAGTGATTCGGCGATTGATACAACAGTCGTACAGGCGATTGAGTTGCAGAACAAAGCAAATCAGGTTTCGGATTTATCCATCGAACGGCGGGCGTTCAACTTGAATAATCATCAATATATTCTGGCGAACCTGGTGATTGACGCGCCCTCAGATATCAATTTGATCAGCGCCTTGAACGTGGATGATCAGATAACAACCCAGCAAAACCTGGTCAGAACATTAACGCTGGCATTGTTCGTTATCATCCTAATCGCATTCGGTCTGGGAGTCTGGCAGTCACAGCGGATCAGCCGTCCGATCGTCGATCTGGCAAACGCGGCCGCCAAATTTCGACAGGGAAATCTTGATACGCCCGTATCCATCGAATCATCAGTGTTGGAGATTGGCCAGTTGACCAATACGCTCGAGGATGCGCGCGTCGCCCTTCAACATTCCATGGAACAACTTCAGGCGGAAAAAGCATGGATCGAGCATTTACTTAATTCAATCGTAGAGGGGACTCTTACACTGGACGCGCAAAACCGCATTACCTTTGCGAGCGCGGGCGTGGGCAAGATCATTGGCAGCGAAACAGAGCAGATCATTGGTCGAAAAGTGGACGACATTTTTCACTCCACTGAAGGCGAGACCTCCTTCAGCAACCAGATCCCGGGTACAGGTCAACAGAGGCGGGTTTCTGTAAAATTGGCAAGCGGCGAGGAGAGGTTATTATCCATATCCAAAGCGGATTTTATTCCCCCAGTTGCAAGCGACGCGAATCGAGCCCTCGTCATTCGGGATGTCTCCAACGAGGAGTATATTCATCGTATCCTGGGTGATTTCATGTCAAATATCACCCACGAGTTTCGAACGCCTCTCGCCGCTTTGGAGGCTTCCTCTGAATTATTGCTGGACAATTTGCACAGCCTATCTCAAAAGGAAATCGAGGAACTATTGGTTTCCTTGAACCTGGGCATCATCAATTTGCAAACATTGATTGACAATTTGATCGAAGCCGCCAGCCTTGAAGCGGGAAGATTCACGGTCTCCCTCCAGTCTGTTCCATTCGACGCCATCATGGAGGAGGCGCAGGAGATCATGCAACCATTGGTTGAGAAATACGCTTTGAGGTTGGATTCGCCTCCTATAACGGAATCAATCCTCGTTATGGCTGATCGAAGACGGACGGTCCAGGTTCTGGTAAATTTGTTGTCCAACGCCATCAAGCATAGCCCTGATGACGGCTTGATCCAGATCAAGCATTTTATCGTGGATGAAAAACTGCGCGTCGAAGTCACCGACGAAGGAGGCGGGGTCCCGTTAAATCAACGCGACAACCTCTTTCGACGTTTTTCACATCTCGATACTCCAAACGAACGTGCCAGGCAGGGCGCGGGACTGGGGCTTTCTGTTGTAAAAGCCATCGTCGAGGCTCAACAAGGAGAAGTCGGAATCACGGATACTTCGGAAGGCGGGAACTCTTTTTGGTTCACACTGCCTCTTGCAAGCGAGGTTCAACAGTGAAGGCGCTGGTAGTGGATGATGATCGCGTTCTCGCCGACCTGGTGGTATTCACACTCAGGCGCGCGGGCAGTGAGGCAGTCATTGCTAATGACTCGGCAAGCGCCATCCGCCGTTGGATCGAAGACAAGCCCGACCTGATCATCCTTGATATTAATCTGCCCAGCACAGCGGGACTGGAAGATGGCTTTGCAATATGCAAGCGCATACGAAGCGAATCCGATACCCCCATCATCCTGCTCACCGTGCGCGGCGAAGAAGCCGATATCGTGCGCGGATTGGAAGCCGGGGCGGATGACTACGTTCTGAAACCATTCAGCCCCCGCCAACTGACAGCGCGCATTCAGGCTGTCATGCGGAGGTTTCGCGCGACGAGCGCTTCACATCCCGCTAAATTGTCAGTGGATGGTTTGGACTTCAATCCCAAACTCAGGGAAGTTTCCCATGCAAACGGAACTCCCAAAAAATTGACTCAATTGGAGAGTCGCCTGCTCGAATCGCTGATGATAAACGCTGGTCAGGTGCTTACCTTCAATGATCTAATCAGCGATGTCTGGGGAGCAGGTGGCGGAAGTCCTGAAATGCTTCGGCAGTTAGTGAAGCGCTTACGATCCAAGATTGAAATGGATCCAACAAATCCACAATATATTCAAAACCTTCCAGGGTTGGGATATGCTTTTAAGCTAAAAAGATAAAGCCGGGGGATTTGGTTGGGGGAAGCGCAGAAAAAATTGTCACAGGATTGTCACATATATATCACTGGACTGGTCACACCTCACGGTTATCTTATAACCGATTAGTATTTTCGCTTACATTGCTCCAAGACGGTCTGTGACCGTCGCTTTTGGCGAACATGGCGGTCACAGACCGCCTCTGAGCGAAGGTCCTGCCGATACAAATCATGAGGCGAATATGTCAATTCTGCTCGAAAACGTGACCAAGCGATACGAACAACAAACTGTCGTCAACAACGTTTCCTTGGAAATCAAAGACGGGGAGTTTTTTGTATTACTCGGTTCCAGTGGAAGCGGGAAAACCACCGTTCTTAATATCATCGCTGGTTTGGCGTCTGCTGAACAGGGCCGCGTCCTGTTACACGACCGCGATGTCACCAACCTTCCCACTCAGAAACGCAACATCGGGTTTGTATTTCAAAATTATGCCCTCTTCGAGTATATGACGGTTGCGGAAAATATCGAGTTCGGTCTGCAAATTCGGAAGGCCCCCAAAAAAGAACGACAACTGAAGCGCGATGAACTTCTCGAATTGGTGGGTCTGGTTGGGTTGGGTGATAGAATGCCGCGCCAACTTTCCGGCGGTCAGCAGCAGCGCGTCGCATTGGCTCGCGCATTAGTGTTGGAACCGGATGTTCTTTTGCTTGATGAGCCGCTCGGGGCGTTGGATGCAAAAATCCGTGTGGAACTGAGGCGTTCTTTAAAAGCCATCCAAAGGCAATTGGGTGTCGCTGCAATTTTGGTAACACACGATCAGGAGGAAGCATTTGACCTGGCGGACCGGATCGGTGTGATGAGTTATGGCCGATTGGTCGAAGTGGGCACTCCCCAGGATCTTTACCAACGCCCGAAGACCGAGTTTGTCGCTTCCTTCCTCGGAACCGCGAATATCTTATTGGGTGAAACGGAAGGGGAACGCATCCAGATTGGTCCGCATGTATTCAAGCTGGCAAAAGAAGCGACCCGGTTTAGCACGGATGGCAGAGTCCAAGTGGTTTTTCGCCCTGAGGATCTGGCTTTGGCGAAGTGTGAAACCGAACTGGATTGCACGCCCCTCGGCGAAGGGACAGTCACAAGCCTGGGATTCAATGGACCGACAGAACGATTAAGACTGGAACTTCCGTTAATCCCCGGCGTTCGGGCAATTGCCCCTGCTGTCCCCTTTGGGAGCCAAAAAATTACGATTGAAGCCACTCGTTCTCCAGACCAGGCTTCGGCATTTCCGCTTTCTGTTGCCGAAAAGACCTGGGTGGGAATACGGCGCATCCATGCCCTCTCACATCCGGGTTTGAATTTCCTGGTGGTAACAGATGGGTCCTTGCGCAGTCAATCGGCAATCAGCCTGGGAAGTTATCTGGCGCGCATGGCGCATGCCCGCATGACGCTCCTGGGCATTGGGGAGGACGAACCTTTGCTGGATACCTATCTTCAAGACGCGCGCAAGCAAATTGGCAGTGGCATGGCTTCCATTGAAGTACGCACAGACCAGGCAGCTCCCGCGGCGGCAATCGCAAAATCAATCGAGAAAGATCCCGTCGATCTCGCGATCGTTGGCTGGAGACCCGTTGAGGGGACCGATGTCGCCGAACAAATTTTACGAAAGGGAGATCATCACTTGCTGTTAGCCGCCCATCCCGGAGCGCGCATAGAAAAAGCCCTGGTATGCGTCGCAAGCGGAGAACCAGGGAAGGATGACGTGATGTTTGCAGGCCGTTTGCTTCGTCATCTGGGAGCGCAGGCAAAACTGTTCACTGTATTGCCCAGCGCAATGAATAACGAATACCAGAACCGGCAGGTTGTACGTTTTGTTGCGGGAGGCGTGCAAACTCTGGAAATGTTTGGAGTGCCCACACAAAGTGAGCTAAAAATTGGAGACCCACAGGTGGAAATCGTCGAAGAAATCAAGAAAGGAGAATTCGATCTTGTAGTCCTGGGCGCGCCGTTCCCACAAAAAGATGGCCGCATATTAATCAATGGACTCATCGAAGGCGTTATGAAGAATGCCGGAAATTGCTCGGTTCTCATCGTCAGATCACACTATCATAAAAACACCATCAACCACAATTAATTGATCACAAGCAATCACAATTTTTCAATCCACTATGAAAATCAACGAAAGGACAAAATGTTTTCAAAGTCGCACAAAACACTGATGATCTCCCTCCTGTTGATCGCCATCGTAACAACAGGATGCTCCGCAAGGGCACAAGCAACCGAGGCTGACGCAACAGAAGCGCCCGCAACCGGCGGAGAAGTTAAATTAACACTTGCCGCATATACCACCCCCCGCGAAGCCTATGGAGAGATCATTCCCCTATTCCAGGCATACTGGAAGGAAAAGACCGGTCAAACGGTGACTGTTGAAGAGTCCTATCAAGGCTCGGGCGCGCAATCCCGCGCGGTCGTCGAAGGGTTCGAGGCGGATGTCGTCGCACTGTCGCTTGAAGCGGATATCATCCGCATTGAAAAAGCCGGGCTCATCACTCACGACTGGCGCACGGAGCCTTACGGCGGGATGGTCAGCACATCAGTTGTCGCTTTTGCGGTGCGCGAAGGCAACCCTAAGGACATTCAGGACTGGGCTGATCTTGCCCAGCCTGGTCTGGAAATTTTGACCCCGAACCCGAAGACAAGCGGCGGCGCGATGTGGAACGTGTTGGCGCTGTATGGCGCCGCCAAGCGCGGCCATGTGGATGGCTTCACTGCGGACGACGCTGGCGCTCAGGATTTTCTGCTCACTGTATTGCAAAACGTCTCTGTGATGGACAAGGCCGCGCGCGAATCGATCACCACTTTTGAAAAGGGTGTTGGCGATGTGGCCATCACCTATGAAAACGAAGTGCTGGTTGGGCAGAAAGCCGGAATAAATTACGAACTGGTTTTGCCTTCTTCAACGATCCAAATTGATAATCCGCTGGCTGTTGTAGATACCTATGCAGATAAACACGGCACGCGCGAAGTTGCAGAAGCATTTGTGGACTTCCTGTTCACGAAAGAGGCGCAGGAAATCTTCGCCAAACACGGTCTGCGCTCACCGGACCCCGAAGTTGCCCAAGCGACTGCTGACACCTACCCGCCCATCGCAGATCTATTTACAATTGATGAATTCGGGGGCTGGGGTGAAGCCACTCCCACATTCTTTGGCGATGAAGGCATCTTCTACAAAATATTTGCCCAGGCGCAGGATATTCAAGTTAGCGAATAGTGATGATTCGTCCTGAGCGGAGCCGCCACCCTGAGCGATAGTCGAAGGGTTGCGCGGCAAAGACGAAGGGCGAGTTTCAAATCAAGATTTAGATTTTTTATGATAGATGCGCTTCGTCTGCGGGTCTCTACTTGCACTCGTCCCTCCGCTCAGCGCGAAGATAAACTATGAACTTACAAACAACGGTTACACAAATAGGCAATAAACGCAGCGCGACTCTCCCGTGGGGACAATGGGGTGTACGCTCCGTCGCACTCAGCTACCTGGCATTTATGCTGATCATCCCACTATTGGTTATTTTGCAAGACGGCCTGCAGGAAGGACCGGCTGAATTTTGGAGGCAGATCACGCTTCCCGCCGCCTGGCACGCTCTAAAGCTCACTCTATGGACAGCCACGGTGATGACGATCGTCAATACCATCATGGGCACACTGACTGCTTTCGTCCTCGTGCGGTATGACTTCCCCGGTAAAACGATCCTCAACGGGATCATTGACCTGCCCCTGGCGATTCCAACGCTGGTGACAGGTGTAATGCTGGTCATCCTCTTCGGGCCGCAGGAAGTTCTGGGCGCATGGCTAAAAGAGCAGTTTGATTTTTCCGTCATGTTTGCCCCGCCCGGCATCATCCTCGCATTGTTATTTCTGACCTTTCCTTTTGTAGTGCGCTCAGTCCAGCCGGTGCTGCTGGAACTTGACCGCGCTCAGGAACGCGCGGCCGCCACACTCGGCGCGGGAGGTTGGACCATTTTCCGACGCATCATCCTTCCTCCATTGACATTACCGGTTATCACCGGCGCGCTTCTCAGTTTTGCGCGCGCCATCGGTGAGTTCGGTTCGATTGTCATCGTGGCAGGGAATATCCCGTTCCGTTCGCAAACAGCGGCCGTGTATGTATTCGGCGAAGTGGAATCGGAGAATCGCCTGGGAGCCAGCGCAGTTTCCATTGTCATGGTAGCCATTGCTTTCGGCTTATTGATGTTTGCAGACTACCTCCGAAAGCGTTCGAAAAGTTCAAAAAGGGAAAACGTATGAGCATCACAAGTCCCTCAAGAACTTCTTTCGAGAAACTCCAAAGTCCGCTTTTGGCTTGGGTGGATAGAAACAAGGGAAAATGGGCAGGTTGGATATTGATCTCTCTGGTTGTATTCTATGTTGCCTTTCTGATATTGACCCCAATCACTGCATTGGCATTTGGAGCTTTCGAAAAAGGCATTGGCGAGATCATATTCGCGCTCAGCGAGCCTGGTATAGCTCTGGCGTTTTGGAATACGTTATGGATCAGCCTGGTCGTTGTCACTGTCCATGCTATCTTTGGCACGTTGGTGGCTTGGATATTCGTTCGTCACCGATTTCCGGGTCGTGATCTCATCAATGGATTGGTGGATATGCCATTTGCCGTTTCGCCTGTGGTTGCAGGATACATGTTGTTACTTCTCTTCGGGCGCAATGGATTGCTCGCTCCGGTGATCGACGCGTTAGGCATACAGGTCGCGTTCGCCCTGCCAGGGATGGTGTTGGCAACCCTGTTCGTCACGATGCCGTTTATGATCCGCGAACTGATCCCGGTATTGGAAGCTTTCGACACCCGGCAGGAAAAGGCCGCCGCGACGTTGGGAGCAAACGGCTGGCAAATCTTTTGGCGTGTGACCTTCCCCGCCCTGCGCTGGGGCATGATCTACGGAATCACACTGACCTTCGCTCGCGCGCTCGGTGAGTTTGGCGCGGTGCTGGTCATCGGCGGCGGTGTACAGGGCCGCACTGAAACGGCCACACTGTTCATTTACCGCGCCCTTGAGGAACGGCAGTATATCGGCGCGTACAGCGCGGCATTGGCATTGGGATTATTTTCCCTGCTGTTGGTGCTGGGTTCCGACTGGCTGAGACGAAGGAAACATTGATAAACCAATTTAAGCGGCTATGTTCAGAGGCGGTCTGCACTTTCCCTCTCTCCTTTTGGGAGATGGCAGGGTGAGGGTGGAATATTCATCCCGCCCTTAACTTTTGGGGGTTATAATCCACTCCATGAAACGGATTGGTTTTCTTCTAATATTTCTCGGTTCCCTGTTGGTGGCATTCCAACCCGCGCGCGCCCAGGGCAATGAACCACTCGCTATCGTCATGACTGCCGATGGGCCGATCATGCCGCCTATGCTCGAATATATCAAGCGGGGAATTGAAACAGCATCAAGAGAGAACGCGGAAGTCCTTATCATTCAACTGAACACTCCAGGCGGAAGCGTTGACACAATGCTTGAAATCATCAAGGAGATCCGCGCGAGCGACACACCAGTCGTTGTTTATGTCGCGCCAAAGAGCGCCATCGCGGCGAGCGCGGGCGCGATGATCACCATGGCAGGTCACGCCTCCGCCATGGCTCCTGAGACGTCTATCGGGGCGGCGAGTCCCATCAGCGGTTCGGGAGAAAATCTCAACTCAACAGCGGAAGCAAAAGCCAAAGAGATCATCAAAGCTGCGATACGACCAATTGTGCAACCGCGCGGCGAAGAAGCTCTAAAACTCGCCGAAGCGATGATTGACGAAGCCAAAGCCGCGACCGCTGATGAGGCACTTAAAGTCAATTTGATTGATTTCATTGCAGGCGACATTGAAGATTTACTGCAAGCGCTGAATGAGTTCACTGTTCAAATTAATAACGAGCCTCGTACACTTAACACATCCAACGTGCGCATCGAATCGTTCAATATGAGTTTCATAGAACAATTCCTGCTCCTGCTTACTGACCCAAACATCGCCTTCCTGCTCATTGCCATTGGTGTGCAATCCGTTCTCATTGAAATCTCAAGCCCAGGCGGATGGGTGGCAGGTTTCATCGGCGTGGTCTGCCTCACGCTCGCAACGTATGGGCTGGGCGTGCTACCCGTCAACTGGTTCGGTATTATTTTCATGCTCACTGCCTTTGTGCTCTTCATCCTTGATATCAAAGCGCCTACTCATGGCGCGCTTACAACAGCGGGAGTCGCGTCGTTTATCGTCGGCGCGCTTGTGCTGTTCAATTCGCCGGGCACGCCCGAATTCCAGCGCGTGTCTGTTCCGCTTGTTGTTGGTGTTGGTGTCTTTCTAGGTTTATTATTCCTCGGCATCCTCATGTTCGCGCTGCGCGCGTTGCGCGCACCGATCAGTATGGGCGTGGAGTCAATGGTCGGGAAAACAGGGACAGCCAAAACATGGCATGAAGCGGGCGGGCAGGTCCAATTGCAGTCCGAGTTGTGGAGCGCGGAGTCTGACAGCGAGTCGGAGAAAATCAGTAAGGGCGACAAAGTGGAAGTCGTCGAAGTGCAAGGATTACGATTGAAAGTTAAGAAGAAATAATTTGTACCGCGAGATTTATCTCGCAAATGCGACATGAATGTCGCGCTACACGCATCATAGGACCTTATGCCTGCTACGCCTACGAGAGACCGGGTCATTCCCGAAACAGACATCCGCCCATTGCGCCGCCCCGAATGGATCAAGGTGCGTGCCCCCGCGGGTGAAAACTACGAACGCATTCAAACGTTGATGCGCTCGAAATCGTTGCACACGGTTTGCGAAGAAGCGATGTGCCCGAATTTGGGCGAATGTTGGGGAAGCGGCACCGCGACGTTTTTGATGCTCGGCGATGTGTGCACGCGCACCTGCGGATTCTGCGACATCAAACACGGCAAACCCACGTTGATGGATTGGGGCGAAGCAGAACGCGTCGCGCAAGCCGTGAAATCCATGGACTTGAAACACGCGGTGATTACGTCCGTCAATCGCGATGAAAGACGCGATGGCGGATCGCCAATTTTCGCGATGGTGATTAGGAGAATTAGAGAATTACTGCCGGGTTGTTCCATTGAAGTGTTGATCCCCGATTTCAAGGGCTCGCTCGAGGCGTTGAAGATCGTCATGGACGCGCGACCCGAAATCTTGAATCACAATGTGGAAACCGTGCCGCGATTGTTCAAGCAAGTCCAACCGCAGGATAGTTACGATTGGGCATCGGCAACTTTATCCAATGCAAAAAAACTCGACCCCGACGTGCTGACCAAATCGGGCATCATGGTCGGTCTCGGCGAAGAAATGGATGAAGTCAAAGCCGTGATGCGCGACCAGCGCTCATGGGGCGTGGATATTCTGACCATCGGTCAATACCTGCAACCAAGCAAGAAGCACATGCCCATCTCACGTTATTACACCATGGAAGAATTCGCCGAACTGCGCGAGTACGGCAAGGACATCGGCTTCAAGTGGGTCGAGTCGAATCCGCTGGTGAGGTCGTCGTATCACGCGGCGGAGCAGGTGCGCGCGTTGAGTGTGGTGCATCGCAAGTTGTATGGAGAAGTGGTAAATTCGTAAATTCAGTAAATAACGATTTCAATGTCACTCTAAGCGAGCGCTCGTTGCGAGCGAAGAGTCTCGTCTGAAATTGTGAGAGATTCTTCGTCGCCAGAGGAACACTGGCTCCTCAGAATGACAAACCTCTGATTTACTGAAATTAAATTCAGGAAGTCTTTGGAGAACAAATCATGCAATATATTTCAATTCCCAAACGCAGCGGTCCTCGTCCGCTGACCAACAAGAACATGCCCCATTCGCAGATTGGCGTACAGCCAGCGCCAGACGTGAACGCTGAATTGTTTCGGCGCGCCTTTGCCCTGCCAGGCGTCACCAATCAACCAACCGTAATCTCCGTACCTGGCGCGCGAGCGCTCTGGCTGGACGAGAGTTTGCCCTTGGCTCACCCGCTACCAGACTTTGCCGGGCGCGAGTTTGCCCATATCCACCCCGATGGCAGTTTGCATGCCGGGCTGTCACCTGAACGGGCGCGCGAGGCGATTGAGGCGGGATGGGCGGAGCCGCACCCCATGGCGTTGTCTATGGGCAACGAAGGCGGGGTCATGTTATACACACCCCGCACGATGGAAGAACTGGATGTGATCTTCCAACTCATCGTGGACTCGTACAATTTTGTCACCGGGTGGGCTGTGAACGCAACAGAGATAGCTCCGCAGAGCAAGACCGCGCGTTGAGTGTGGTGCATCGGAATCTGTATGGGGAACAGTTGCCAGTGATCGATCGGTAAGTAGTAAATAGTAACCCC
>Ga0247727_10013305_pt1 | contig 13904 bp, 13 predicted proteins | sample WisWelCaveWW1625_FD_202498 | JGI IMG/M metagenome (GOLD analysis project Ga0247727, IMG submission 202498) | Biofilm microbial communities from Wishing Well Cave, Virginia, United States - WW16-25 | ecosystem: Environmental > Aquatic > Deep subsurface > Groundwater > Cave microbial mat | place... | reverse complement strand
GAGCCCGGTGATATTGGCACCCGGCCTGGCCAAGCTGGCGATCAACCGCTGCCCGACAGGGTCAGCGACGGCCGCCATAACAATCGGCGTCGAGGCGGTCGCTTGCCTCGCGGCCCGAGTGGAGGGCGTGCAAGTCGTAACCACGGCGTCAAGCTTCATCGCTGCAAGTTCGCGCGCAAATTCAGGCGTTCGCTCACGGCGACCATCGGCGTAACGGCGCTCAATGACCAGATTCCTGCCCTCGACATAACCCTGGTCACGCAGGCCCTCGAGCAGCGCCTGTTCAAGATGGCCGCGTTGTGCATAGCCGCCGGTGACCAGGATGCCGATATGCACCGTCTTGTCTTTTGACTGCTGAGCCTCGGCCGCGAGTGGTCCGCCCGCGGCCGCCAAGGCGAGAAGCGCAAGTACCGTGTCACGCCTGTTCATCCGGTCCCCCTCAGGTCTTCACGCGACGGTGTAAGCGTCGGGACCGGCGGTCGGAGAACCCGGCCCATCCCAATTGTTGCTTAGCCTATACCTGAATGGCGCTCCGGGTCGCAAGCAACCATATGGACATCGACTCTGACGGTGCTGCCATCGTGCCACCGAACTTAATGATTAGCCTGCATCCGCCGGATGCTAGAAGCTTGCATTGGTAGAAGCAAGGAGGCACTGGTAGAAACTGGCTTCTGCCGGCAGGTTTCCACGGATCGAAACATTCCGCGCTGCGCCGATCACGGCGAAACGACGCACGCCGCGATCCCCAACCGCTTCGCATCTCCCCAGGCGATCTCCCAGAGTTTCTGCGCCGGACGCCATACCGCGCCGAGCCGCTTCGCACGTTCGCGCAAATCGACTTCCCCGTAGGGGATGCGGACCGCGACGATGTCGTCGTCCCGGCGGCGGAGGGCCCTGGGTTTCGGCTGCCAAGGCACGGAGGAGACGATCAGTTCGACGGTCTTGTATTGGCGGGACGCCTTGGCGTCATACAGGTACCGCACGCAGACAAGGCGCTCGCCGTAGCGCTCGACCAGCTTCCGGGTTCCCTTCTGTCCCGGACGCAGCGTTGCACGCGTCTCCATCGCCCCAACAACGTGCGGGGCGCCGGCGCGTTGACTTCAGTTCAGCCGTTCAAAGATCGCCGCGATGCCCTGCCCGCCGCCGATGCACATGGTCACGAGGGCGTAGCGCTTCTGGGTGCGGTGCAGTTCGTAGATCGCTTTCACCGTGAGGATCGCACCGGTGGCGCCGATCGGGTGGCCGAGGGCGACGGCGCCACCGTTCGGGTTCACTTTCGCCGGATCCAGTCCCAGGTCTTTGGTCACTGCCATCGCCTGCGCGGCGAAGGCCTCGTTGGATTCGATCACGTCCATGTCGGCGGCCTTGAGGCCACTCTTTTCGAAAACGCGTCGCACGGCTGGAATTGGTCCCAGGCCCATGACATTGGGCTCAACGCCAGCGTGGGCGTAGGCGACCAACCGCGCCAGGGGTTTGGCGCCCGCCTTCGTTGCCGCACCCGCTTCCATCATCACGATCGCAGCGCCTGCATCGTTGATTCCGGAAGCGTTGCCGGCCGTCACGGTGCCGTCCTTCTTGAACACTGCCTTCAGCTTCTGGAAGTCCTCGATTTTCGCGCCCTTGCGAACGTGTTCGTCGGTGGTGAACTGTTCGACGCCTTTACGGGTTTTCATTTCGACCGAAACGATCTGGTCCTTGAAAAAGCCTTTTTCGAGAGCGTTCGCGGCGCGCTTGTGCGATTCGAGCGCAAACGCATCCTGCTGCTCGCGCGTAAAGCCGAACTTCGCCGCCACGTTCTCCGCGGTGATGCCCATGTGGCCGTGGCCGAAGGGATCATGCAGCGCGCCGGTCATCGCGTCCACCACCGCGCCGTCGCCCATGCGCTGGCCCCAGCGGCCGGCGGGCAGGAAGTAGGCCGCGCGGCTCATGCTCTCGGCGCCGCCGCCGACCACCGTGTCGGTGTCGCCGAGCAGGATGTGCTGCGCGGCCGAGACGATCGCCTGCAGCCCCGAGCCGCAGAGGCGATTCACCGTCAGGCAGGGCGTGCCGACCGGCAGGCCGGCCTCGATCGCCGCGACGCGCGAAACGTACATGTCCCTGGCTTCGCCGTGGATCACGCTGCCCATCACCACGTGGCCGACGCTTGCCGGGTCGATCTTCGCGCGCGCCACCGCCTCCTTGATCGCGAATGCGCCGAGTTTGGTCGGTCCGAAGTCCTTGAGCGAACCGCCGTAGCCGCCAATCGCGGTCCGCGCTCCCGACACCACCACCACTTCACGTGTGCTCATGCGATTCTCCCGAATAGATCGTGCTCGTCCGAGCGATCAATAAGTAACTGGGCGAATTCTCCTGCTTTTCCGCCCTTGAATCTCACCACGCCATCGATTTCCGGCGCATCCGCCATGGAACGGCCAATGCCCGGCTTATCAACCAGGACTTTCAGCTTCCTGCCGATCTTCGCTTTCAGCTTCTCCGCGCTGATGCCTGCCTGCAAGTCCATGAAGCGCTTGCGCCGCTCCTCCTTCACCGCTTCCGGCACGGCATCCGGCAGCTCGTTCGCTTTCGCGCCGTCCACCGGCGAGTAGGCGAAGCAGCCGACGCGGTCGAGCTGCGCTTCCAGGAGGAATGCCAGCAGCTCCTCGAACTCCGCCTCGGTCTCGCCCGGAAAGCCGGCGATGAAGGTGCTGCGGATGGTGATCTCCGGGCAGGCCGCGCGCCATTCGCGGATGCGTGCAAGCACTTTCTCGGCCGCGGCGGGCCGCTTCATCAGTTTGAGTATCCGGGCACTGGCATGCTGGAAAGGGATGTCGAGGTACGGAATGATTTTCCCTTCCGCCATCAACGGAATGATGTCGTCGACGTTCGGGTACGGATAAACGTAGTGTAGACGAACCCACACGCCCGACGAACCTAATGCCTCGCATAGCTCTTTCATCCGGGTTCTGACTGGCCGGCCATTCCAAAAGCCAGTCCGGTATTTCACGTCCACCCCATAAGCACTCGTATCCTGGGAGATCACGAGGAGTTCCTTCACTCCCGCGCGCACCAGGTTCTCCGCCTCCTGCATCACCTCGCCGATCGGGCGCGAGACCAGGTCGCCGCGCAGCGAGGGAATGATGCAGAAACTGCAGCGGTGGTTGCAGCCCTCGGAGATTTTCAGATAGGCATAGTGGCGGGGGGTGAGTTTCACTCCAATTTCTGGGATTAAATCAATAAAAGGATCGTGCGGCCTGGGTAGATGCTGATGCACCGCTTTCATCACACCGTCCGTGTCGTGAGGGCCCGTGACCGCCAGAACGGAGGGATGTGTTTCCTTTATGAAATTTCCTTTAGCCCCGAGGCACCCTGTAACGACGACTTTGCCGTTCTCGGCGAGCGCTTCGCCGATCGCGGCAAGCGATTCCTCGACCGCGGCGTCGATGAAGCCGCAGGTGTTGACGATGACGAGATCGGCGCCGGCGTAATCGGGCGCGGTGAGGTAACCCTCGGCCCTCAGCTGGGTGAGGATGCGCTCCGAGTCTACAAGTGCCTTGGGACAGCCTAGAGAGACGAACCCAACTTTAGAGTTTTCTCTCAAGGTTTTTTATCGGAACCGCCTTGCGGGGGAAATCCCGGAAAGGTGAACCCCGTAAACATGTTGCGCGCCTGGCTCTGCATCTGCTCCTGGAACTGCGCGAACATCTTCTGGCTCTGCTCCATGTAGGCCTGCATCAGGCCCTGCATCGCCGGGCCCTGCATGTTCATGAACTGCGCCCAAATCTCCTGCGAGCTCTTCGAGTTGTCGCCGTAGAGCTTCTGCGACTGCTCCTGCAGCGCCTTCTGCATCTGCTGGAAGCCCTCGAGGTTCTTCTCCAGGTACGAGCCCATGAAGCCCTGCATCGCGCTGCCGTAGGAGCGGATCATCTGCGACAGCAGGTCGGAGGAGAACATCGGCATGCCGCCGGATTCCTCGTCGAGGATGATCTGCAGCAGGATCTGGCGCGACAGGTCGTCGTTGGTCTTGGCGTCGAGCACCTGGAACTCCTCGTTCTTCAGCACCATCTGCTTCACGTCCGCGAGCGTGATGTAGCTCGAGGTCTTGGTGTCGTAGAGCCGGCGGTTGGGGTACTTCTTGATCAGCCGGATGGGGTGTTCCATCTTTTCCTCGGGATTGGCAGCCATTCAGTCTACTCCTCAATACATGTGCTGGCCGCCGTTGATCGAGATGTTGGCCCCGGTCACGAACGCGGCTTCTTCCGAGCACAGATAAATGATCAATCCGGCGATCTCCTCGGGCTTGCCGAGGCGCCCCACCGGGATCTGCGGCAGGATCTTGGAATCGAGAATCTCCTTCGGGATCGCGGTCACCATCTTGGTGCCGATGTAGCCCGGCGAGATGGTGTTGATGGTGACGCCCTTTTTCGCCACCTCGAGCGCGAGCGCCTTGGTGAAGCCGTGGATGCCGGCCTTGGCCGCCGAATAGTTGGTCTGGCCAAAGGCGCCCTTCTGACCGTTCACCGAGGCGACGTTGATGACGCGGCCCCAGGCGCGTTCCAGCATCCCGTCCATCACCTGCTTGGTCATGTTGAAGCAGGAATCGAGATTGGTGCGCATCACCGCGTCCCAGTCTGCCTTGGTCATCTTCTTGAAGGTCATGTCGCGCGTGATGCCGGCATTGTTCACCAGAATGTCTATGTTGCCGCACTCCGCCCGGATCTGCGCGCACTTCGCGGCGCTATCCTCGTACGAAACCACGTCAACGGGAAACGCTGAAAAGCTGTAACCCTTGCCTTTCATCTCGTCGAGCCAGGACTTGTATTTGGTGTTCGACGGCGAATAGGTCACCACCACCTTGTAGCCGGCATCGGCCATCTTGCTGCTGATGGATTCGCCCAGGCCGCCCATGCCACCGGTCACGACTGCAACTTTTTGCACCATCTTTCCCCTCCTCCGGGTCTCGCAATGAGTCTACTACATCATGTGCATGCCACCGTTGACGGAAATGTTCGCGCCGGTGATGTAACCCGCCTCTTCCGAAGCGAGGAACGCTACCACCGCAGCGACTTCCTCCGGCTTCGCGAGGCGCCCCATCGGAATCGAATCGACGATCTGCTGGCGCACGTCGGCACGGATCGCCATCACCAGGTCGGTCTCGACGTAGCCGGGCGAGATCGTATTCACCGTGACGCCCTTCCTCACTACTTCCTGCGCCAGCGCCTTGGCAAAGCCGGCCATGCCCGCCTTGGCGGCGGAGTAGTTGGTCTGGCCGAACTGGCCCTTGATGGCGTTCACCGAGGAGATGTTGACGATGCGCCCCCAGCCGCGCTCGGTCATGCCGTCGATCACCTGCCGCGTGACGTTGAATACGCTGTTCAGGTTGGTGCTGATGACGTCGTTCCAGTCGCGCTCGGTCATGCGCTTGAAGACGGAATCGCGGGTGATGCCGGCATTGTTGACCAGGACATCCACTTTGCCCACCACCGCGCGCACGTTGTAGAACATGCTGGCGCAACTTTCGTAGTCGGCCACGTCGCCTTCGGCGGCATGCACCCTGAAGCCGCCCCTGCGCATCTCGCCGAGCCACTCGTCCTTCTTTCCATAGTCCGGCAAGCAGCCGGCAACGATGGTGTGCCCGGCCACCGCCAGGCGCCTGCAGATCGCGCTGCCGATGCCGCCCATGCCGCCGGTGACGAACACCACGCGCCGCGGAACGGGGTGAACTCTCACTCCATCCGGTTTTTCTTCTTGTTCGATCCGTTCCATGACTTGCATTGCGGTTCCCTTTTTATCGTTCGACTGCCATTGCAACGCCCATGCCGCCGCCGATGCACAGCGATGCCAGGCCTTTCTTCGCGTTGCGCTTCTGCATTTCGTGCAGCAGCGTGACGAGGATCCGGCAGCCCGAGGCGCCGATCGGATGGCCGAGCGCGATGGCGCCGCCGTTCACGTTCACCTTCGAGAGGTCCCAGCCCATCTGCCGGTTCACCGCGATCGCCTGCGCCGCGAAAGCCTCGTTGATTTCCATCAGGTCGATGTCCGCAGGCGACCAGCCTGCGCGCGCGAGGCAGCGCTTGGAGGCCGGCACCGGGCCCATGCCCATGTATTTCGGATCGACGCCCGCCGAGGCGAAGGCTTTGATGCGTGCAACGGGCCTGAGCCCCAGTTCCTTGGCTTTTTTTGCAGAAGCAAGAACGACAGCTGCAGCACCGTCGTTGAGGCCCGAGGCGTTGGCCGCGGTCACGGTGCCGTTTTTGTCGAACGCGGGCTTCAAGCCCTTCATCGCCTCCATCGTCGCGCCATGGCGCGGGTACTCGTCATCGGCGAACACCACTGGCCCTTTGCGCGAGGGCACGTCGTAGGGAACGATCTCGTCCTTGAAGCGGCCGGCCTTCTGCGCGGCTTCGGCCTTGTTCTGGCTCTTCACCGCGAACTCGTCCTGCTCTTCGCGCGTCACCGCGTACTCCTTGGCCACGTTCTCGGCAGTCACGCCCATGTGGTACTGGTTGTAGACGTCCCACAGGCCGTCCACGATCATGGAGTCGACCATCTTCGCGTCGCCCATGCGGAAGCCGTCGCGCGAGCCGTTCAGCAGGTGCGGCGCGGCGCTCATGTTCTCCTGGCCGCCGGCGACTACGATGTCCGCGTCGCCGTTGGCAATGGATTGCGCGCCCAGCATCGCTGCCTTCAGGCCCGAGCCGCAGACCTTGTTGATGGTCATCGCCGGCACCATCTCCGGCAGCCCGGCCCAGATCGCCGCCTGGCGCGCCGGGTTCTGGCCCACGCCCGCGGCCAGCACCTGCCCCATGATGACTTCCGAAACCTGGTCGGGAGCGACGCCCGCGCGTTCCAGCGCCTTGCGGATGATGTGCGCGCCCAGCCTCGCCGCCGGCACGCCCGCGAGCGAGCCGCCGAACTTGCCGATCGCGGACCGCGCCGCGCCTACGATGACGATGTCTTCCATGGTGTTCTCCTCCTGGTTATGCCTTCTGCTTCACATAGCGACCGGGCGCAGGCTCGATCGCGGGATATTGCGCGCTGCCGGTCATGGCCGGCGCCTCACGGGTTTCACCATCCTTGCCGCCCTTGAACTGCGCCAGCCACTGCGACCATTGCGGCCACCAGCTGCCGCGCTGCTCGCGCGCGTGCTCGAACCAGGCCTGCGGATCCGCGGGAAACGCGGCCGACGCCTCACCGCTCCAGTAGCTGCGCTTGTTGCCCGAGGGGGGATTGATCACGCCCGCGATGTGGCCGGAGGCGCCGAGCACGAAATGCTTCTCGCCGCCGAGCAGGTGCAGCGAACGGTAGGCCGCGCGCCAGGGAACGATATGATCCTCGCGCGTCGCCACGATGAAGGCCGGCCGGTCGACCGCGCCGAGGTCCACCGCGACGCCGCAGTTCTCCAGCGCGCCCGGCACGCGCAGCTTGTTCTCGAGGTAGGTGTTGCGCACGTAGCTGCAGTACATCGGGCCCGGCAGGTTGGTGCTGTCCGAATTCCAGTACAGCAGGTCGAATGCGGCGGGCGCGCCGCCCATCAGGTAGTTGTTGACCACGTAGGGCCAGATCAGGTCGTTGGCGCGCAGCGCGTTGAAGGTCGAGGCGAGCTCCGCGCCCGGCAGGATGCCGCCCTTGCCGATGGACGCTTCGCGCGCGGCGATCCCGTTCTCGTCGACGAACAGGCCGATCTGCCCGGGCGCCTCGAAATCGAGCATGGTGGCGAGGTAGGTCACGCTTTCCACGGCATCGACGCGCTTTGCCGCCATCACCGCGAGCGCCGCGGCAAGCAGCGTGCCGCCGACGCAGAAGCCCAGGGCATTGACGCGATCGCTTTGGGTAATTTCTTTTGAAATTTGAAAAGCTTTCAACACGCCCATCTCGACGTAATCATCCCAGTCGAAGTGGCCCTGCTCCGGACCAACGTTGCACCAGGAGACCATGAACACCGTGTGGCCCTCCGCCACGGCGTAGCGCACGAACGAATTCTCCGGTTGCAGGTCGAGGATGTAGTACTTGTTGATGCAGGGCGGCACGATGACCAGCGGTCGCGCGCTCACCTGCGCGGTCGCGGCGCGGTACTGGATGAGCTGGATCAGGCCGTTTTCGTAGACCACCTCACCCGGCGTGAGCGCAAGGTTGCGGCCGACTTCGAACGCCGCCTCGTCGGTCTGGCTGATGCGCCGGCGCTGGGTGTCGGCGATCAGGTTGGCGAGCCCGCGCGTGAGACTCTCGCCGCCCGAATCAAGCGCAAGGCGCAGCACCGCAGGATTGGTGGCCGCAAAATTCGCCGGCGACATGGCGTCGCACCACTGCTTCACCGCGAATTGCAGCCGCTCTTTCGCTTTCGCGTCGAGCTCGGCGCTTTCGCTGAGTTCCGTCAGAAAGCGGGCAGCGAGCAGGTAGGACTGCTTGAGGTAGGAGTAGTACGGGTTATCGCGCCATTCGCTGGCCGCGAAACGGCGGTCGCCCGGCTCGGGCGCGACGAGCGCTTCGCTCTTGCGGCCCAGCATCGCCGACCAGAGCTGCGCCTGTTTGACGAGGTAGCCTGTTTGCAGCGCAGCGAAACGCGCACCGTGCCGCGGGTCCTGCGTCAGGCTCGCCATCCAGCTGGCGGCGTCGGGAATACCCGGCGGATGGGACAGCAAGTGCTGCAGGCAGGGGCCTCGGTTGGTTTGGAGAACCCCTGATTTTGCATCGCACAAAAACCTAATGCAAGTCCCCGAGCAGGGCCCGCACCAAGGCGATGGAGCCGATGCCCAGGCCGATCAGGAGCGTCTGGGACACGGTGGCGCGCAGTTCGGGCCGGCGGTGCAGGCCCGGGATCAGGTCGGCCACCGCGACGTAGATCATGCTCGCGGCGACGACGCCCAGCAGCACCGGAGTCCAGCCCTCGATCACCTGCAGCGTGGTGTAGCCGAGCACCCCGCCCACGAGCGTGGCGCAGGAAGACAGCATGTTGAGCAGGAACGCCTTGGCTTTCGAATAGCCCGAGTTGAGCAGGATCAGGAAGTCGCCGACCTCCTGCGGAATTTCGTGCGCCACGATGGCGAGCGCGGCGACGATGCCCAGCTGCGTGCTTTGCAGGAACGCCGCCGCGATCAGGACGCCGTCGAGGAAATTGTGGATGGTGTCGCCCACCACGATCAGCGCGCCGGAGCGGCCATGGTCGTGCGCGGCTTCCTCCACTTCATGTTCGTCGTGGGAATGGCGCCACAGCAGCAGCTTCTCGAGCAGGAAGAAACCGAGAATGCCGCCCAGGATCGAACCGGCGACTAGGTGCGGCTCGCCATGCTCGAAGGCATGCGGGATCACTTCGAGGAAGGCCGCGCCCAGCAGCGCGCCGATGGCGAAGGACACCAGCGTCGGGATCCAGGCGGCGCGCAGCACGAGCGCGAACGCCGCTGCGCCCGCGGAGATGACTCCGCCGGCCAGGCTTGCGGCCACGATCCAGCCAAGCGACGACATGGGGGGCGAGATTGTACGCGACCGCGCTATGGCGCGAGCCAGATTGCTGCGGCCATGCGTTCGCCGGTCTTGTCCCTTCTGTACGAGAAGAATCGCGCAGCCTCCGAGGCAGTGCAGAACCCGCCGCCCGATACCCGGGCGACACCCCGCGCTGAAAGTCGTTGCCTCGCAACCGCATACAGGTCGAGCCGCCAATGTCTCGGCCGGGTCGGAGTAAACGCGGATTCGGCCTCCGCGTCGCGCTCGAGAAACGCCGCGCGCACCTCTGCGCCGATCTCGTAGACCGCGGGGCCGATGGCTGGGCCGAGCCAGGCGAGGATGCGGTTCGCCGGCACGCCCATGGCATCCACAGTCGCCTCGATCACGCCTGCGCAGAGACCGCGCCAGCCCGCGTGCGCGATCGCGACCGTCTCGCCCGCCTCGTCGGCCAGAAGTACGGGCATGCAATCCGCGGCCATGACCGCGCATACCACGTTCGATTTCCTGGCGAATGATGCATCCGCCGCAGTTCGCGCCGGTGCGCTGCTTGCGTCCACGACATTCACGCCATGCACTTGGCGCAGCCACACCGGGTCGGCCGGCAGGTGAAGTCGCAGACTGCTGCGACCCTCCTCACTCTTCATATCACCGAGCGCGCGCGTGCTGGCCAGCGCGCGGACGCGGGAAGAAACCGGCCAGTCCGGAAAAATCAGCTCAGCCGCCATGCCGCAGCCCAGCCAACAGCTTTTTCATGTCGGCCGGCAAGGGCGCGCTCCAGCGCATGGGCTTGCCGCTGCGCGGATGGATCAGTTCGAGCGCGGCGGCGTGCAGCGCCTGGCGCGCAAACGGCACGCTGCGGCGCGCGCCGCGGCGGTACACGCCGTCGCCCACCACCGGATGCCGGATGTGCTGGAGGTGGACGCGAATCTGGTGCGTGCGCCCGGTTTCCAGCCGGCATTCCACCAGTGCGGCAGCGCCAAAGCGCTCCAGCACGCGGAAGTTTGTGCGCGCCTCCTTGCCGCGGCGCGTCACGGCCATGCGGCTGCGCATGCGGGTGTCGCGGCCGATCGGCGCGTCAATCGCGCCGTGCCCCGGCGGGTCGCCGTGCACCAGCGCGAGATAGGTGCGCTTTACGCTGCGCTCGGCAAGCTGCGCTACGAGCCGCGCCTGCGCGCTGAGATTTTTTGCCACCACCAGCAGGCCGCTGGTGTCCTTGTCCAGGCGGTGCACGATGCCGGCGCGCGGCACCCGCCGCAGCGCGGGCGCGTGCGCGAGCAGCGCATTCATCAGCGTGCGGTCGGGAACGCCGGCGCCCGGATGCATGACCAGCCCGGCGGGCTTGTTGACGACAATCAGGTCCTTGTCTTCGAACACGATCGCGAGCGGCATGCGCTGCGCCCGCGGCGTCGCGGCGTCGGGGATGGAAGGGAGCGTGAGCTCGATCCTTTCTCCACCAATCGCTTTTGAACTGCCTTCAACAGGAGAACCATCGACCAGGACATGGCCCGCTTTCAACCAGGCTTGCAGGCGGTTGCGCGAGTACTGGGAAAACAATTTCGCCAGCGCCTGGTCGATCCGAAGCCCGGCGAGCGCCGCGGGAACCGCAGCCGAAAGCGGCGCAGCGGTATAATTTTTCCCCATGAAACGAAGTGTACTTGCTCTGCTCGTGCTCGCTGCGCTCGCCGCGGCCGGCTGCGGCACGATGGGCAAGGACAACGACGAGACGCAGGGCTGGTCGGCGCAGAAACTCTACGGCGAGGCGAAGGACGCGATGAACGCCCGCCGGTGGGAAGCGGCGATCAAGTACCTGGAGAAGCTCGAAGCGCGCTACCCCTACGGCCGCTTTGCCCAGCAGGCCCAGTTGGACGTGGCCTACGCCAACTGGAAGCACGGCGAGCGCGCCGCGGCGATCGCCGCCGCCGACCGCTTCATCAAGCTCTATCCGAACCACGCCAACGTCGATTACGCGTACTACCTGAAGGGCCTGATCAACTTCAACGAGAATTCAGGCATCCTGACCCTCATCGAAAACCCGGATGTGAGCGAGCGCGACTCGAAGGGCACGCGCGAGTCCTTCGAGGCCTTCAAGGAACTGGTGGCCCGTTTCCCGGCTTCGAAATACGCCGAGGACGCGCGGGCGCGCATGCGCTACCTGGTGAACTCGCTCGCCCAGTACGAAGTCCACGTCGCGCGCTACTACATGAAGCGCGGCGCTTTCGTCGCCGCGGCCAACCGCGCCCAATTCGCGGTGCAGAATTATCCGCAGGCGCTGGCGCTGGAGGAAGCCGTGTTCATCATGGTCAAGGCCTACGACTCGCTCGGCATGAACGACCTGCGCGACGCGGCCGACCGCGTCATGCGCAAGAATTTCCCGGAGAGCAGGTACCTCACCGGCAAGGCGACGCGCGAAGTCCCGTGGTGGAAACTCTGGGACCCGGATTGGTGATCAGATTTTGATTTTTTCATCCGCGATATAAGCGCGGATGACGCTTTCCACGTCGGTATCGGGCTTGAAACCCATCGCCAGAGCGCGCGGCGTGCGGAAATTCACCGGCCAGGTTTTCACGATCGCCTGGATGCGCGCATCGGCCTTGTAGAGCACGCGCCTGGCCACCGCATCGCCCGCCACCCTGCGCAGCGCCGCCACCATCTCGGCGACGCTGGCCGTGATGCCCGGCAGGTTCAGCCAGCGCTGGCTGCCCCAGGCCTCGGGCGCAAGCTCCCAGGCGTGGATGAACGCATCGACCACGCGCCCCGGCGAGAGCAGCCACACGCCGGTCTCGGGCGCCACCGGGCACTCGGAAACCACGCCGTTGAGCGGTTCGCGGATGACGCCGCTCGCGAACGAGGACGCCGCCGCGTTCGGCTTGCCGGCGCGCACCACGATCGTGGGCAGCCGCAGCGAGCGGCCGTCGATGAAGCCCTTGCGCGAGTAATCCGTCACCAGGTATTCGCCGATCACCTTCTGCGCGCCGTAGGAGGTCTGCGGGTTGGCGAGGGTGGAGTCGTCCAGCACGGCGGGCAGCGCGCCGCCGAAAGCCGCGACCGAGCTGGTGTAAACGAGGCGTGGCGGATTCACGCATTTGCGCAGCTGCGCCAGCAGCAGTTCCATGCCCTTGTAGTTGACGCGCATGCCGAGGTCGAAATCCGCTTCGGCCGCGCCGCTCACCACGGCGGCGAGATGAAACACCGCGCCGGTATCGGGCGTGCAGACGCTCGCGAGGGTGTCAGGGTTTGATACGTCGCCGGTTACAGCTCTTACGCTTGCCTTGTTCAAATCTTTCAATTCAGAAGGAAATGCGCCGTCGAGCAGGGTGAGGGCGGTGATCGGCTTGCCGCCAAGTTGCCCGCGTGCGAGCAGCGTCTTTGCGAGCTTGAAGCCGAGGAAGCCGCCACCTCCGGTGATGAGTATTTTCATGCCGGAATTCTAGCGAAGAACGCCTCGACATCGGCCAGGTCACGCGTCTGTTTCATCGGCGGCAGGCTCTCGCGGACCGTGCGGCCGTAGGCTTTGCGGTAGAGCCGCGGGTCGCACAGCACCAGCACGCCGCGGTCCTCCTCGTCGCGGATCAGCCGGCCCGCGCCCTGTTTCAGCTGCAGCACCGCCTGCGGCAGCTGGTAGTCCATGAACGGATTGCCGCCCTCGCGGCGCAGCGCCTCGATGCGCGCCGCGAGCACCGGATCGTCGGGCGGCGTGAACGGCAGCTTGTCGATCAGCACCACCGAGAGCGCCTCGCCGCGCACGTCCACGCCTTCCCAGAATGATGCGGCCCCCAGGAGCACCGCGTTGCCCAATTGCCGGAAGCGCACCAGCAGCTCGCTGCGCGAACCCGTGCCCTGCACGAGCAGCGGGTAATCAATCCTGTCCTTGAGCAATTCATGCGCGCGCCGCAGCGCGCGGTGCGAGGTGAACAGCAGGAAGGCGCGGCCGCAGCTTGCCTTCAGTACCGGCAGCGCCGCCTTCACGACCGCTTCGGTATAAGCGGGATCGTTGGGATCGGCCGGCAGTCCCCTGGGCGAATACAGCAGCGCCTGGCGCTCGAAATCGAAGGGGCTGGGCCAGGTGCGCGCGGCGGCGTCCTCGATCCCGAGCTCGCGCTTGAAGTGCGAGAAGTCCTCGCCCATCGCGAGCGTCGCGGAGGTGAAGATCCAGGCGCGCGGATGATCGAGCATCTGCTTGCGGAACAGCTCCGCCGGCACCAGCGGCGTGACATGCAACTGCAGCGACTGGCCGAACACTTCCACCCAGCGCACCTCGTTTTTCGCCTCCTCCTTGCGAATTCTCGCCAGCAGCGCGCCCGCCTCGGCGGCGCGGCGCGCGCAGGCGCCCAGGCCTTCCGAGCGCTCGGCCTGCTCGCCCAGCGGCTTGGCGAGCGCCGCCAGCGCCGCGGCCAGCCCCTGCAGCGCATCCGCAAACCCGGCTTCGCGCAGCGCCTGAGTCCAGCCGAGGCGCTGGCCGCTACGCGCAAGAGGCGCGTCCTTTGCCG
>Ga0247727_10013304_pt1 | contig 13905 bp, 12 predicted proteins | sample WisWelCaveWW1625_FD_202498 | JGI IMG/M metagenome (GOLD analysis project Ga0247727, IMG submission 202498) | Biofilm microbial communities from Wishing Well Cave, Virginia, United States - WW16-25 | ecosystem: Environmental > Aquatic > Deep subsurface > Groundwater > Cave microbial mat | place... | reverse complement strand
GGCCGATCTCCTCTTCCGGCGGCCGCGGCGACGGATCAGGCGTAGGCGTGCAGTCCCGGCAGCAGGTACGTGACGCCAAAAAACGTAAACAGCACGATGGCGAATCCCAAAATGGCGAAGTACGCCGCACGGCGGCCCCTCCAGCCGCGCGTGATGCGCATGTGCAAATAACCGGCGTACACAATCCAAGTGATGAGCGCCCAGGTCTCCTTCGGGTCCCAACTCCAGTACGAGCCCCAGGTGCGATTGGCCCAGTAGGCGCCTGCAGCAATCATCAGCGTGAGCAAGGGAAAAGCAATGCTGATGGTCTTGTAGGTGAGCCGGTCGAGCGTCTCAGCGCTGGGCAACATGCGTTCCAGGTTCGGCCGGCGCCACTGAAGCAACAAATACAGGATGGAGGCGAACAAACCGCTCACTAAGCCGGTCAGTATGAAGGGGCTTGCGGCGAGACTCGTCGAAAAGAGTCCCTCGGTTTGCGGCGAGAGGTAGGAGCCTTCACCGGCCCGCATTAAAAAGATTCCCAGGGCTGCGGCCTGGAGCAGTGTGGAGACGAAAAACGTGCGATTGGCCCAGGCTAGGGCATTCTCTTCCTTGTTCCAAACGGCCCAGACGTAAAGACTCAGCGGAACCAGAGCGGAAGCGAGAACAAGAAACATAAGCCAGCCGAGAGAGGGGATCACCACCAGCAATCGAGTCTTCTCCGCGAAGAAAATTTCCTGGCGATTGACCGAGTCCCAGGCAACAACGCGGAGGCCGCCGGAGGGATCAAACCGCGTGGCGATTCCGGCATCGATCGCCGCGAGCAAGCCACACGTAGCGGCGAGGAAAGTCTCCGTGCGGAGACGGTCCTGAATCAGGTACATCATCGCCAGGCCGAAGCTCAGCGCACAAGCGGCGTAAGCCAGCATAGCCAGAGACACATGAATGTGGAGCCAGGTGGATTGCAGCGCGGGCACAAGGGGCCGAACCGAGGAGGGCATCAACTGCATCAGCAAGACGCTCAAGGTGGCCAGGGGCAGGGCAATCGTTCCCAATACGCGCACTCGGTAGCGCCACTCCACAAACAGTGTTAGAGCGGCCAGCGTCCAGACAAAGCTCAACAGCATCTCATAGATGCTGGAAAAGGGTGGATGGCCAGAGGTTTGCCAGCGGTGCGCGGCAGCTAGAGAGGTTAGAACAAAGGCCACCGACGTGGCAGCAGTAGCAAAGCGAGCGTCCAGTTCTGCGCCGCTCACTCCGAATCCGATGTAAAGCACGGACGCGCCGGCAAAAAAGAGCAGCGCCGCATACAAAAGGCTTTCTTCCGTAAACAATGCAGCATTCTTAGCCGCTGAGGGCAGGGCGGCGAAGAGGAAAAAGGCGATGGCCAGCCCAACTGCGAACACCAGCCAGCGACCATTTGCCGATTGAGTTTCGGCCCCGCGACTTACTAACCGGCTGGGTGCCATGACACGCGCCATCGCCTAGGCCCTCACTCTCTGTCCGACCTCAGCGCCAATCAAGCCCTCAGTTGCGGGTTTTGTGGGTGACGCTTCGCGGAACCAGGCCATCCGCGCCTCGGCCTGGGCGTTTAGATTGTCTTCAATCTTTCTTACAAATCTCTCAAAGCGATCTTTAAATTCGTTGCGATCCTTGCTCGCGGAGGCGCCCACCCACAAAACCATGCGTCCCTGGGTGTCTTTGACCGGTACGGCCCAAACCCGCACGTGTTTGAAGTAAAACGCCGCGGCGAGCCCGATCCCCATCAGGATGATTCCTGCCCAGACGGCCCATTGTCCCGGCTCATAAGAAACTTGCAGCGCGGTGAAGTAGCCCATCCTCAGATCGCGGAACTCAAATGTAAAGGGTGAGCCATCGGGGTGGGCCAGGACCGGATAATTGGGGAATAACCACACCTTCGAGGCGACGGGGTGATCGCCAGCAGTTGCAGATTGAACTTCTAGCTGGATGGCCGGATTGTTGGGCTCATGGGAACGGGTTTTTGGCTCTCCGTTGATCAGAACAAAATCGGGGTAGAAAGCAGCCAAAGTCACCGAGTTCTTGCCATCAAGGGACAGGGTTTCGTTCTGGCTCAGAACGATGTCTCGAACGTGAGTTGGGTCGGATTTCAAGGCCACGCGCAATTCAATGGCACTAACCTCCCCGGTTTGTCCATATCCGGACTGGAAAAAGCGCAACCCGCTGTAGACCAGAGGCTCGTTGACGGCAATTTCCTTGCGTTGCACTTCCCGGCCATTTTCGATCACGGTCAGATTCGACCACCAACGGCGAGGCGTGCCGTCAGGATAATTCTCCTGTCCCGCGCCATCACAGCGAATCGCAAAGGGCAAAGCCTTGTACTCGCTCTCGCGCAACTCGATCCGGCTGGTTTGTTCGTTTTCCGTCAGCGCGAGGAACCCTCGGTAGCCCCAGATAGCGTCCACCACGGCGCCACCAAAAATCAGCAGCAGACTGGCATGCACAACATAAGCGGCCAATCTTGAAAAGCGATTCCGTTCGGCGAAGAGAGACGCGCCATCCTCTCTCTCGATGCGACGCGGACGAAAACCCATTTGCCGCAATGCGCTCTGGGCTGCGTGAAGACCAGCGTCCACGCCGGGAATGGCGATCTCCTGCTGCAAGGGCAGGCTGGCACGAAAATGCTTCTCCGGACGGCGGTAGGGCTGGCGGAAGAAACTCCACGCTACCGGAAAACGCTCGAGAGAAGCCAGCACCAGGTTCAGCGAGAGCAACACGAGCAGCGCCGCGAACCACCAGGAGTGAAACACGTCAGTGAGTCCAAGCAGGTCCAGCCATGCAAGAACTTCCGGGGAATAGGCCGAAGCAATTTTTTGAGGATCGGTCTGCGGCCGCTGGAGAACAAGTGTGCCCGCAGTCGAGGCCAATCCAGCCGAAATCAGGAGGACGATTCCGGTTCGGACGGAAAAGAGCCATCTTGTGCTACGGGATCGGGGAAAAAACGAAGCTAGAGGCATCGCGGACAATCCCCTGGACTTTCAAGCTGGAGAGGCACGTTCAAGACCAACTGTTGCGTTTTTCACAAGGTCTTTCTCCTCAGTGCATTGAATGCCTTGGCTGTCCACCCATCCCTGCGCCAGCTTGAGGCATATCACGCAGACGCGAGTTGCCGGGGGCCGAAATTTCCGCAACTGCCAGAAGCTGCCGTAGAAATAGGATTCAGGTGGTTTCACACAAGGCTAACAAAGCGCGACCCTTACCCAGGCCCCTGCGCTCGATTGCGGTTCGGTGGGGCGGTTGCAATATTCAAGAGTGAGGAAAAGGCATGACCGGCCCGACGATTCTTCTCGTGGAAGACAACCGACTGCTGCGTTGGTGGATGACCAGTAGCCTCCAGCGCGAGGGATGGAAGGTTGCCGCTCCGCAATCGTCCCAGGAGGCCGTAGAGATGGCCGGTTCCAGGCCGTTTGATGTCGTCATCACGGATTGGCGACTGGCGGAAGGGCATAGGGGTTGCGAGATCCTGGCGCGGGTCCGACAGAAATTTCCGCAAACATTGGCAATTTTGATATCCGCCGAGGCGGGCGGTGAATTCTCGAAACAGGCGCGCGCTTGCGGCTTCGACCTTGTCATCGAAAAGCCCTTCGCCGTGGCCGAGATTGTTGGCGCTGTTCATCACCTAGCCGGGGAACTGCCGGCGAAGGTGGCCTGCTAATGACTCTTCAAAACGCACCTATTGCGATCTGGGGAGATGGGGAAAGAGAAAGTGAGCTTATCTTTCACCAACTAGCCGGCTTGGGAGCAAGAGTCGAGAACATTGCGTCGCTGGAGGAGGCTTGCTCGGCAGTCCGAGCTGAGAGAGTGGATCTGGTCGTGAGCTGGTTGGATGGAAGATTCCTGGAGCCATTGGAGTTGCTGGCCTGGCTGCAATCTCAGCCGGGGGGTCCGCCCATCGTGATTGTCACAGCCTCGGGAGATGTGGACTTGTATCTGGAGGCCATGCGCCGCGGCGCGTTCGACTGCATCGGGTTGCCTCTGGATCCGCATGAACTGGCAAGAATTGTTGCGTGCGCGCTGGAAGCAAGTCGCGCCCGAACCGTTCTCAAGGGAGGATGAACATGAAAGATCATTGTCCAATCTGTGGCCGACCGCTGACGTTGATGGAAACAATTCTCTCCGAGCATGACGCTGCGTATCAGTGCCGGCACTGCTGGAACCGCATCCAAGCAACAGGTCCGGTGAAGCCGCCGGTACCAGTGCGCCTGCCGAGAAAACAGAAGTTCGCCGGGGCTCGTCGACACCTGACACGCGCTTGAACCCGAACAGAAAGATTTGATTGGAGGAAGCAATGTCCCTTGTCGACTCGTATCAATACGAAGCTCAGGTGGAATGGACCGAACGCCGCGCGGGCTACGTGAACGTGGACGGCCTGCCGGAAATCACCGTATCCGCACCGCCGGAGTTTGGGGGTGACCGCGGCGCATGGACGCCAGAACACCTGCTGGTAGCAGCCACAGCGAGCTGTTTGATGACTACCTTCCTGGCCATTGCTGAGCTATCGCGAATGCCCGTAGCCTCTTTTGCCTGCCATGCTTCCGCGCGACTGGAAAAAATCCCCGGCGAAGGGTATCGTTTTACCGAAATTACGTTGACGCCGGAAATCGGAATTGCTGCCGAAGATGCCGAGAAGGCCCGCAAGGTTTTGTCCAAGGCTGAGCAAAGCTGCTTTATCAGCCGGTCGCTGCGCGCCACTGTGCAGGTGGAGCCGCGCTTTGTGGTTGCCGCCCAGGTTGCGTAGGTTTCGAGGAGCTCGAACTCGCGCGGTCGAGACTAATCCCCTCCGGCAACTGGCATACCTTTCCATTTGCAGGGCTAGGACGAGATGACCTTCGGCGGACGCATGGAATCCTGGCTTCGGCCTGCCGTTTACCTCGGTCATAACCCCATCACCTTACTCGGCGCCGTGCTCACCACGAGCTCTGCCCTAACCCTGCTTGCGTTCTGGGTCTTCGAAGTTGTCAAAGGCGAGCCCATCCACCCGTATGCCGGGATCGTCTTCTTCCTAATCCTGCCCGGAGTGTTTGCCGCGGGGCTGGTCCTGATTCCGATCGGGGCGCTTTGGCGCCGACGGAAACTCCACGCCCGTGGCGAGCTGCCCACAGTCTATCCCCAGATTGATTTCCGAAAGCCGCTTCTGCGCCGCGCCTTCTCCTGGGTGGTAGGGCTGACTTTTCTGAATGTGGCCATCCTGGGGACTGCGTCTTACCGCGGAGTGGAGCACATGGACTCGGTCCAATTCTGCGGACAAACCTGCCACACCGTGATGCAGCCCGAATACACCGCCTACCAAAACTCGCCCCACGGTCGAGTAGCCTGTGTTGGCTGTCACATCGGCCCCGGTGCCAGTTGGTTCGTGCGCTCGAAGCTTTCCGGCGTTCGGCAGGTTTTCGCAGTCACGTTCAAGACGTATTCCACGCCCATCCCTTCACCGGTGCACGAGTTGCGCCCTGCGCGGGAGACGTGCGAACAGTGCCATTGGCCGCAGAAATTCACCGGCGACAAGTTCCTGGTGCGCACGAAGTACTCGGATGACGAGAAGAACACTTCCCTGACCACAGTGCTCGTACTGAAAATCGGTGGACACAGCGGACAGGGCGGGGTGGGAATCCACGGCCGGCACCTGGACACTACGGAGCGCATCCGTTACATCTCCACCGACGGGCGCCGACAGGTGATTCCGTGGGTTAGCTATCTGGATGGCTCGGGAAAGGCGGTGGAGTACATCACGGGTGACGCCAAACCCTCGCGCGAGGAACTGGATCGTGGTGAGCACCGCGTGATGGACTGTATGGATTGTCACAACCGGCCGACCCACGCCTTCCAACTGCCGGAGCGTGCTGTGGACCGCGCGCTGAACGAGGGGCGCATCAGCACGGAGCTGCCGTACATCAAGAAGCAGGCGGTCGAACTGCTGCGCGTGGAATACCCGGACCGCGAGACTGCGCAGCAGAAAATCGCGGCGGGGCTGGCTGAGTTCTACAGAGCGAATTATCCCCAGGTCTTCAGCCAGCACCGCGCGTCAATCGAAAAGGCCAGCGAGCAAGTAGCCGCTGTTTACTTGCGCAACGTCTTCCCACAAATGAAGGTTACGTGGGGGACCTATCCGAACAACATCGGGCACGAGGATTTTCTCGGCTGCTTTCGCTGTCACGATGGCAATCACGCGAGCGCTGACGGACGCATCATCACGCAGGACTGCTCGGCCTGCCATACCCTGCTCGCAGTGGAAGAGACGAATCCGAAAATCCTGACAGATCTGGGGATCAAGTAGCCGTCTGCCGAGACGCTCCGTGTCGGGTGGTCCAAGAATGAAGAAGAGGTTCCTCCTTGCGCCGATCGCGCTGAGTGCGCTCGGCGTGTTACTGGCTCCGGCACCCCGGGCCGCGTCCCCTCAGGACACAAAGCAGCCGGCGCCAACCAAGCGTAAAGAATGTCTGGCGTGCCACGGTCAGCAAGGCATGCAGGATGAAAGGGGCCGCAATATTCATGTGGACGCTGCGAAGCAATCGGTCAGCGTCCATAGTGGTCTGGAATGTTCGGCGTGTCATGTGGGAGTCAAAGAATACCCGCACCCGAAACCGATGCGAAAGGTGGATTGCGCGACTTGTCACGGCGGCGTGCCGGCAGAGGTCGCGCGGAGCGTCCATGGCGCGCTCGGCTCGCAAGCGTGCGCGAGCTGCCATGGCAGCGCGCATGAGACAAAACGCGCTGCCCAGCTTTCCCTGTCGCGATGCGCAACCTGCCACCCAGGCCAGGTAAGTGACTACGAGGCCAGCATCCACGCCCAGGCGAGGCAACGAGGCGACTCCTTTGGTGCCACCTGTCAGTCGTGTCACGGACCAACACATCGGATCCGGCCTTTGACGGATGCGGCATCGCCGGTCGCCAAGAAAAATCTACCGGATACTTGCGGCGCGTGCCATGCCAACCCGGAGTTTTTAGCCAAGCACAATATTCCGTTCGCGAGGCCAGTGGAAGCCTACCGGCTCAGCGTGCATGGCCGGGCGTTGGCTGCGGGGAACGTGACGGCTCCCTCCTGCTCGGATTGCCATTTGAGCCATGCCATCGTGCCGGCACGCGATCCGCGCTCAAAGATTAATCACTGGAACGTGCCGGAGACCTGCGGCGCCTGCCACGTGGAGATCAAAAGCATTTATCTGGATAGCGTCCATGGGCAAGCTGTAAAGCGGGGTGCCCACGATGCGCCGGTCTGCACCGATTGTCACGGGGAGCACACCATCCTGGCACCCTCGGAACCACAATCACTGGTGAATCCGGCGCGCGTCTCCAGCGTCACGTGTGGTCGCTGTCACGGAGATGAACGGTTGGCGCAGCGGTACAACTTGCCAGTTGACCGTGTCCCATCTTTTGCGGATAGCTACCACGGCTTGGCTCTACGCGCGGGTTCGCAAACCGTCGCCCACTGTGCGTCTTGCCACGGTGTGCACAATATCCTCCCTTCCAGCGATTCACGATCGACGGTCCATCGGGCCAACCTGGCGCGCACCTGCGGCACGTGCCACCCGGGCGCAGGAGAGAGATTCACGATCGGCCCAGTGCACGTGGCCCCGGCAACAGCGAGCGAGCATCCCGCGGTGCGCTGGATTCGCCTGGCCTACTACTTCCTCATTCCGCTGACGCTGGCTTTCATTATCCTGCATAACATGCTGGACTTCTTCGCCAAATTGATTCGCGGCGGCCCAAGAGCGGATTCGGGTGAGAAGGTGCCGCGAATGAATTTGAATTTTCGCATCGCGCACTGGCTGGTGATGGCGAGTTTTCCTGTCCTTGTTCTTACCGGCTTTGCGCTGAAGTTCCCGGAATCCTGGTGGGCAGCCCCACTGCTGCACTGGGAAAGTCAGTTTGCATTTCGCGGCTGGGTACACCGAATTGCGGGCGTCGTGCTGATCGTCTCCTTGCTGTATCACATCCTTCACCTCGTGGTCTCGCGGCGCGACCGCAGCATCTTGCGTCATTTGCGTCCCGGCATCGCCGACATGAGCGAGTTATGGGGAGTCGTACGATTCAATCTCGGAATTTCGCAGGCGAGGCCGACGTTTGGCAAATTCAATTATGCGGAGAAGATCGAATACCTCGCTTTTGTCTGGGGAACGGTGATTATGGCCGTCTCAGGTTTACTGCTGTGGCTCAACAATTTCACCCTGAGAAATTTCCCGAAGTGGGTGAGCGATGCCGCCACGGCGATCCACTATTACGAAGCGATTCTGGCGACGCTCTCAATCTTGATTTGGCATTTCTATATGGTGATTTTTGATCCAGACGTCTATCCAATGGACCGCGCCTGGCTGACCGGTATGACCTCGGCCGACCACCTCAAGCACAACCGTCCGGCCTATTATCTGGAACTGATTCGCACGGCTCGCGACGCGAGTGCCGAGCCGGCTGCAAGCGAGTCCATCGTAAAGCCGGCGGCCGCTTCTGCAACTGAAGCTCCGTCTTCCCAGAATCGTGAGGAAAAACCTTCTCCACAAGAACCGCCGGCCGATCCGCCAAAGACTCCCTGAGTTATCCTTAAAACTTCAAAGCTCCACGGAACGCCGCAGTGCACGCGACCGTTGTAATTCTCTTCAGCTTGCATTGTGAATCTCAACAAGCGAAATCTCGGCACAAGCTGCTGATTTTCTGTGCGATCAAAGCAAACATGAATTCTGCATGCAAGCGATGCGTTGATTTGTTCAACAGAGGCCGCCTGCAAGCCTCCCACAGGCCTTCCCAGTCCCGGGCCTCCCTGGATTAGCAAACCTTGATTCATGTGTGGGTTCGCGCTGAGCGAGGAAATGGCGCGACACACTGGGTGCTGTGGCAAAGCGAATGCCTTTAGGAAAGGTGGAACACGAGGTGAGGATCGAGAAAAGCTCGCGGGCCAGAGAAAAGAAGTCAGCCCGGGGAGGTGCGTCATGACCGTTCTGCTCATTCTCGCCACTTTCGCTCTGTTTTTGACGATTGATTATTTCTATAGCAGAAAGCGCGCGCTGCTGCCTGAGATTCGGATGGCTCGGCCGGCAACAGGTCTGCCGGTTCCTGATGTAGTGGCCGGATTCCGCATTCGCGACAATTTCCTATATCACCCCGGCCACACCTGGGCGTTGGCGGAAAGCCCCAACCTCGTGCGAGTGGGAATGGACGATTTTGCGGCGCGGCTAGCGGGGCAGGTGCAGCAAATCGCTCTGCCGCAGCGCGGCCAATGGATTCGGCAGGGACAAAAGATCGTTACGCTGTTCCGCGACGGCCAGAAGACGGAGATGGTCTCGCCAATCCAAGGCATGGTCAACGACGTGAACCCTGCCATCTCGAAAGACGGCAATGCGGCCCGGCGCGATCCCTACGGAGAGGGCTGGCTGCTGACGGTGCAATCGCCCGACGCAAAGACGAACTTCCGTAATTTGCTGGGCGGTGGCGTGGCGCGCAAGTGGATGGAAGAGGCCGCGGCGCGTCTGCGCATGCGTATGCCGGCGATGGCCGGAGCCACGCTGCAAGACGGCGGCCTGGCCGTTGACGACTTGACCGCGAAGGTGCCGGATGCAAGCTGGTCGGAGCTGGCGCGTGAATTCTTCCTGAGCTGATTCTCCATGCGCCTCCCTCGGAATGGACGCGGCGTCCCGGTTCAGAGTGAGTCCGGACGCCGCTTTCTTGCGGCAAAGGTTCGTGGGGTTCAGATATTTAAGGCAGGCCCCAGACATTTCGCCAGCGCACACACCCGCTGCGCTGAAATTCTCAGCAAACCTCTGTTTCCCTGGTGAGATTCTCTGTTGACTTCTCCAGCGTCAGCCCAAAGGCATGAACCGCAAGCAGTTAATCGCTGTTGCGATTTCGAACAGGCGATGACTTGGTGGAAGGCTGATTGCCTGTCCCTCAGTTGGTAGTCCAGGGAGAGGTGACCATGAGTAAGGCCCTCCTGTATGACGCCATCCTGTGTATCGGCTGCAAGCTCTGCGAGCAGGCTTGCGCTGAGCGCAACCAGCTTCCCTATGACGAAACGATCGCGGCTGAATCCGTACAGTCTGCACACAAGTTCACGGTTGTGCTCAGCCAGGGAGACAAGTTCATGCGACGGCTGTGCATGAATTGTGCTGATCCCACGTGCGTTTCGGTCTGCCCAGTGGGCGCGTTTCGGAAGACGACTGACGGGCCGGTGGTGTACGCCGAAGATCGCTGTATCGGTTGCCGGTACTGCATGCTGGCTTGTCCGTTTGGAGTGCCGAAATATGAATGGCACAAGGTTCTGCCGCGCGTCCGCAAGTGCGATCTGTGCGCCGACCGAGTCGCCGCAGGGCGGCCGACCGCGTGTACGGAAATCTGTCCGACCGGGGCAACAAAGTTTGGCGACCGAACGGAGTTGCTGCGTGAAGCCGAGCAGAGATTGCGCGAGCATCCCGAGCGATACGTGAACCACATCTTCGGAGTTTCGGAAGTGGGGGGCACGGCCGTGCTTTTGCTTTCGAGTGTCCCCTTCGAAGATTTTGGTTACCGCAGCGACCTGATGCACGAACCGCTGCCGCTGCTCACCTACCGCGTGCTTTCAAGAATTCCTGACCTCGTCGCTCTGGGAGGTGTGCTGCTGGGCGGAATCTGGTGGATCACCCACCGCCGCGAAGAAGTCGCCGCGGCTGAAACGGAGAAATCGAAGTCCAGTTCCAAGTGATCGTGAGGCACCCGTGAACATCTCCATCCCGAAGCTAACATTCTGGAAAGTTGTGTTCGGCGTGGTAATGGTGGCGGCGTTCTATTCCACGGTTTTGCGCTTCACGCGCGGCCTGGGTGCCTCGACAAACCTGAGCGATCAGTTTCCATGGGGGCTGTGGGTCGGCTTTGACGTGCTGTGCGGGGTCATGCTCGCCGCCGGCGGCTTCACGCTGACGGCTGCCGTGCACATCTTCAACATTGAGCGCTTCAAGCCGATTATCCGGCCGACGGTGCTGACGGCGTTTCTGGGCTACCTGCTGGTGGTGATGGCGCTGCTCTTTGACCTTGGCCGAAGCTACCGCATCTGGCATGCGCTGGTCATGTGGAATCCGCGGTCAGTGATGTTTGAAGTGGCCTGGTGCGTGATGCTCTACACGACAGTGCTCGCCCTGGAGTTCGCACCCGTGGTCTTCGAGCGGTTGCGCATGGAACGGGCAGTGAATATTTTGCGGAGCATCTCGATTCCACTGGTCATCGCTGGGGTAATTCTCTCCACTCTGCATCAGTCGTCGCTGGGAAGTCTCTACCTGATCGTTCCCGAGAAACTGCATCCGCTCTGGTACTCGCCGCTTCTTCCGGTCTTTTTCTTTCTCTCAGCCATCGCGATTGGTCTGGCGATGACCATTTTTGAGTCGTCGATGAGCGCGAAGTATTTCCAGAAACAACTCGAGCTGCCGCTTTTGAAAGAGTTGGGCCGCATTCTGGTGGTGGTGCTCGCTGTCTATTCGGTGCTGCGCCTGCAGGATCTCTACCGTCGCGACGCGCTGCAACTGGTCTTCCAACCGGGCTACGAATCTTCGTTGTTCCTGATCGAGGTCGTGGCTGGCCTCCTGCTCCCGATTGCGCTCCTGGTGAGCCGCCGCGTGCGGAGCAGCCCGGCAGGGCTTTACGTCGCGGCCGTGCTCGTCGTGCTTGGCTTTATTACCAATCGACTGAACGTCAGCATCACCGGAATGGAAGCGTCGGCGGGTGTGCGGTACCTGCCGAAATGGACGGAACTGAGTGTCACGGCCGGAATCATCGCTGGCGGGTTCGCAATCTTTGGATTGGCCGCCAAGTATCTGCCGATTTTCCCGGCCGAAGAAGCCGCGCCTCGAAAGAGCGAGGGAGCAGAACCCGAACTGAGTCATGTCACCTCATGAACCATCCGCGCCGGCAACAGGCCGCTGGAGCAACCGGCTGGCTATCAAGCTGGCTCTTCCGCTGGTGGCCGGCATGGCGGTCTTCTTCCTCCTCTTCAGCTATGTGAACTTACGCCTTCAGCGCCGTCAGTCGGAAGAGCTGCTGGTACAGAGCGCCGAACGCATCGGTGACGTGATCCAGCGCAGTACGCGGTACCAGATGCTGCGCAACGACCGCGAGGCGCTCTATCAGGTGATCACCACGATCGGGAGCGAGCCGGGCATCCGGCGGGTGCGAATCTTCAACGAAGAAGGCCGCATCAGCTTCTCGACCGATCCAGTGGAGGTGGGCAGGCTGGTCGATAAGCGCGCGGAAGCCTGCTACGCCTGCCATGCCCAAGCCGAACCCCTTACGAAGCTCGCCCGGCCCGACCGGGCGCGAATCTTCACCGACAACAAGGGACAGCGAGTGCTGGGCGTGATCCGACCAGTTGAAAACGAACCGGCGTGCTCAAACGCTTCCTGCCACGCGCATCCCTCCGACCGTCGCATTTTGGGCGTGATTGATACAGATCTCTCACTTGCGACGGTGGACGCGCAGACCGCACAGCAGCGGCGGCAGCAAATGGCGTTCTCGGTGATTGCGGTGGTGCTGATTTCCCTGGTCAGCGTGCTGGTCGTTTGGCTGATCATCGACCGGCCGATCCGCGAACTGGCACATGCGACCCGGCGTGTGGCGCAAGGAGACTTAGAGTCGCGAGTAGGTGTGCGAACCGGCGACGAGTTGGGGGAGCTGGCAACCTCGTTCAACAAGATGACGGGGGAGCTGGCCAGCGCGCGAGCCGAGCTCACCGGGTGGGCGCGCGAACTCGAAAAACGGGTGGAGCAAAAAACGGGAGAACTCAAGCGTGCGCACGAGCACGTGCTGCAAGTGGAAAAGATGGCATCGGTTGGGAAGCTGGCGGCTGTGGTCGCCCACGAAATCAACAACCCGCTGGCGGGAATCCTGACATACACGAGACTGCTCCGGAAATGGCTTGAGCGTGGCGAATGGGAAGAGACGCGGCGGGAAGAAGTGCGCAGCTCGCTCGAACTCATCGAAGCTGAAAGCCGCCGGTGCGGCGAGATTGTGAAGAACTTGCTGACGTTTTCGCGCAACGCGCCAATTCACTTCGAGGCCACAGATTTGAAGAAGGTGGTTGAAGGCGTGGCCCGGCTCGTCCAGCACCAAACGAACCTGGCCGGAATTCAAATGCAGATCGAAGTGGACCCGGCGCTGCCAGCCACCTATTGCGACCCAGCGGCCATTGAGCAAGTGCTCCTGGCGTTGATGATGAACTCCATTGATGCGATGCCGTATGGCGGCACCCTGTGGGTGAGGCTCCAAAACTTGCCGGACCGGAATGAAGTAAAGCTGCAAGTGCAGGACGACGGCAGCGGGATACCTCCGGAAGTGCTCCCCCAACTGTTTGAACCATTTTTCACTACGAAAGAGCGAGGGCGTGGTGTCGGCCTTGGACTGGCCGTCAGCCGGAGCATTGTTGATCGACATGGCGGAAAAATCGCCGTGGCGTCCGAACTCGGCCGGGGAACGACCTTCACGGTTACGCTGCCGCGCGATGCCCGTGTGAGGGCGATGTCGCCCAAAGAGATGGAGCCGGTGAAAGTGAGGTGAGTGCCGTGATTGGAAAAGGCAGCCTGCTGATCGTGGACGACGAGACCATTGTGCGGGATTCGTTGAGCAAGTGGTTTCGGGAAGAGGGATACGACGTAGGAGCGGCCACAAGTGCTTCGGAAGCATTGATGCGCCTGGCCGAACAGCGCTGGGACTTAGCACTGGTGGACATCAAAATGCCAGGAACGGACGGTATCGAGCTGCAGCGGCGCATGCGAGAGATCAATTCGGACATGGCCGTCATCATTATGACAGGGTATGCGTCGGTGGAGACGGCGGTTCAGGCGCTCAAGAACGGTGCGTACGATTACGTCACAAAACCGTTTGACCCGGAGGACATCGCTCACACCGTGAGCAACGCACTGGCTCATCTGAGGGTTCGACAGG
>Ga0247727_10013303_pt1 | contig 13906 bp, 18 predicted proteins | sample WisWelCaveWW1625_FD_202498 | JGI IMG/M metagenome (GOLD analysis project Ga0247727, IMG submission 202498) | Biofilm microbial communities from Wishing Well Cave, Virginia, United States - WW16-25 | ecosystem: Environmental > Aquatic > Deep subsurface > Groundwater > Cave microbial mat | place... | reverse complement strand
CCGTGTGCCGGCGAGATAGCCGTAGGCCGCCAGCGCGTCCTGGTACAGGCCTTCCTCAGACGGTTTCCCGCTGCTGCGGCCGTATCCGCGATAGTCAAAGATGAACACAGAGAGGCCCAGCCGGTACAGTTCAGCCAGATTCTCCAGCCGATGAATGACGTTGCCCGCGTTGCCGTGGCACCAGAGCAAAACCGGCGACGAAGCGGAAGATTGGACGTACCAGCCGAACAGCTTCGTCCCATCTTCAGCCTGGAACCAGACGTCCTCCAGCGGCAAGCCACTGGCTTTGGCCCAATCCCGCTCGACCCAGGGATGAGGATGGTAGACGAAGAGCTGATCGAGAATGTTGGTCTTGCGTCTCATGAATCTCCAGCTAGTAGCTAATAGCAGCGAAAATGAAGTTTTAGGCTACTCGCTACCTGCTATTGGCTATTCGCTATTTGCTATCAGTTACCTGCTCACTTAGAAATACGCGTGGATCGTGAATAACGCTTCATTATCGCGCCGCTCGCGGTGGCTGAACTCGAACCGCAGCGCCGCGTCTTTCGCCAGCGTGTAGCGCTGCCCGACCGACCACCGGACTTCGTCGGACTTCTCGCCCAACGGAAACCGAAGATAGGTGGCCGACGCGAGGAGCCGCCAGCGATCGGTGAGATCAGCCATCATGCCCAACGTACCTCCTCCACCGGCGCGGTGCTTCTCCTCGAAGGCACGACTGTAGGTTGTTTCAAGCTCTCCGAATCCAAAGAAATACTCCCGCTTCAAGAGATGCGTTTCGAACGTGAGGCCGGCGCCTCCGTTGGCGACGCCGGCGCTGCAATAGCGGCATCCGTTGTGCCGCAGGGTCTGCATGCCAATATTCACTTTCCATGAGGGCGACAGAAACAGCGCGTCGGCAGGAGTCAGCGACATGACGTTGGCCAGCGTGAATCGCTCCAGTCTCGTCTGCCCGGCCCGTTCATAGTGGCGCAACGCACCGGACAGGAGTTCAATCTGATAGCCCGGCGCATAGCCCGGCTCCGGGTCCAGCAGATCATGGTACGATGCCCGCAGGCTCACCTCTTCGAACCATTCATCTTGCCGATAGCCGGCCCCCACGCCGATCCGAGACGTCCGATGTCCCAATTCGGGCCTCGTGACGAACGGCTCGATCGGCGTATCGTCGGATTTGACTTTCAATTCGCTCCTGGCAACAAGCACCTCACGGTCACGGCTCTTGTACGTCTCTGCCTGTTTCTCGTCGGTCACGCTCTGATAGCGCAGATAATCCGAGGCGATATCGAGCAGCAAAGCCCGTCGTTCGACCGGAAGCTGCTGAAACGCCGGGTCGCGAACCAGTGCCGGCTCCCGAAGAACCCTTCCGAGCACGCCACGCTCGTCGCTGGAGAGGCGTTCGTAACGCCGCCTGATCTGCGTCGTGCGTGCCGGGCGATAGACCGCGTCGCCGACGATGCCCGGCTGCTTCGTGAGCAATCGAACGGTATCGCCCGGCAGCGTCCACCATGTGAACTGATCGGTCAAGCGCCATTCCGGATTCGCCACTTCCAGGAGCGGTAGGAGCTGGTACGAACAGTTTTCCCTGAAGAAGAAATAGTCGAACGACGCGTTGCCCATCTCCCACACGTGCATGAGCATCCGGCGCACCTGCGCGTCGCTCAGGTTCAGCCGGTATTCCCAAATGTCCCGGTTCTCGATATCGCGATATTCTTTGACCTTCAAGTAATACGGAATGACGGAGAATAAGCCTTGATAGCCGCCGGTGAGGCCTCTGACCGCGAACATGATCCCTTCATCATCAGGAACCTCCGCCATGAAGTTGATCGTGTAGGCCAGGATACGAGTCTGCGGGGTTTGGTCCTGCCGATCCACGCGAAAAAGTGAGTGCCCGAACATGGAGGCCGGATTGTTCATGAAGGCGGAGGGAAAGATCAGCGTGATGGATCGTGGATTCAGTCCGTCCATCCAATTGTTGAATTTCTCGCAGATCCTCGGGGACAGGCGGCGGTCATCGAACGCCAGCTTTTCCCTGAGCCAGTGGTAGCGCGCGACAAAGGCACATTGGACCGTCTGTTTGGCCTCGCCGATCAGATCGTCCGAAAAGAACTTCACGAGCGTGGCCTCCAGCTCGGCCTGCGGGTTGGTCTTGCCGTCAGGAGCCAGAAAAAACGTCGGCCCATCCTGTTCGCTGGTGTAGCCGCCCAGGAAGTTCCGGCGATAGTGCAGCAGCGCATGCCACTCTCGCGCATCGGCCAGTCGTTCGCTTCGTGCGCGGGGGATGAGTTCAGAGAGATAGGCGGAGTCGGGCGGGTCGGCCAAGGCAACGGTCGTGGTCAGAACGATAAGGAACGGGAGAAACGCAAAGAACAGGACAAAAGAATGGGGGCCCCGGCAATCAAACCGGAAGCCCCCACGGATCATTAGCGGACGAGCGAAACTTTGGCGAGAGCCGGATGCGCGACCATCACAGCATCCAGTGTCTTGATCATCGCGGCAGGTGATTCCTTGCCCGCCTGCATCAGCGACGGGTATTGCTCCTGCGTCAGGGCAAAGAACTCCGGCTGCTGCTCCGCCGGTACGCCCATCAGGGTCGCCAGCGACGCCAGGTGCTCCCCGCCGCCCTGCGCCATCTCCTGGGAGAGATTCTCGAAATTCAGATTGGCGAACATCGCCGCATGCTCGATGGAGACAAACTTGCCGTTGTTCGTGCAACCCCACGAACCTGTCGTAATGGCAAAGGTTTGGGAAAACGACATGTTTGTGGTTGCAGCCATCGACTGGTGCAGCATGGTCTTGGAACCGTCAGGGAAAATTTGTGATCCCAGCCCGCATCCGGGTCCATCACCGTAGGGCTTCCGGTTGAGCTCATCCGCACCTGCCGTTCCCACCTGGATTCCGGCAAAGACGACCGCAAGAGAAAGTATAAGCAAGCGATTCATCGCGAATCCTCCCTGTGGTTAAAGACGGCTGCTTCCGTTGTATGTGCAGCCGCCGCAATTATAGCACAGCCGGCGAGCAGCCCCCTCGATTTTGATCAGCGGGTCAGCGTGCCTGAGCCAGCACCGGATGTGCGGCCATCGCTTCCTGCAACGCCTTCAGCATTGCGGCCGGCGTCGTCTCGCCTGACTGAATCAGCGCCGCATACTTTTCCTGTGTCAGCGCGAAGAATTCCGGCTGCTGCTCCGCCGGTACGCCCAAAATCGTCGCCAGCGATGCCAGATGCTCGCCGCCGCCCTGCGCCATCTCCTGGGAGAGATTCTCAAAGGTCAACGAGGCAAAGAGTGTCGCCTCCTCGATCCTGGTAAAACGGCCGCTATTGGTGCAGTTCCAGGTCTGGCTTGTGATCGCCAACGACTGGGACGCCAACTGATTGGTTGTCGAAGCCACCGACTGATGCATGATGCTTTTCTTGCCATCCTTGAACAGGTCCGCGCCGAGGCCGCACCCCGGGCCATCGCCATACCCGGCAAAGGCGGGAACAGCCTGAATACCCGCCAACGCGACAGCAATAGAAAGGATGAAAACTCGTTTCATGATCAACCCTCCATTTTTTATGGTTCCTATAACGGCCGCAGACTCGCAGCAGGGGCAAGTATAACATGCCCGTTATGTTCGGACTGAATGGCTTCCGCACCTCTCCCGGCCCGGTTAATTCTTTTCATTTCAAATGATTAGACACGCGGGGAGGATCAGATTCCCCGTCAGTCCGGCTCCCCCAGCTTCTTTCCGACACAATCTCCACACGCGCTGACGTGATGGCGGACGGTCTGACGGTCTATTGACATAAATACCAAAAGGTTTACCATACCTCCTCCCGAACCCTACGTAGGGTTTGGGGCGGGATCTTCTCTCGGTGGGGTCGGTCGAAGAGAGGTGTACGGGGCGGTTCATAACTTCAACCATCTACATGTAAGGAGGTCACCATGCGAAAGCTTCTTATGTTGGCGCTTCTGCCAGTTATGCTGGCAGCGTGCTCACTGTATCAACCGGTGTCTAACCAATCCGGCACCATCTTGCAGGCGACCCTTCCGCCAGATCGCTTTTCCATCATCGGAACCGGTGAAGGTACGTCCTGTGCCAGTTTTTTCCTCGGCATCCCAATGGGCGCTGTGACCGGTGAAAAGAACACCTACCAGTCCGCGGTCAGAAAAGCGATCCACTCCAAGAATGGCGATCACTTCATCCAGTCCACCTCGGACATGACCTATACCTACTTCCCAACGATGTTTTGGCCCATTTACCAAGAGGTCTGTACGACCGTTGAAGGACTGGTTGTGAAGCTGAAGTAAGCTACTCTGGTGTGGGGCGTGTACCGGTCATGGTGCACGCCTCGTACCATTATCTTGGTGCAAGACCCGCAGTTGCCGGCCGCTTGAGACTTTCGAAAGAGGTTTCCATGAGACACAGGACGTTCTCTCAATGATCTCCCTTTACCCGACAGCGTTCCCGGTTGAGCGCAAGACTGCTCGCCGACTATTCAAGGGATTGGTCTGTCTTTTGGCTCTCTCTTTGACGGCCTGTGCAACCGTTGGAGAATTTGGCCGTCCGCGGCCTCAGGAGGGGCTGAGCAATGACTACCCCGCTCCCTATGACGCCACATTCGCCATGGCGGAATCCGTTCTCAGAGAAATGGAGATCGACGTCAGCCAGTCCGACAGCAGCCAGGGATTTATTCTGGGAAGCGGCGATACGAGCCGGCTCCAGGGCTTTGAAGGCTTGACGTCCTCGACCAGAAAGCTGGTCGGCTCAAAGGTTTTGATGCGTGCGGACGTCACAAAAGTTACGCCGCAGGAAACGAAAGTCCAGATCGTGGCCAGAAAAGAAAGCATGCTGCTGCCGGGCGACACCATGAAGGCCGAACGGGATTTCATGGATAACATGCGGAACAAAATGTCCAAGCTGGCCGAGCAGACCCAGGTTGCTAAAACGGCCGCCCAGGCGGCTGACAAGGGCGCCGGTGCCGCCGCGCTCGAAGCGGCCCTGCCCCCTTCCGACGTTGACTTTCCCCCCTCTCTGAAGATCAAGCCAAAACCGAACGCCTACGCGGTGATTGTGGGAATAGAAAATTATCGGGACCTGCCCAAGGTGGACTACGCGACACGGGATGCGGAAACCGTCAAGCAGTATCTCGTGAACGCGCTGGGGTTCCAGGAAGAACACGTCATCGTGCGGACCAACGACCGGGCGACGAGGAGCGATCTCGAGTCCTACTTCGAACGGTGGCTTAAGAACAACGTGGAGAAGGACGCCGAGGTATTCGTCTTTTATGCCGGCCATGGCGCGCCGGACCCAAAAAGCGGACAATCCTATCTCGTGCCGTTCGACGGCAACCCGTCGTTCCTGGAGACCACCGCCTATCCCGTTTCAAGATTGTATGAGTCGCTCGCGGCCCTGCCGGCAAAACAGATCGTCGTGGCGCTGGACTCCTGTTTTTCGGGATCAGGAGGGCGCTCCGTCATTGCCAAGGGCGCGCGCCCGATGATGCTGACGGCCGACACGTCCCTGCCGGCCGGGAAAAACCTCATCGTGTTCTCCGCAGCCGCAGGCAACGAGATCAGCTCCGCCTTCCAGGAAAAACGGCACGGACTGTTCACCTATTTCTTCCTGAAGGGCCTGCGAGGCGAGGCCGACACGAACAAGGACGGGGCGGTCGAAATCGGAGAGCTCTTCACTTACCTGAAGCCCCAAGTGGAGAAGCAGGCGCGCCGGACCAACCAGGATCAGACGCCTCAACTCAATCCCCCCCTCAACGCGCTCAAGGACAAAAGCGGGATCAAGCTGGTGGAGTCTCGCTAGAGCGGCACGCGCCCGTGTGACGCCATCTGCCACCGGGCTCGCACCTCAAAGCTTTGCGAAGAGGCGCGGGCCCGTTGTCGTCAGGGCTTTCGCACCTCGTACACCGCCGTGGTTTCGGCCCAATCGGCGGGATCCAACGCCGCCAAGGCCCGCATCAGGTCGATGAGCAACGCGGTTTGCTTGGCGTTATATTCCTTAAAGATGCTCTCCGAAACCTGCCCCTTCAACAGCGCGACTGGCTGCCGCGTGACAATCACCTTGATCTTCTCGACGGATCGCGTTGTATTGGGCAGCAGCCAGGTGCGAAGCTTCACATTCTGCTGAAGCAGTGCGTCCGTCGGAAACACGAATTCGCTGCCGGCCTGCAGACGGGTTTCCGGCTCGTACCGATTGGGCGCCAGCACGGTAATGCTCTCATCTTCCCCCACATTGAAGATATAGAGATAGGCGTCCTGCGTAACGGTCACGCGGATCTGCGATTCGTCGCCGTCATTGAATTGCGCGCGGTTCAGATTGGCCTTGACGGCAAAGCTGCCGCGCCGCTCGGCCGGAATGCCCTTGACTTTGGCCTTCAGGCGGGTTTGATACGCGGCGCCCTGCCCGTCCTGGGCATCCGAGACACCCCGCTTGAGAATTTTCTCTTCCACAATCACGCCGCGGACCATTGAGCGGACCAGATCGTCCGCGAGCTGATTGTTGTGTATGATGGTGGAGCTGGACACGAAGGTCCCGACTGCCTGCTCGATGGCCGCGCGCCGCGCCGCATCCAGCGACCCGCGCTGCGCCGCTTCCAGCGTCGTCTCCTGCCCCATCGCCACGACGCCCTCGGCCTCGACCCAGACTTCCGGAGACGTTTCCGCAGCCCACGTCCCTGAAACGAGACCCGGGCCGGCACTAATGGCACAGCCTAGAACCAGGAGACCCACCATCTGGCGCATGGAAAACCTTTCCGTTTGAACTCCGGTGGCAATCTACCAGCAACCAAGTCCGTTTGGCAAAAGAGAATTATGGTTCTTGACAAGCACGATGGGACCTCCTAGCTACGCTACGCGAGACACTACGTAAGTTGTTCGACACTTTCGACACCCTGACTTTCGACCGAACGGTCTGAGGTTGTACTTGAAGCCATTCGCGCTTTCCTCAGCTTCCACGCGGATCCTGCCGTTCCGATTGATAGGTGTGGCTGTCTGCTCTGTAATGATGGCCGGTTGCGCGACCGGTCTCCTTTCTGGAATTCACGGCTCCTCCGACGTGACGGTGGTCGTCAAGACCGATCCTCCGGGGGCCAAGATTTCCATGAATGGCAAACCTCTAGGAACAAGTCCTGTCTCCTTCCGCGATCAGTCCGGGAGAAAGGAGGACTTCACAATCGAAATCGAGAAAGATGGTTACGAGCCCATGACGAGGATTGTCACTCGCAAATGGGACACTGCTCACCTCACCAATCGGCTGGATCCAGTTTATTACTATACCCTGGACCCGCTTCCCGGCATGGCCATCGTGTCGGCTGCTCAATCTAGCCTGAGCGCCAACAAACCGGTTCCACCAGGGTTGTTCCAAAAATTCAGCGACGTGGATACGATCCCGGCAGCCCGTAAATCGTCCAAGGAGCGGGACGCCGTGGCCCTGGTGATCGGGATTTCCCGCTACCGGGACGAATCCATTCCGCAAGTCCGTTATGCCAAACGCGACGCCGAGACGATGGCCTCCTATCTGGAAGCCGTCGCAGGAATCTCCCGATCGAAAATGAAAGTCCTCATAGATGAAGGCGCGACGCAGAGCGACCTGGCGTCCTACATTGAGGAATGGCTCCCGCGCCGCGTGTCGGCGGACACGGCGGTGTACGTTTACTACGCAGGCCATGGAATGCCTAACTTGACGACCGGAAAGGCATATTTGGTGCCCTACGACGGGCACCCGGATTTCGCGAACAAATTGTATCCCCTGGACCGGTTGTACGACAGCCTCGAAAAGCTTCCCTCAAAGGATATCGTGGTCATGCTTGATTCGTGCTTCTCCGGCGCAACAGGGCGGTCGGTGTTGCCATCTGGGGCCCGCCCCATGGGCTTGGCCGTGGAGGGCGTGTCGGCGAACATCAAAAAATCCGTGGTCTTGACGGCATCCTCCGGGACCCAGATCAGTTCTGACTATGACGACCAGGGGCATGGGCTCTTTACCTATTTTCTTTTGAAGGGCCTTCGTGGAGATGCAGACAAGGATTCGAACGGAGTCGTGCAGGTTGAGGAGCTCTACAACTATGTCAAGACCAGCGTGACTAGGGTGGCATCGGAGGCATTGAACCGCGATCAGACACCACTTCTTCTTCCTACTACTGAGTCTCTTGGAACAAAGGGGAAGATTCCGTTGACTATTTTCTCCAAGTAGACAAGCTCGAAAACAACGCATAGCTCTTCAACATCAAGAGCAGAACAAAAGGGGGCACTTATGTTACGTGGGCAAGAAGTAGTTTCTGCTGTTATTTTTGCGTCACTACTTGTCTTGACAGTTGGCTGCACTTTGCGTGTCGGAGACTTTACTGTCGCCAGCTCAAAAAACATTGGCATGCTGTCTCAGAAGGGTGACCACGTCGAGGGGGAAGACTGTTCCTCGAAGTTTTTGATGTTCCCTGTCGCTGGGCCAATGGATCCAAATTTTAAGACAGCCATGGATAGGGCTCTCGAAAAGGCCAAGGGCGACGTTATTGTTGAAGCGGTGTTGTGGGAGACTAAAGTCAACATGATCATCTTTAGTCAACATTGCTTCAAAGTAGAAGGCAACGTGGCACGTGGAGAATTTGGAAAAAAGATGTGAGATAGCTTAGCAATCCGTGAGGACTTCCAGGGGACACAACTCTGACTTAAAAAAACGGGGGGCTGCAATGAAAATCATCATGATGAGGCGGATGTTGTGGGCAATGTTGATATTGGTAGGGCTGGTTGTACTGGAAGGCTGCACCATGCGCTTGGGAGATTTCACGGTCTTAAGCACAAAGAATGTGAATGTTGGAGGATTAAAGCCTGGGGATCGTTTTGCGGGAGAGGATTGCATCTCTTTAATAACTCCGTGGATCCCGCTGGGTGAAATCAATTGGAAAAACGCTATGGACAGGGCCCTCGAAAAAGGCAAAGGAGATGTGATGGTGGACGCCGTGGTTACATACACGGGATGGACAGCAATTATTTTCGGACAGCAGTGCGTTTCAATTGAAGGGACTGTTTCACAATCAACATCATATAAACGATAGCTTCCCTGATATTCTGATGGAGAAAACCACCGCATCAGAAAAATTAATCATTCGGGGCGATCGTCCAACCCGATGTGGGTTGGGGTGATCGCCCCATTTTTTATCGTTAAAACTCCCAACCCGCGTTGGAGCTTGAACCGCTTAGGGCCGGCGGAGCCGGGGTTGAAGAGCAACGTGCTGCCGAACCATTCAATCTTGGACTGGTGCGTGTGGCCGAAGATGCAGACATCGGGCTGCTCCCGATCCAGAAACACCCGCCCTTCCTTGGTCAGCTTCCCGCCCTCGTAGAGGATGTGCCGGATGGCAATCCGTTTGCCGGCAAGATCGATGAGCTTCTCCGCCTTGACCCCGCTCTTCCCGTACCCGTCCACGTTGCCGGACACGGCCGTGACCGGCGCAATCGCTTCGAGCTGCTTGAGGATTGAACGATCACCGATATCACCCGCGTGCAGGATGTGATCCACGCCCGTGAAGTGCCGAAGGATGGCGCGATCAAACAGCCCGTGCGTGTCCGCGATCACGCCGATGCGAATCGCCTGACCGTTGTTCGCCTTCGCCCCGCCTTTACGACTTGGGCGGCGGCTCACCTGACTTGAGCGATGCTTGGATAGCATTCCAGTCACACGCAAAAGGCTCCGGTAAGAATTTGGGAAGCGCGGCCAGCTCGGCCTTGAGCCGCGCGGCGCACTTGACTGGACCGAACTGGTTGATTAAACTGGTTGACACGGTTCCCCCTCGTTGAAGGAGGTTCGCGGTGAGCAGCAAAGAAGCCGAGGTCAGCGCATTCGAGGCCAAAACCCGTCTCGCGGAACTTTTGCGCGAAACGGCTGCCGGGCGGTCGTTTATCATCCGGAGGCGCGGCAAGGAAGTCGCCCAGCTTATTCCGCCTCACAAGGGTAAAAGAAAATTTTCCCCCAAGGATGTGGCGTCGTCGTTCCGAGCCATCCGTCTGCGCATCAAGGGGCCGTTTAAGGTCCGCGCCTTGATCGAGGAAGGGCGCCGGTTCTGATGGAGTGCGTGCTGGACTGCTCCGTGGCCCTCGCCTGGGCGCTCCCCGATGAATCCTCTTCCAAAGCTTCGAGCTTCCTGGAATCGTTGGACCCGGACGACCAGCTCTGGGTTCCGGCGCTCTGGTGGTACGAACTGTCCAACGGACTCATCGTCGCCCAGCGCCGGCACCGACTCACCGAAGCCGATCGGTTGCGGCTGACTCAGCTCTACGCCACCCTTCCGATTCAGACCGATGCCCATCTGAACCCGGACACGGCCTGGCGAGTGCAAACCATCGCCAAAGAAGAAGGGTTGTCGGCCTATGATGCGGCCTACCTCGAGCTTGCGCAGCGTCGCGGCGTGGGATTGGCGACCCTGGATCGGGCTCTCATCCTGGCCGCCCGCAAAGCCGGTGTCGAGGTTCCGCGCCTGTAACTCCGAACCGCGCGCCGGACCCTCGCCTGCATTACGGCTTCGCCGCGCGATCGCCGGGCTGCAAAGATGCCTGCACCTTCTCCCACTCGAACGCGAACGGCTCCGGCAGGAATTTCGGCAGGGCTTTCAGCTCGGCTTTGAGTTGCCCGGCCCGCCTGGCGCTCATGGGGTGGGTCGAGAGCAGTTCGACGCGTTGCATCTCTTTCTCCGATTGAGCCAATCGCTCGAAAAACGCGATCATGCCGGCTGGATCGATTATGGGTGGGTACGCGTGAACGAAGAGACAGCCGGTGGTAAATGTGTGCGACGGATCGTTACGGAGTAATTACAAACTTCCCCAGTTTGGACGGCCGATAAATCGAAAAATCTCTTCGATCCAGCGTAAACACGCGGCGAATGCGTTCGCGTTCCGCCACGCAGACCAGGGCGGCATCAGCCAAATCCATCGGGAGGGTTCTGTATTTTCGCATCAACTCCCGTATGCGCAGATAGTCGTCGGGTTCGAGCGGCAGCAACCGGACCGTTTCTTCCAAGAGCAGCTCCCACAGAGCATCCTGCGCCTCCCACGAAAAGTTCAATAAGTACATGGTCTCCGTGACCACCGGCCAGACAGTGACCAGAGGATCGCGCAGCCCAGCCAGGGCGTCCACGCACGTCCGATGATGCCGGTCGTCCCGATGAAGCAGCGCAACCAGCGGGCCGGCGTCGACAAGAACGGCATTCATCAGGATGAACGTCGGCGCAGGAGCGTCTCTCGAAACTTTTCGCCCGTTCTGGCGGACAGGTCGGGCGGCCCTCCCGATACACGCCCGATCAGATGCTTCATGGCGTCATACGGCGTGGGGCGGACCGGATGCGGATGATCTTCCTTCGCCAGGGACACAATGGCGCTTCGAATCACATCGGACTTGGTTTCTCCGCGCCGCTTGGCCACGCGCGCAACAAGCCGCTCCTCCTGAGCCGACAACCGTACGCTGGTACCCATGCCTGATCCTCTCTTTCTGTAGTACATGACTGTACTACATTCCTTCGCGCGCCGCAAGGCAGGATGTCTCCGTGCGCACGCCTACGGTTTCGTTGCGACTCCATCGGACTTGAGCGCGCCTTGCACCTTCTCCCAGTCGAATGCAAACGGCTCCGGCAGGAATTTCGGCAGGGCTTTCAGTTCGGCTTTGAGTTGCCCGGCCCGCCTGGCGCTCATGGGGTGGGTCGAGAGCAGCTCGACGCGTTGCGTCTCTTTCTCCGATTGAGCCAACCGCTCGAAGAACGCGATCATGCCGGTGGGATCTATCTTGGCCTTGTGCAGCAATCGCAGGCCCGTGAGATCCGCTTCCGTTTCCTGGTCCCGATTGTATTTGAGCGTGATGATCTCGATACCCAATTGCTTGGCGAGTCCGATCAAACCCTGCTGATCGCCGAACACGATGGCGGCGATCGCCATGATGCCGAGCGTTTTGACGATCCGCTCCATTCCATGCCGCTGGAGCACGTGGTTGATCTCATGCCCCAGCACGCCGGCGACTTCCTCCGGGCTTTTCGCTTCCTTGATCAATCCCGTAAACACCACCACGGAGCCTCCCGGCAGTGCAAAGGCGTTCACGACGGGGCTTCTCACCACGGTGACGGTGAAGGGATAGGGACTGTTCGCAATCTGTTCGGTCAGCCGCGTCGTCATCTCCTTGACGGCGTCGACGACCGGCCCCTCCCGCACGATTTCCTGTTGCGCGAGGACATCTTTCATGGCCGATTCGCCGATCTGTTTCTCCCACTCCGGTGGAATCAAGCTGACGGCCCAGGTTGCCAGCGGGTCCGATCCGAGCCACGCCCCCGCACCCAGCGCAACCAGCAATCCGACGGCCGCCAGCAGGACGGTGCGCCTGGTGGTGCGCACCTGTCGAACGGACGTCGCAGCCCGATCAAAATGGGCCAGCAGTTCCGGCGGAGCCGCGTGGCGGAACGCCGCAATCACGGCTGCATCTTTAATATAGAGCGTGCGGCCGGCGCCGCCCTGCGTCCACTTCACGACAAGCTGATCGTGATCGAAGCCGCCGGCTTCCAGCGAGAGCTGACTGAACGGCACAGTCTGTGGGGCTGGTTCAGTGTGTTGAGTGGAAAATGTGAGGGTGAGACCTTCCCGTGCCGTGGCGACATGGCACGGGATGCCCTGCCCCGGCAGATCGGAGCCGAAACACAGGGCGTTGGGGGTGGTCGTCATGGGGATGTCGTCACTCGTTATGATCAGCACGAGTGACCAATGACGAGTAACGAATGACGGGCTTCGGCTACTCGGACGCAGCAGGAATAAACTGACGGATCCAGCTGCCGAAGCCCTGCGGATTGCGGCTTTGGAGATAGACCAGGCCGGGTCCCCGGAACCGGCAGACGAAGCCCTCGCCGGACGTAAAGCTGGAAATCCATCCGCTGGCCGCCTTTTCGATTTTGTAGGACGTCGTGGCCGTCCAGGCGACGAGGTGGCTGTTATCCACGATGTAGTCCTCGTCCGGCTTCAACTCCACCTTGTGAATCGCCCCGAAGCTGTTCAGGATCAACTGCCCTTCGCCGCCGATTTTCAGAATAAAGAATCCCTCGCCGCCAAGCAGGCCACGCGAGAGGCTCTGCATCTTGCTTTCAATCGTGACCTGCTCCGACCCGGCGAGAAATCCGTCTTTCTGCACGAGATACTCGTGCACGCCGTCCAGTTCGATGATCACGATGTCGCCCGGCACCGTCGGCGCCAGCAGCGCTTCGCCGGCGCCGCGCGTGGCCCGCAGCGTCTGGAAAAAGAAATGTTCGCCGGTCAGCACACGCCGCGAGAGGGCCTTGAACAGGCCGCCTTCCACTTTGCTTTCGACGTCGAGCGTCGGCGAGATCGAGACCATCGCGCCCGACTCGGCCTTGAGGCTTTCTCCCGCGGCCAACTGCACGCGCGCCATAGGAAAGGCGCCGGGATAGAGAATGTCGCTCTTCATGGTTGCTCCTTTGTCGAACGCATGTCGCGCTGCATTCTGTGGAAGCCGGGACGGCGTGTCAAGCCGCGAAAACAGGACTGAGCAACGAGGGCTGAGGACTGGGAGATACGGAGCGGAGTGTGAAATCTCAGTCCTCGGCACTCAGTCCTCAGTCCTTAAAATGCGCCTACGTACCGCCACGACCTTGACGGCCGGCGATCCGCGTCGCAAGCTGACTGGACCGATTGTGATTGAAGCGGGGCGCGCCATGAAACCGGGGTAGCGGCCTACATCCATCGGGCTTCCACAAAGGCAACACGTGTCGGCCTTCTTGGGCTTTTACATGCCCGGGAAGGCCGTTTTGTTTTTACCAGGAGGTGTCCCATGAAGCCATTCTGGATCACCGTGATCGTCGCGCTCGTATTCGGATTTGTCGTATCGCTGGCCTTCGCGAACCCGGATATGCTGCCCAAGCATCCCGGTTATCCGAGCAAGA
>Ga0247727_10013302_pt1 | contig 13907 bp, 18 predicted proteins | sample WisWelCaveWW1625_FD_202498 | JGI IMG/M metagenome (GOLD analysis project Ga0247727, IMG submission 202498) | Biofilm microbial communities from Wishing Well Cave, Virginia, United States - WW16-25 | ecosystem: Environmental > Aquatic > Deep subsurface > Groundwater > Cave microbial mat | place... | reverse complement strand
AACTCAATCCCGACGACACGCTGCAACGTCTGTTTAAAGAACTGCGCGTTTCGCTCATCAATGGCGTGGTGTGTGGAATCTTATTGTTCGGCGTCGTTTCAATGTTTGGCGAGCCGCGTTTCGGAATCTTGCTGGGAAGCGTCATGCTGATTGTGATTCTAAATGCGTCGTTTGTCGGCGCGACCATCCCGCTGGCGCTGGCACGCTTCGGCGTCGATCCGGCCATTGCCACCGGGCCGTTTATCACCACCTTCAACGACGTGATCGGGTTGTTTATTTATTTAGGGTTGGTTACATTGGCGCTGCAGTTCATTTGAAAAAAAATTTGTAGGGTCTGTCCAAAGAGGAAGGAAATTGTCATTGCGAGGAGCGTTAGCGACGAAGCAATGACAGGTACCCTTTTGGACAGCCCCTACGTTTTTTAAACGAGACAAATTCATGTCCCTACAAAAGACCGAAGCCATCGTCCTGAAAAGCATGAAGTATGGCGAGACCAGCAAAATCCTCACGCTCTACTCCCGCAAGTTTGGAAAGATCAAAGTCATTGCCAAAGGGGCGCGCGGTTTGAAAAGCCGATTCGCCGGCGCGCTGGAACCGTCCAATTATATTGCCATCGTCTATTATGAAAAGGAAAATCGCGATTTGCAGTTTTTGAGTCAGGCGGATATCATCGAAACGTTTGCGAAGAAAAGGCAAACGCTGGAAAAATCGTCGCTGGCGATGGCTGCCTGTGAGCTCGTGGACCGCCTCGAAATTGGCATGACTCCCAATCCTCGCCTGTTCAAATATTTGCTCGAAACCTTGCGCAGTCTTCACACGGCAACGACGCATCCCATGAACTGCTTCCGCGCCTTTCAGATTCACATTTTTGAAATCGTCGGCGTGAAGCCCAATTTCAAGACCTGCCTTCATTGCAAGCAGCCTCGTGACGGTGAGGCCAGCTTCGATATTCCCCGCGGCGGCTTCTACTGCGATGGATGCACACAAACGCGGCACGCGGGAATGTTCCTCCCCAAAACAGTTCTGTCTATTCTACGGCAATTGCAGCTATCGCCTATCGCCTCGTTAAATGGACAATTAGAATTGCCCGCCGATCAGCAATTAATGGACAATTTTCTGTTGGCCTACTTCAAATATCACGTTGATGGATTCCGCGAGTTGAATTCTCTGAAATTCCTGCGACAGATCGCCGCCGCATGATGATTCTATCCGATCAGCAACTGCGCCAGAGCTGGCCGAAAGGGTTTGGCGTCTTCGGAACCGCGGCAACCTCGTGCGGGTTCGTTGGATGGCTTTACAAACCGCTGCAGAATGCTTGAGGTTACCGCCACATGACTTTCAATTTGTTCAACAGCAAGAGAAATTCAAGAAGCGAAGACCGGGAAAACGCGCTTGTGTCCATTTCCGACTACCTTCGTTGTGAAATAATTTCTAGCTCCCAATCCTGGTTTGAGCAGGATCTCAATAGTGAACTGCGACTCCGCGACCGGATTATGAAGTTGTGCCGGCGTCCATTGAGCACGCAGACCGTCTCATTTTTGGAGGAGTTGTACGATGGCAATGGAGATGCGGTTGTGCGAGGTTTGTTGGCGCGAAAGTGCTACGCCCTCCGCCGCGACTATCTGAAGTCGTTCCGGGAGTATTCCGATCGCGCCCTGGTTTTGTTGGCACAGCGAGAAAAGTTTCTTGACAAATGGGAAGGAATTTATATATTAGGCTGTTATGGCAGCGAGCGCGCCATTCCGCAATTGCAAAAATGGCGCGCATCCGAAACTGATCAATTGCTGATCCAAACGATTGAACGGGCAATTGATAAGATCAGGAAAAAGAAGATAAAGAAAATTCGGGAAAGAGGGTTTTAGCAGCTATTCGATAAATTCGATTTGCAGGATTTCGTATTTCTTTACACCGCGTGGTAGGGTTACTTCGACGACGTCGCCTTTCTTATGGTTGATAAGCGCCTTAGCTAACGGGGACAAATAGCTGATGATGCCATTATCAATGTCGGTTTCGCCTTCTCCGAGAATTGTGTAGTTCTCTTTTTGCTTCACCGCCAGATCGCGGATGGTAACACGCTTCCCCAATGTCACCGTATCGCTGGGCATGTCCTCTTTCCGAATGATGCGCGCATTCATGAAACGCTCTTGAAGTTGTCCCAATTTCGCCATATAGTTAGCTTGCTTGGCTTTGGCGGCATCATACTCGGCGTTCTCGCGCAGGTCGCCGTGTTCGCGCGCCGTCGCAATTTCTTTGGCAATGTCATTCTTGAGGAATTTTTCCAGATCGTCTATTTCCTTTTTTAATTTTTGAAAGCCGTTCTCAGTAAAATAGTAAACCTTCATCCTGTACTCCTTGGTTTTTGAGAGCGGGAATATACAAAATCCTCAATAAGAAAACAAGAGAAGTATGAAGTTAGAGCAAAAATTTAAAGACGCCTTCAACGAAAAACTGCTGGAATGGTATCACAAGAACAAACGGGATTTGCCATGGCGGCAAACTTCGGATCCGTACAGCATTTGGATCTCCGAAGTGATGCTCCAGCAAACTCAGGTTGAACAAGCAACGCCTTACTATCTACGATTTTTGCAGGCTTACCCTGATTTGCAATCGTTGGCCAAGGCGGACATGCAGGATATTCTCAAAGTTTGCGAAGGCATGGGCTACTACGCACGGGCGCGTAACATCAAAAATGCCGCGGACATTCTCGTCAGCCAGCACAACGGCGAAATTCCAAGTACGCACGACGAGTTGATCAAAATTCCCGGCATCGGGCCGTACACCGCGGCCGCCATCGCCAGCATTGCTTTCAACGAAAATTTTCCGGTGGTGGATGGCAACGTGATGCGGGTGTTGGCGCGGGTGATGAAGATCGAAGAGCCGCCACAGAAAAAGGGCATCAAATCCAAATTCGTGCAAGCAGCAAAAAGCCTGATGCCAGAAGGCCGCGCCGGTGATTTCAACCAAGCGATGATGGAATTGGGCGCGCTCGTCTGTACCCCGCAAAAACCCAAATGCACCCAATGCCCGATCAGCTTTTTTTGCCAGGCTTATCAAACAATGGAAGATCCGTCACTGCTGCCGGTGCGCTCGTCCACAAAAGACAAGCCGCATTACGATATCGCCATCGGTATTATTTGGAATAAAGGAAAAATCCTTATCGATCGCCGGCCCGAGGAGGGACTGCTGGGTGGACTGTGGGAATTTCCGGGCGGCAAGCAAGAAGCCGGCGAGACGCTCGAACAATGTCTTGAGCGTGAAATTCTCGACGAACTGGATATCAAGATTCGCGTGCAGGGGCCATTCCTGACGGTGCCGCATGCTTACACGCATTTCAAAGTCACGTTGCATTCATTCCAATGCCAGCTTCTCGAAGGCGAGCCGCGCCCAAAAAAGGCCATCGCTTGGAAATGGGTTCATCCGAAAGAGCTGCGCAAGTATGCCTTTCCAAAATCAAACAAAGTAATCATGAATGCTTTGCTGGAAAACCTGTGATGGAAGTCGACACAACGCCCGTCAAACAAAAAACCACTACCCCAAAACCCAGAGTAACTCGGCCCTGGCAAGTGATCCTCTATAATGATGATATTCACAGCATTGATGAAGTAATTTTGCAAGTACAAAAAGGCACCAGGTGCGCGCTGACGGAGGCCACTCGCATCACTATGGAGGCGCATTTTAAGGGCAAGGCTGTAGCCTTCAAAGGGGACTTTGCGGAATGTCATCGGGTCGCGGGCGTTCTGCGGGAGATTGGACTAATGGTAGAAATTCAAGGCTGACACCATCTGCGAACTTCCTTAATTAATTTAAATATATGGAGAGATTAAAAAGTAAATAGTTGAAACTTGCTGAATCGAACTTTGAATATTATAGGAAATAAACAAGCGCTTAACAGTGTATCCAGCGGACTTGGCAGGCCGTGCATGATTCTTATTCTGTGCTGGAATTTGATGTTTCGTTTTCAGCGAGCATCGTCTCTTGCCTGCCAAGCCCGCTGAAACAGGCGTTAGGTGCAGTGGTAACTCCAACCTCCTTTCTTCGACCAAACTTTGTACTATAGCCTCTACAACGTTGGCGTTCACCGCTTCACGCGAAACCACACGAAACAAATCAATACCCACATGCCGTTTAAGAATAAGAACGCCGTGATTTACGTAGCGGGAGGCGCCACGGGAGTGCGGTCGCCCGTGCCTCGACCCTACGCTCAACGACAGGTATCACGTAGAAATTATGGAGTCCAAACCAACCTTAACCACTGACCCTCTGCACACGAACGGGCACGTAACCGATTCCATTAGCGAGATGGTGGACACCGTTTACCGCTCGGAGTCGCGCCGAGTACTCGCCACGCTTATTCGTCTGCTCGGTGACTTCGATAGCGCGGAAGACGCGCTGCACGATGCCTTTAGAGCAGCGCTCGAGCAGTGGCCAACGGATGGCGTGCCCGCCAATCCCCGCGCTTGGCTGGTTTCGGCTGGCCGTTTCAAGGCTATCGACGCCATGCGACGGCGCGCCCGCTTCGATGCAACCTTCACTTCGCTTGCCGAGCAACTCGACGCGGAAACAACTGAAACCGTAGAATCGTTCGATGAGAGCGTCGCGGATGATCAACTGCGGCTGATCTTCACCTGCTGCCATCCGGCCCTGGCGCCCGAGGCGCAGATGGCGCTGACGCTGCGGGAGGTTTGCGGTCTCACGACTGAGGAAATCGCGCGCGCTTTCATCACCACTCCAACCACGCTGGCCCAGCGCATTGTGCGGGCCAAGGCCAAAATCCGCGAAGCAGGCATTCCTTATCAGGTACCGTCACCGGACGAATTGCCGGACCGGCTGGACTCCGTGCTCCATGTAATCTATCTAATGTTCAACGAAGGGTATTCCGCCTCATCGGGTGAGTCGCTGACTCGGCCAGACCTCTCCGGCGAGGCCATTCGTCTCGGGCGATTGCTAATGGAATTGCTCCCCGAGCCGGAAGTGCTCGGACTGCTGGGGCTGATGCTCTTGCACGAATCACGGCGCGCCGCCCGTACCTCAGCAACGGGCGACCTGATTCTGCTGGAAGATCAAGATCGCTCGCTTTGGAATCGGGATCAGATCACGGAAGGCAAGGCATTGGTTGGGCGGGCGTTGTTATCCCGCCAGTTCGGTCCTTACACAGTTCAAGCTGCGATTGCCGCGGTACATGCCGATGCAGAGACGGCTGCCATGACGGACTGGGCGCAGATCGTCAGCCTCTACGACGTGCTTTTTGTCGCCGAACCGTCGCCGGTGATCGAATTGAACCGCGCCGTTGCCGTGGCGATGCGCGACGGCCCCGAGGCTGGACTGGCCTTAATTGACGCAATTCTTACACGCGGCGATCTCGCCGATTACCATCTCGCGCACTCGGCGCGCGCAGATTTGTGCCGGCGGCTGGGGAGAACGGATGAAGCCCGTGTCTACTACCAACGGGCGCTCGACCTCACAAAACTGGAACCGGAGCGCCGGTTCCTCGAACGGCGGCTGAGGAATCTGTAGCGCAAACTTCCAGTTTGCTATTGCAGGCAGGATGCCTGCGCTACGGCACAGTGCTCAATAGTTGCGCGGATTTCCAGGTAGGTGGATCTTATGTGATCTTATGAAATAAATGAAGACGGAAATGAGTAACCAGACTAACAACAAGAAAGGACGCGACGAACAATCGAGCTGGCCAGATAGCGGCGATAAATCACAGCTTTTGCATCCGCATCTTCTAACCGGTTATCATCAACGAGGTTATCTGCCGCATTTAAAAGTCGAGGGCGGAACTTACTGGGTCACTTTTCGCTTGCACGACAGTTTGCCGCAAGACGTTTTGAAAAAGTTGGAAGAAGAAAAAGTAGACTGGGAAATACAGCAGCGCGCGAAGAAAATCGCTCCGCAAGAAATCGCCCAACAATGGAAAGGGCACTATGCAAAACGTATGCAAGCCTACCTCGATGCCGGCAGGGGCGCTTGCTGGCTCACACGTGACGATATTGGCGGATTGGTCGGCAATGCCCTTCGATTTTTTGAAGGCTCGCGTTACGATTTACACGCATGGGTAGTCATGCCGAATCATGGGCACGTTATGGTGACCCCGCGCGAAAAGTGGACTCTGAGTTCGATCCTACATAGTTGGAAATCGTACACCGGCACTGAAGCGAATCGGGTTTTGGGAAGAGTCGGCGAACCGTTTTGGCAGCGCGAATCGTATGACCACCTCGTTCGCGATGATAAAGAGTTTTTTTCGTATCTGTGAGTACACGATAAATAATCCGGTCACTGCGGGGTTGTGTGCCAAGCCGGAAGATTGGAAATTTTCGAGCGCTTTCGTACCACTAAATAAAAAGATACTTAATGAGTAAGCAACGGTAGTGCTTGCGACAAAACAGCTTTGGCGGCGGTTTGCCTGGTTCATTGCGGACAAAAAGGCTTAGCGTTTTGTAGCGCATCTGCTTGTGTTTGACTAAACATAGTTGATCAATATTTGAGGAAAAGCTATGGAAAATAACTCATTAGATCCAAGAATTGCGACCCAATTCAAAATCCGAAGGGCCCGGCAATTCATCGTCGCTATTCCAATCGTACTGGTTTTGCTCGGCATCTACTGGTTTGCTGGCCATCCGCAAGCGAGCATTATTGGACTTCCGAGTCACGTGGTAGTTCTTATTGGTTTTGCCATGATTACTGGCGCCATCATTTTTTCATTCACGAATTGGCGGTGTCCCTCCTGCAATAAATATCTCGGAAGAGAAATCAACCCAAAATTCTGTTCGAAATGTGGGACAAGACTCCGATAAATTGCGTCAAAACACCCATCCAATCGAAAATCTCAGTTCCTGCTCTGATAAAACCGACACGGCTAAGGTGCCGAAAAAGTTGGAGAATATACAAAAATTTCTGGCTTTTTGTATTAATTTTGTGGTATCTTTGCAACATTAATATTTCATCTCTACCATCCTTTCTGATACTGTCCCGTCTCGACGCGTCGGGATGCTTACTTATCAAGACTGGTCAATAATCCAAAGGAGCTACCATGCGCAAATTGCGTATCGCCGTTATCGATCTGGTCACCAAAGCCCCCACCCGAGCCTTGTACGCCCGCGTCATGCATGCCAATCTCGCCAGCATTATGCCGCAGGTCATCGCGCTCTGGTGCGAGCAGGGGGGCCACGACGTCCATTTCGTTTGTTTCACCGGTTTTGAGAATTTAGTCGAGGAATTGCCTGACAACGTCGATCTGGTTTTCATCGGCTCGTTTTCACAGGCGGCGCAATTGGCCTACTCGCTCAGCAACCTGTTCCGATCCAAGGGCGCGGTCACTGTGCTTGGCGGCCCCCACGCCCGCTGCTACCCACACGACGCCCAGAAATATTTTGACTACGTGCTGGGCTTCACCAACAAAACTATGATCAAAGATCTTTTGCAAGACTTTGCCCCGCATCGCCCGCTCGGCCGTCACATTGACGCCGGCCAGCAGCCAACTTCGCTGCCGGGGGTGAAGGAGCGCTGGAAATACATCGAGCCGACTTTGAAAAAAGCGCCGCTCATCAAAATGGTTCCTATGTTAGGTTCATTGGGCTGTCCATACACGTGTAGCTTCTGCATCGATGCTGCGGTGCCGTACCAATCTTTGGATTACGAAGTGCTGAAAGAGGATCTGCGCTTCCTGCAAACCAAAATGAAGCGGCCGCGGGTGGCCTGGCACGATCCCAACTTCGGCGTACGATTCAACGAAATCATGGATGCCATCGAAGAAGTCGCTCCGCCGGACAGCATCGATTTCGTCGCGGAGAGCAGTCTGTCGCTGCTGGCAGAGTCGAACCTCAAGCGGCTCAAACGCAACGGCTTCAAAGCCTTGCTGCCAGGAATTGAATCGTGGTATGATCTCGGCAATAAATCGAAGACAGGTTCCAAACACGGAATGGAAAAAGTGCGGCAGGTCTCCGATCACGTCAACATGATTATGAAGTACATCCCCTACGTGCAAACCAACTTCGTACTCGGCCTCGATGGCGACGAAGGCCCCGAGCCCTTCGAGCTGACGAAGCGATTTGTGGACCTCACTCCCGGCGCGTTTCCCGGCTATTCGCTGCTCTCAGCATTTGGCCAGGCCGCGCAACTCAATCTCGACTATCAACGCGCCAATCGTGTGCTGGGCTTTCCGTTCCACTTTCTCAACAACAATCACGCGATGAACGTGCGGCCGAAGAATTATGCCTGGCCGAAATTTTACGACCACGTGGTGGATTTGACCAAGTACACCTTTTCGTGGGAACGGATATTCAAGCGCCACCAGGCGACGCGCACGCAGATTCCCAAGTGGATGAATTCCATTCGCGCCGTGTCCTCCGAAGGCTTTGGCCGCATTCGCTACTACAGCGAAATTCGCCGGCGGCTCGACGCCGATTTGGAGCTGCGGCGCTACTTCGAACAGGAGTCCAACGAGATTCCCCAGTTCTATGTGAACCGAGTGAAGACGGAATTGGGACCGCTGTGGCAGTGGCTGCCGGAAGGCGCGCTCTATCACGATCCGCATGCGTATCTCAAAGCCGAGCAGTCAAATGGCCACCCGCTGAAATTCGTGGAGGCGAGTGCTGCGTAAAAAAAGTTGATCGCCTGCGCCAACATTGGTACATTGCGCCATGGCCGATGATTTTCGCTTATTTGTTGGCAGCAGCTTTGATGATTTCCTCGAGCAGGAAGGTTTGCTTGCTGAAGTTGAATCAACAGCGATTAAAAGAGTGATAGCTTACCAAATTGCTGAATTGATGAAGGAGCATAATCTTTCAAAAACTGACTTGGCAAAACGTATGAAAACCAGCCGTTCAGCAATTGATAAGTTGCTTGACCCCAAATACGAATCTGTTACCCTTTAGACTTTAGAACGCGCCGCCTTGGTTTTAGGCAAGAGACTGCAAATAGATTTCAAGTATCATGCTTAAACGGTACTTGGGGCTCCATTTCAAAAATCCTTGTAGGGTATTTGCTACAAAGCGTAGTCCCGACCCCTTGTGGGTCGATGTTCTTGCACTAAATTCAGTTTCAATGACAGCCGCCCACAAGGGGCGGGACTACAACCCTACACATAATTGTGAAATGGAGTACTAAGGAAGGAAAAATGGATCAATCAATTAAACAAATATTTCTTCAAGATATTCTGGAATCAATTGAAACCACCAATCGGGACTTGAAGATTTCTCAAGACGGGTTGAAGTGGATAGAAGAAAAGATTGCGTTGTATTCAGGACTTGAAAAACGTCTTGGGAATTCGGTTGATGATGAAAACCTCAGAAAATATATACAACGTCGATTGGAACGATGGGAAAAAATAGGATTGGAAGATAAGCAAAAAATCCAAGAAGCCGAAGATAAAATCAAATTCTTAGAAGGCGTTCAGGAAAATATAGAAAACAGAAAAGATGATCTATCGCTTTAGGAAGATAAAACGAATCAATAATGTTGGCAATAATTCCACGCCTGCCCAGTCACTCAACCTGACGCGCAATCCGCTCTCGCTCCGAACGAAGAAGAGTGAGAGAAAAAAATGACAACATACGACAGCGATAGTTATCAGCAATTCACAAATTTAATCCCTCGCGTTAAAAAATTTGGGCGCAGGTTAGTTCCAATCCGTTAGAGCGTTTTCAACTCTCGATGGCAAACTCTTAAAAAAAATCACTGGACTTGAAAATGAACACCTTCATCTCAATGCTTCGCGGCATCAATGTCAGCGGACAAAAACAGCTCCGCATGGCAGAGATGCAGAGCTTATACGAATCGCTGAAGTTAGTCAATGTCAAAACGTATGTCCAGAGTGGCAATGTCGTCTTCGAGAGCGCGAAACAAGATGCTACAAAACTCGCTGAAATCATCGAATGGTTACGGCCGGACAAAATTGTCCAATAATTTTTTCGAGCAAAAATTGAGCGTGCCGGCCACAACCAGAAACTGGAAGACAGTGAATGCTTTATACAAAATGGCAACGGAATGAATAAGGAGCATAAAATGAAATACACCACCCAAATTGAAATCAATCTGCCCGTTGACCGAGTCATCGAGCTCTTCGACAATCCCGACAATCTGAAGCACTGGCAGCCGGGACTGCAAAGTTTCGAACCGATCAGTGGGACTCCCGGTCAGCCCGGCGCTAAATCGCGGCTGAAGTTCAAAATGGGCAAACGTGAAATCGAGATGATTGAAACGGTCACGGTTAGAAATCTGCCAGAGGAATTCAGCGGAACTTATGAAGCGAAAGGCGTTCTCAATATCGTGAAAAACAAATTCATTCCTTTGTCGGCCAACAAAACCAAATACGTTGCAGAGCAGGAATTTCAATTTACAGGATTCATGAAGTTGATGGCGTGGCTGATGCCGGGTGCGTTCAAAAAGCAATCACAAAAATACCTTCAGCAATTTAAAGACTTCGCCGAAAAAGCCGGCCTGAATAAGTAGTGGCCATCTCCTGAAATTTGTGGAGGCGAGTGCGGCCTGAGGGAAATGGGGTTGCCCAACCGTAGCTATTGGGGCACAGTGAAAATCTCTACAGATAGAAACAAATGGCTACGGTAGAAAGCAAAGTAACCGACGGCTGTTCCGTCTAATATATAGTTGGCGGGTTCAACCCCGAAGCGTAACAAGTTTAGTCATTTTTTGATAAGAGGCATATATGCAGCAAAGGCTAACTATCAAGCCCGTCTCCGAAGATGATTTAGATATTGTACTTGAGATTCAAAGTCGAGCTTATTACGATCCCTTTATTATTCACGAAAGTAAAGCGGTCTTTTCTGAAAAACTGAGGCTCTTTCCAAGGGGGTGTTGGATTGCATACTTAGATGAGAGTCCTGTCGGGTACCTTTTTTCACACCCTTGGTCACAGAACTTATTCGTAGAACTTGATGCCCCACTAGGAACATTACCAAACTCCCCAGACTGTCTATATATCCATGACCTGTCAGTAGATCCTAATTTCCAGGGAAGCGGAATTGGAAAGCAGATGGTTGCTAAAGCAAAAACGTTGGCTTTAGAACTTCAGTTTACTAAGTTGGTCTTGGTATCAGTTCAAAATTCAACGGAATTCTGGACCAAATTTGGGTTTGAGCGAGTTAAGAAATTATCAGACGAGATGGCAATAAAATTAAGGTCATATGGGTCGAGCGCTTGTTTAATGGCCGCAACAATTTGGGAATCTGATGGTGGAGGTGAAAATTGAATATCCAAGACGCTTTGAATATTGTCACTAATTTAGTGACTATTCTGGGCCTGCCAATTCTAATTGGGACGATTGTTCTCCTCATCAGGCAACTTAGAGTTCAGGCATACCAGGCAATATATGAATCTGCTCTTTCTATGGATCAGTTCCTTATTGAACATTCTGATCTACGGAAATACTTGTATGGAAGAAAAGCTCTGCCAGACAATGATCCTGATGAACTCGAAAGGGTTTCGGGGGCCGCTGATATGTTGTTAACTTTTTTTGAGCACGTACTTGGTCAGAAAAATAGTATGTCAAAAGCGAAGTGGATAGGCTGGGAAAATTATATAAGTGACGTCTACAAAACCAGTCCTGCTGTGCAATACTTCTTAAATAAGAAAGAACACTGGTATAGTGAAGAACTTAAAGAGTTGTTATTTCGTGGGAGAGGTGCTGCGTAACGCGGCTTAACTCAGCGGTAGATAGGGCCATCACCATCTATCAGATCAGGTTGTAGCTCTTGCCCAACAAGTCGCCAAACTATGTAAAAACTCAAATTGGTGATCAGGAAAACACAAGCTGTATTTTTCGAAAGAAGAGCACCAATGTCCTAGAACCCCCACCCAACGACGTGTTGCTGTGGATGGGGCAACGGCGATTTAATTTTCAAGACCGTGCTGGAAATGCCCCGCCACAGAACAAGGTGTTATACGGATAAGAAAAAACAATCAAAAAAGTAGTTTTGCCAATGATCGCTACTAAGGGCTTTGCCGCTCAGCACGCAGGTTCTCCGCTGGCTCCGTTCAGCTTCGAACGACGGGATCCTGGTCGCCACGATGTGGTAATCGAAATCTCCCACTGTGGCGTTTGCCATACAGACATCCACATGGTCCACAACGACTTTGGCATGTCGCTGTATCCCATGGTCCCAGGGCACGAAATCATCGGGAAAGCGATCGCCGTCGGCGGCGACGTCAAAGAATTCCGGCCCGGCGACACCGCTGGCGTGGGGTGTCTTGTCGACTCCTGTCGCGAATGTGAGTCGTGCACGAATGGCCTGGAGCAGCATTGCCAGAATGGGTTCGTGTTGACCTATAGCGGCTACGAGAAGGACGGAAAGACCGTCACCCAGGGCGGCTATTCAACGAAAATCGTCGTGGACGAGCGGTTTGTCTTGAAGGTGTCGCCAAAGTTGGCGCCCGACAAGGCTGCGCCGCTGCTGTGCGCGGGCATCACTACTTACTCGCCGCTGCGGCAGTGGAAGATCGGCAAAGGACATAAGGTCGCCGTCGTGGGTCTGGGCGGTCTTGGCCACATGGCGGTGAAGCTCGCCGCGTCTTTTGGCGCCGAGGTCACGGTGCTCAGCACGTCTGCCTCGAAAAAGTCAGACAGCCAGCGGCTCGGAGCCCATGACTTTGTGCTCACCACCGATGCCGCGCAGGTCACGCGCGTCGCCAACCGTTTTCATTTCATCCTGGACACGCTGTCCGCCTCGCACGACCACAACACCTATCTCGGGATGCTGAAAACAGGTGGTACGATGGTGTGTGTTGGACTCCCACCGGAGCCGATTCAGGTTCCCGCGGCAAATATTGTGTTTACGCGGAAGTGCATCGCCGGGTCGCTGATTGGCGGGCTGCCGGAGACACAAGAAATGCTGGATTACTGTGCGGCCCACGACATTACGGCGGATGTCGAAGTCATCCCCATTCACCAGATCAACGACGCGTACGCGCGAATGCTGAAGAACGATGTGAAGTACCGGTTCGTCATCGACACGACGTCGCTCAAATAGCACCGACCCGAGGCAAACTCTCGGACTCATGGTGAATTCAACAACCGGGTCCGATTCTAAGCACGGATTTTTTACAGCGGTTTGTTTTTCAGTTGTAGCGTTGGCAGTGGCTCAATTGACTTAAGTCAAACCAACCTGACCAACCAACCTATATAAGGAGGGGTCTAATGAAAACCCTAACTCATGTGTTCATCGCGGTTATTGCCCTTACGCTGGTTTTGGCTTTCGCTGCCAAACCGGTGCTGGCGCAGGATGTAGCAAAAGTCGCTGCGGACGCCTGCAAAGTGATCCTGGAAAATGACCGCGTGCGCGTACTCGATTTTTGGGTCAAGCCCGGCCAGAAAGTGGCGATGCATTCCCATCCGGCAGCCATCACGTACTTCATAACCGCCGGCAAGCTCAAGACCACGATGGCGGATGGTAAAGTTAACGAGACGGAAGCCAAAGCCGGCGAGACGCGCTGGAGCGACCCCATAACCCACGCTAACGAGAACATTGGCGACACCGATGCGCACGTGATCGTGATCGAGCTGAAGGAAGCGCCAAAAGAGGAGCCAAAGAAGTAGCAAAACGTAGTTGGTGAGGATTCGCTGGGGATTAACCGGAGTGCCAGCGCTCAGGCTAAATCCCCAGCGAGCCTTAATAGTGTTGTAAGCAAGACCGAACTAATGAACCTCCGCACTAAACCCCGCGTCAAAATTTGCTGCATTCAAAACGTGGCGGAAGCTTGGCTCGCCATCAAACACGGTGCCTCGGCGCTGGGGCTGGTCTCCGCGATGCCCAGCGGCCCCGGCGTGATTTCCGAAGAGATGATCGCTGAGATTGCCGCCGTCGTCCCGCCCGGTGTGGCGACGTTTCTGCTCACCAGCAAACAGGATACTGCGTCCATTATCGCGCAGCAGCGCCGCTGCCGGGTGAATA